>Ga0123354_10013869_pt1 | contig 12529 bp, 10 predicted proteins | sample TergutLab28metaG_2_FD_97872 | JGI IMG/M metagenome (GOLD analysis project Ga0123354, IMG submission 97872) | Labiotermes labralis P4 segment gut microbial communities from Petit-Saut dam, French Guiana - Lab288 P4 | ecosystem: Host-associated > Arthropoda: Insects > Digestive system > Gut ... | reverse complement strand
GCCATTATCTCCATAACCGTTCAACTTTGGACATAGGTGTTTTGGGTTATATCGGTATACTTTAACATAAGGAACACCCTCCCGAAGTCTGGCACATTCCTCCTGGGACACCCTGTATATATGTAATATATATATGTATATACACACACACACACACACACACACACATGCACACATATACATATACTCACAGATTTGCTGTAGCGTGACAGTACTTTATATATATATATATATATACACACACACACACACATATACTCACAGATTTGCTGTAGCGTGACAGTACTTGAGCTGTCAAAGGTATCAATTCGTAAGTAGCAGGCCGTCTGTTTGAACAGCAGGTTGTTCTGTTGTTAGGCATCAGACTGAAAGACAGAAAACAACATTAGAGAAAACTATATAAAAATGAATGTTATTGATTGTGCTTAGAGGGACATTTTCTTTCATTTTAACTACAAATAAAAGTTAAATTATGTTTTTAATTCCAATGCTTCGAATTTCGTTTTCGAAGGACGTAGGAAGTGATGGGACCTTATATTATTGCATCGATGGTGATAAAGATTCAAGTTCCCGGTTTATGACGCCGTGTGGTTTAAGAAATAGTTAACAGACGTTCCAGAAGTTTTGACTGCCTCCAAAAAACATCACCCTGTATCTCGGCCCACAGTCTGTATTTGACGTTACGCCGTAAACCCTACAGGCTAAAACAGCTGCAGCACAGCTGACGTGCCTCTGAACTGCCAGGCCTACTGCGGCACAGTCAAATGCCTTACCTTACCGCTTAAAGTAAAAGGTAAAGGTAAAGCAATCCCATTACAGGCCTGGACAGGCCATGAGGGTTCCAGGAGGTTAAGGTTCCCAGATTTCGTGATAATCGTCACATGAAGATGGTAAGGTTGTCAGCCCAACGCAACGGCCGCCTTTACCTCCAGGAAATATTCCTGGTACTCATTTCTGTTAGAGGCTGAGTCGACCGCAGGGCCATAGTGCGACCGGAAGGATGATATCAATGAAAAATTCCAATGACACTATCGGGAATCGAACCCGCGAACTTCCGGCTTGTAGCGCAGTGCCTCAACCAACTGGGCCACTGTGTGCCCCACCGCTTAAAGTACTGGCCTAAATTTCTAATAACTCTCCTGCTTAGCAAACGGAATTCCTATTTAAAATAATGTTATAATTTGTACACTGCGCTTTCTCAAAATTATGGCTAACAAAGGCCAGCAATCAACCATAGAAGATCATAGTCTTTCTTCACTGGTTATTTTATCCATTAAGAATGAAAATGTCCTATATATAAACTGTCAGTTTACTACAGAAGATTCTGCAGCCTTAAAAGCACAAAGACCTGAATTTGGATGCCAATGATAATTCTATACTATATTAATGGTGTACACTTTGTTTATGCATCATATACAGTTCTGTGTATCTATAAGAAGTTATAGAAATGTAAAGTTGCACTCCCTCCTATTTTCAGTGCTAAAACCAATCATAATTGAATGCTAAGTCATATAATCACATTTAGCTTACAACAGCAGTACAACAAATTGGAGCCATCTCAAAATTCTAGGTGCCACAACAGTGACATGAAGCAAGATCTATTCTGAGAACCCGCAAATATCAGGTGCCACTGTAAAGAAGTTAATCACCCGGACAACCTGGCATTGAGGATATTTGCACCCCCGGCTTATAGCGTATCTTCTGGGTGATGCTGAATAGCCAATGGGCATGAATCAAAGGGTGCATATGCTATACTTCAGACAGGATATAATATTACCTAGTGCTGGCTTTGAGTTTGATAAAAGCTACAAATATTTTAGGTAATTGCTCAGTCCTTTGCATAGTGTTTCTTTTGTTAGGAAGTTTTTCCACCGACCAGACAAGAGATCCACCTGTTGTAACAAAGAATGGGAATGTGTAAGTATCCAGATATATTTCCCAAGCATATATCTTTATACAAAATGTTAGTAATTGGCAGTCTATGTGTGTGTATATCAGCATGTTGTTGTAAATAGAGGCAGAAGATGGCTGCAATGAATGGAGGCAGAATGTATAGTTCAGTTGGTAATGCAGTGGCCATTTATGGCAAAAGGTAGCAGCACTGATTAGTACATATTCTTATGCTATCAGGTGTCTAATCTTAACATAATTGCATCTGTCTGTGCAGAACTTTCCAAGTTATAAGTACTGGGGTTCAATATTTTTGACAAAGCTTGTTCTTATAGGCACAAAACACTGCAAGTGGACAGAAACTTCCACAAAGTGTAAAGTGCGGCATTCTCCCATAAAAGAGCTTGTTTTCCACAGAGTGGCAAAACTAACTCCACACAAAAGGAAGTTGTATGACAGAATTTGGACCAGAAAGATTGTGTTTTGCAAACTTATGAAGAAGTACATGACAAAGAATATGAGGGAGGTGTGTCAGTTGGACAGTAATCCTCTGATACGGGCTCATTCATCTTCCTTGAATACAAAGACTTCATAATTTTTGGCATCCGTTGTTAGGAACAGTAGGCATGAAGCCAGAGGGCAGGAGGAGCAGCTTCAAAGATATAGTGTTGGCTCTGTCCCTCCTGAAACGTGGCCCTAAATCCTATTCATTTCTCCATTCACTCATTCCCCTACCTTCCAATCTAAACACTTCGCTTTAGGACTGGAATCAATGCCCTTGTGTATAGTACACTCAAGGGACTAGACAGTCAATGTCTGATGGAAATCGTGTGTGTTGTCTTATGTTTGATGAAATGTCAATCAGAGAGAACTTGCATTTCAATCAGAAGTGTGGCTGTATTGGAAACCAAGGCAGGGCAAAAAATGTTGCAATCATTCCCTGGTCTTCATGCTCTGTGGTCTCTGTTAAAAGTGGAAGCAACCAGTAGCTTACTGCTTGATGTACAGAAGCACTAAGGGTGTGTTGCTTGTTAATTTCTTGATGGAGGCTGTTGATGCTCGCCACGATGCAGGACTGGAAGTTGTAGCCACTGTGTGTGTGACATAGGTGCCAACAATCGAGGTGATTAAACTCTTGAGTGTTTCTGAAAAGACACCTTTATTCAGTTTTCAGGATCAAGAAATTGCAGCTATATTTGATCCTCCCCATCTCCTTAAATGTATATGCAACCTTTTTCTTAAACATAATGTAGCAAATGTGGAGTGTGAGATTACTGTGAATGAGGAGCGACTTACTGATACTGCACAGTGGGACGTCATGTTGAAGCTGTATGAAGCTGAGAAACATAACATTTATTGCCTGCTGCCCAAAGTAACTGAGACACAATTCAGCATGGTGGTCAGAATACAATGAAAGTTAGCTTGGCTGCACAAGTTATGAACAGCACTGTGAGTTTGAATGACACATACGCTTATCAGTAGTGTTGTTATATGGTGCCACAGTTTGTGTAGATTATTTTCTTGTATAAAACTCTCTTGTCATGAAGGTAAGTTTTATTTTTTCCATTATAATTGCAGGTTACATGGGCAGCAGGTGTCTTATTAATAGCCGTGTTTTTGAAAGAAATTGACGCTTTCATATAGGGGGGAGTAGAGTTATAGCTCCACTCATTCTTAACTCAGTTGAGAGGTCAGCTTATTGTCTCCCTGTACCCATCGGATAGCACACTGTGTAGGTCAGGGACCTTATCTAGACGTTACAGAGAAGAGAAAATCTTACATGGTAAGGTTTTGCATTGCTGACTTAGCAGTACAAGTAAGCACTTGGAACACTGGCAGAATGCTGCTAGTAAGATAAACAACTGTATCTTTCTTAAAAAGGAATGTGAACAGATTTATCTCCCTCCTTCACAGACTGGATGTTTTATTACAATAGCTGCTGTTCAGCATGTGTGGAGAAGAGTGAATGAAAAGTTCAAATAACTTGAGACCTGAAAACTAAATCAGGATGTGCTGGAGAACACATTTGGTGCTATTTGTTTGCACAGTAAGTCTAATAATAACCCATCTCTTGGACAGTTTGTAGATGCCCGTAAGACTGTCATCATCAGTGGCCTTGCTTGTAGAGGTCTTCCTAACCCAAACAGTGAGGATGATGGTGCCACTCTTCTGCACAATCTACATTCCTGTCTCAAGCCTTCTGTTGTTTCTTCACCCAGTCAGTCGATAAGTCATGATAGGGAGACCACTGATGATGTTCCGTACATTGTTTACATGAACGAAGCACAGGAAGTGGTCCGCATGGCCATGTGTGCTGGTGATGTGAAAATGTTTTCAGTAGCATATGTCAGTGGTTTTATTGCCAGGCGTCTGCTTTGTAATGGCAGCTCTGATGCTTGCAAGGCCTGTCTGATATCTGAAATATCATTAAAAACCAATGTCTACCTAGGCTTCAAGGAGTGCAGCAGTACAGTACATTCTCTTACCTATCCAATTGAGAAGTTGATAGAAACTGTTGGTACTGCTGTCACTATTTTAGAGGGTATGATATTGGAGGTGGCTTACTTAGATACAGTCAAGTCCTGTATTACAAGTGCCATTAAGAAGATTGTCAGCTTTGACTGGATTAGGTTGACTGGTTGTCCTCTTAACCACCAAATAATTTAAGATGAAATTGGGAAGAGTGTCACAAAAATTTCAATTCCTTGGTGGTACAAGAGGAAGACTGAATCACTGGGTGAATCTACTAGGCAGAAGGCTGTAAAGAGGAAGTTACAAATTTTATTGCACCAGTAGGTTAGTATGAAAGTAAGGACTCTCCAATCTTACATTAGAGTAACAATGATGTGTAGCATCTGTGTGGTCTTGGTGATCTGTAGGGTATTCTTTTTAGCTGCCCTGTCCATCACAACCCTGCTGCTTTAGTTGTTCTTGCGATATCCGGTGAACAAGAAAGCTGGTCCAGTTCTTGATTATACCTTGTTCTTCTCTCTCATGCACAGGACAATATATTTTGCATAATACTTTTCTTCCAAAAGTGCATAGTCGTAGTTGATCCATTTGCATTAATGTCCATGTGTTACTTCTGTACTCCAGAACATGTCTTACAAGGGTTTTGTATGTCCTGACCTTATACTGAATTAAATATACAGTTCACAATTGTTATGTATTATTCACCCATTCTCTGCTTTCTGTTTCCTGTTTCCTGTAACTTGTATGTAGTTTTTCCCTTCATTTCCTTCTAATCCCATTGGATCATCTGCAGTTGTTGATGCCATCATTATTTTTTTATGTCCTCTGATCTCCCAGTTATGTCTGGTATGGCTGCATTTACTGGTAAGAATAAAGAGCATTACTTACAAACTGACCTTGCCACTGTTCAGACCAATGTTTACCAATCTGGGTTCCATAGAACACATTTAGGGTTTCCACAGAAATTGTGGAATTAATAAATGGAGAGTGTGAAATACGAGTACCACAAAAAAGTATCAAATATCTATTGGTCATAGAAGAACTGTGAGCAGGTTGGTCAAACATTTGGCCAAGAATTCAACATTTGTGCAAAAATAACAAAGCACAAGTGTCACACTGAAAGTAAAACTTATATTGACTTTAGATGTTAGGTTTGTTTTGATACTTAAGTCAACTTTGTGTTCATGTAATATTTTGATATTTGAAAAAAATATTACACGAGACAAAGTAGTACAGGAGAAGTGCTTCAGTTATTTTCCTTACAAGGCATGCTGACTTACATAGCAGCTCCTTATAGGTACATTTTCTTGAGATTATCTTAGCGGTAATTGAGTTGCACTCCAAATGATTAACTTTTTGTAGCCTGTAACCTTTCCATATGTGGGGGTTCCTCAGGATATGGATAATTATTGTAGTGTTTCATCCATGGCGAAAAGGCTGGGAAACACTGGATTGGACCATCCATTTCAGTGAGCAGTCTCTGAGAAAATATGCTAAAGCTATGCATCAGGTTTCATGTTAAAATATGTGGGCTGCGTAGTCATGAGCATTACTGAATGGTGCACAGTGTACTGTGTGTAGCAGAACACAAGGTGTAATTAATGTCTACTGTAACAGGTCTTGACATTCATGCAGCACTTGCAGAAATGCACACATCATTCTTCATATGTGCTCTGTATCACTGTACAGTTAGTGTGCTCATGACTTTCAATTTGATGTATGTAAATTTTATAAAATCAGTTATTCCATTTCATGTACGTATGGTTTCCAAACTCTTAGCTATTATTTCAATTTTTTTATGTCTGCTGTCTGCCTGGGCTTAAAGTTCGAGATGCCCACAGTGCTGAGGATTCAAAATGTTGTACATCATCATTTACTCAATTATATACAAATATTTCTTAAACTAGTAATTTGTATTGCAATTCATATGCTGAGGAGATCTCTGCACTGGCTAGGCTTGTGACACCACCAGGTTTGGTTTATACTCATTAATTTTTGGCTGGAACATTCTCTATCAGTTGTTACTGCCTTCACAGGCCAGTGGAAAATGGAGTCAGTATATTCCTCAAAATTGTCACCCAACTACAATCTATGTACAAAGCCTGTTCAGTATGTACGGTTCCTACAGCTATAAATTTTTTTAAACAAGCCTTTTATTTTGTGGTAGGAGGTACTGACCGTGATAGAGGTAACATGCAGCAGATGGTGCACAACCAGTTAATCATGCTATTTGGGGGATAATTTTATGTGCAGTGGTAATGATAGTGGAAACATTGTCATGCAGAAAAATTTATGGTGTGATACTGTTTATATAGGCAAAAAATCTCCACCCTTGAAATTCACTGCCAGTTAATCGTGTTTGGTGATGGTGTACTGAGACTGCATCACTTACGGAGAGGGTGCACAGAGTTCAAAAGTGGGTTGGCATCCATCATGATGATTGCACCTTTCAGCCCAGCAGATCAAGAAAATGTGAACACAACACAAGTGGTGGAACTGGTTTTGGAAAACAAGAAGACCCAATTCGAGATTTATCCATTGCACTGGAGTGATCTGTGAAAACTACCCAGCATTGTCCATGTACAACTGAGATACAGCAGTGTGTGAGTGCATGGTGGGTACCAAGATGTGTGATGGAAGTTCACAAAAACTGATGTTTGGAGGTGCTCTTTCACTTCTTCAGTCATTTAAAAGAGGAACAAATGGGTCCCTTGAATCCATGGTGACATTGTGAGACATGGTTTCACAGTTTTACTGAAAATGAGCTGTTTTGCATTGGACACATCCATCTTCATTGACAGCCACAAAATGTAAAGTGTTCCACTATGCTGGAAGTCTGTGGCATCTGTATTCTGTGCTGCAGGAGTCATCAGCACTGTACTCATACTTTGAGACCCAACAGAGAATGTGAACATATGCTGTGACATGCTGTGCGGACTGCATTAGGCTATTAGTTGGCAGAGGCATGAATGTCTGTCATGAGGTATGATCCTTGAGCACAACAATACAGCCCCATACAATGTACAGCAAACACAAGGAGTTGCTGCAGTCGTGTTACTGGAAACTTACGGTAAATCCAACATATGGCGCTGACCTTGCCCACTGGACTATTATTTTTGTGCCAGTGACACAACAGTTGCGAGGTCACCAATTGTACAGCAATAAGAATGCAGGAGTCTCTGCCATGACAACTGTAAATACCTTGCCAAGATGAGACAAATGGGTCAGGGTGCTGTGGGATTGTGTAAAAAAATAGTGACACCTCAGTGAAATAATTGTGCTTCATTTTATGTTGTTGCGACTGTCCAGATTATGAGTATGACATAGGGAGCCACACTTCTTGAACAGTCTTGCTTATCTTTTCATTGCAATATATGCTGCTTTATTTTAAGTTTGTTTGTGGTATAATTTTAGTAGAAGTTTGAAATTCAGCATATGTGGTCCTGATCATAAAATGTGTATTTATATTGAAAATGGTTTGTTTTCTCAGTTTTTTTGAGACACAATATATAACAGTGTTCACAGTGGGTGGAAAAAGTATGTGATATTGAATACTATGTGACAATATATACTGCTGTTCTGTAATTCAGTTTTCCCCATGTGACTTTTCCATCAACATTTTATTTCTTAATAATTTTTGGTACGGGATTTGAGATGCTCACAGAGGTGAGGATTCATAATGTGGTTGAGTTAGGACAAGGTATAGTATGGTACGTACATGGTTATGAATGTGTTGGAAGAACATTTTGGTTCTGTCTGCATGGGCCATCATATGATGGAAGCAGTAGGTCCAGGTCAAATCGTTTATGCTGACCATTTAGATTGCACGGTCCCATAACTGAGAAGACCACAATTTTGAACCTTAATGTTATACATTTTTCACATATTGTGTTAACTTTGTTACAAAAATACACGTCAGCCAATACATAGTTGTGTTCGACTGTATGTGTAATACACAAAAATTCGTTGTGATTAAACCTCAAAAATACATAGTGCTGTTATTTTACATTATACTTTGGTCTGAGCACAAATGTGTCACAGGAAATGTAATGAAAAATAATAAGGTATATTGCCTAATAAGTGTATGTAGTTGTTTTGATGTTTTATATTTTTTAGTACTATTAAAAATGGGTTAGGTTATTGTATTGCAGAAGGCTGCTTTACCGATGTAGAGCTACGTAGTTCAAAAAACTACCACCAGGAGCAAGACACAGAGCTACGCCGGCTACTTAAGTCCGTCACGGCCGCTTGGGGCGTTGTAATGTTACGTTTCCACGAAGTATATACTAGTACTAAACTGTGGTGTTGCAGTATAGCTCACAACAAAGGCTGTAACTCACGGATTAGTTTCCGAGCCCACAACGGTTATTGGTGCCGGAAATATACGGAAGAGCCAGTAACGTACGTATCTTGAACTTCCACACATTTAAGAAAATACTTGGAGTGACTGTATGTGAATGAAATGACGTGTATATTGCAGTACTAGAATCTGAAACATGTCTGTAAATTATTTATTGAGAAGCACGTACCATTTCATGTGAAATAAATTTTATATGTAAAATTGGAATCCACCAATCAGATGACAAACGACGTGGTGGGGGAGCTCGCACGTCGTTCATTGGATCAGTGCGTGTATGAACTAAGATTTTGTGGTTCTTGTTGGGTTGTTCGTTCTGGTAGATTAAGTGCAGTAAGAGTTCTTGGCCTGCTACTTTTTGTATAATTTAAGTCATAAGTCGAGACTGTTGGGAAGGTAGCGTCAATGTTGGAGAGGTAAGCTAACGGCATTTTTTTTTTTGTCAACGCGTGTCTATAGAGCAACTTTTCTTTGTAAGCTTGTGTTGGATCTTTAGACCGAGAAATGTTGAGCCAGCCCAGAATAGTAGATTAACGTTCTTGTTTTGTTGAAAGGAACTTTGTGCCAATGTACATGGAGATAGACATGCTACTGCTGTGGCTTGATTGCGTGGCGTCGAAGTGATTTCAACGGATTTTGCAAGTCCATCAAAACCTGAAGTACGTAGAAGCTGGTTTCCTACACGGTGTTTTGTAGACGTGCACAAAACTGAATTGTATATATGGATTATTGAGATAATTGCCGATAACTCTGAAAGGCACGTGTATGTTTGTGTGTAATGGCGGTGCCGCCTACGGCTATTGCCTTCGTCTACTTTTGTAACCGACGCAGGCAGTATTGTTTTACAGATGCCTCGAAATAGGAAAAGAGTAACTGAGAACGAGAAGGAAATAATTGAACCTTATGCTTTAAGTCAAAGTGCTTCACGCTTTGAAACCGTTGCACGTGTCACGTTGCTCTTGATTTTGTAGCAAGAAAAAAAAATCATAATTTTAAAGAAATGTTAAGTTTATGATGCAGTGTATGAAAGAGGACTCTGGGGCTAGGTTAGTTAACCCTTGAATTATGGAGCAAAAAACGAACTTTTACTGTGCTGGGTACATTTTTCCTTTGCCAAACCATATTCTTCCAAGTTTCTTTCATAGTCTTCTGTAGTGGCAAAAATGTCAGATATTCAAACTGTTTGTGTGTCACGCAGTTGTATGAAATGAAAGGTGTAAACATTTGTGATAACAAGGGAAATGCATTAGAATAGAAATGTGGATGAAATTTGTGTTGTGATTGGTCACAGCAGTGGTTGCCCATTACATGTAGTGCATTGGTATGTGGTAGTTGCAGACCCATTTAGGCCAATGGAAAAATGTATTCTGTATTTTTCTATGCTTATTTGGTGGACAAACAGTATGTTTTGGACATGTACTTCTCAACTTTTTTTTGTGGCATGGCATCTGTATTGCATAGAAAGACTGTGTCTTTTGAAATACTGCAACATCTACAGTGCTCAGGAAAGTCATAAAGGAAACGCAATAGTGCAAGAAGTCCAGAAAATTGTTGGATGTGTCACTAGCTGGAAAACAGGTGGACTGTGGGTGTCATCTGAGCATTGTGTATAGCTGGCAGTTTTTTGTGTCCGGTGTTTATTTGTGGTTTGGAAAGGATTACAAATATGGAGAAGGTTTGCATTCCATCTGCAGTGGGCAGCTGTCAAAAATGTGGGTGGGCTGTGGAGAAACAGTTTTTAGTCTGGTCATAACATTTTGTGTGAGTTGTCCTGAGAATGACAGTGCAGTTTTCATGATTGCAGAGGGTAATGACAGCCATGTGTCTGTTGTCTTACCAGTTTAGCTGAGGAAATGGTGTGATGATATGTCCTTTTCAATCCAGTACACAGTCTGCATTGCTCAAATGTTGCATTTTGTGGACCACTGAAATCTGTATATTAGAGGGCATATGATATGTGTGTGAAGAACAAGTACATGATAACCCTCAGTGATCTGACTAATTTTCTCAATGAGGGGAATTCCCAAGGAGAAATTCTTGGTTTTCAGGTTATATATTCTCAGGAGAGGAAATTTGTATAGTGGCAGTATTGCAGGAAATTAAGACTTACACTACAGAGAAATCAGATGTTCATCAGGGCTGCCTGGTGCCATGTGCTTACTTGGTGGACAGTCTGTGGTTTGCAGTAGACCAGTTCAGAATTCCAGTGTTTTATTTTGATATTATCGATGTTATTGCATTTAAAGGTGTGGTGTTATGGAGAGTGCAACTTGCTGGTCTGTCTGTTGTGGACATTGCTGTAGATTGTGACATGATCCATCTGTTTTTTACAGGATATGGTAGAGGGAGATTAGCAGCCATGTTAACATTTGGATCCTGTGTTACATTTGTACTGCCTGTTGATGTGTCATCACTTGCCAAGATATCTGCTGATGCAGTTGCTAGATGGGTGACATTGGCAGCAGTGGAGAAGGTAGGGAGGGTACCCTGTCACACATTTTAGGACTGATGTAAAAATGCAAACCAGCACCAGCAGTGTATGGGGTGGTGAGAGAAAAGATTTATGGTTCTTTTATACCTTATTGGGCATCAGAAGTCTGCAGAGGGTAGTTGGTATGACTGATGGAGGCTCAAACCCCAGTGGGGCTAGAGATTCTGTTCACCATTCTCATTCATGCTAGCCCTGGGGCCCATGCAGCCTCCTCCACATTCACTACCTGGTCTCTTTCTTGGGGATAAATTGGCTGTGTGGGGGGTGTGACCCCCCCACCATTTATATCCAAGCTCAAGAATTGGTATAGCTGTATCTCTTATCCCCTTCTGTACCGGTGATGGTATATTACCTGGACCTTGTCCCTTACCTTACTTGGCTTGCACCACAGGAGTGTTAAAATGTTTGATGTTGAAGAAACGAAAAGCCACAGCGGTGTAACACTTCAGACTGAAAGTTTTGTCACATCTTAGTGAAGCTACAAAGCAGTAATAATTGTGCTTCATGTTCTGTTCTCATGGATGATTGGGGCTGTTGGCCTTGTTGTTTTCTGGTGTGTTCTGTTGTTTGAACAGGAAAGACATGTTGGCATGTTTATGCAGAATTGGTTCAGACTTTTGTATCATTTGTTTTGCAGTGTTAGGTACAGTGTGACTTAGCCTAGCGGTATGTAAATTTTTCAAAATCTGGAAGACACCTCAGTATTTTATGTGTCAGTAGGGTGCTGTGAAACATGTCCCATACTGAGGACTCACAATTATTAGGTGCCCCTGTACAAAAGAAGCTACCTGGGCAATGTTGTACCCAAGATGTTGACACCTCTGTCATAGTGACACATTTGAGCTTGCAGAGGTGTAAGAAAGGAAATGAGGCCAGTCTGCCGTGTCGGTATAGACAGCACTTGTTGAATTGTGGTCATGTTGTGTTTCACAGGAGTTATGCAGCTGCTGGTGGAAGGAACGAACCTTTATTAGTGACAGCGCTTGGCCTGAAGGGGTGACGGACCATCATCTGTTGGTGATGCTACATTGTCTGGTATGTTTCTTGTCTTGTACATATGTTACGTGGCATAATGGGACTGAAGGATTGCTTAATTGATGTAGAACTGAGCACTTCCATGTTCCTTTGTTACAGGGACATCTTGTGAGATTTTCGCATGAACTTGGAGGAGAATTTTCATTTTTATCACTGTGCAGTATTGTCAATTTTAAAATTATAGCAAACCAACTAGTTGCACACAATGTATTTCACTTGGTAAAATCACACTTTAAAACACATTAAAAGTCATAATCACCTCCTACATGTTTCGATCCCAATGG
>Ga0123354_10013866_pt1 | contig 12530 bp, 7 predicted proteins | sample TergutLab28metaG_2_FD_97872 | JGI IMG/M metagenome (GOLD analysis project Ga0123354, IMG submission 97872) | Labiotermes labralis P4 segment gut microbial communities from Petit-Saut dam, French Guiana - Lab288 P4 | ecosystem: Host-associated > Arthropoda: Insects > Digestive system > Gut ... | reverse complement strand
GACAGAACATCTTTGCGAGATTTGTTATGCCAACAGACAAAAATTCAAGTAAATCAAAATATCAAAGAACAATTATATTTATTTAGTTAATTTCATTAACAATTAAACGCACTGATAGTAATTTCTCCTAATAAATTTCATGGGGAGTGGAATTATTGTATTTTGCCGGAATAATAGTCTGTTTATTTAATAACAGTTCCAAAGGGTATAAAATACGAATTTTCTCAAGTAGAAAAAATATCTCCGGCAGGAAAGGGAACATATACAGATGGTTGGTATTTGACAAAAATAACGTATCCCGGAAAAGAAAGCGAACCTGTAACTTTTTCCTATCAAAACGGAAATACTTATTCTGATTATTACAGTTCATATAGTCAAACAACGAGAATTGTTGATACAAGAAATCTTCCGTGTAGTACAGGTTGCTCCGGATGGCTGATAGGATTTCCGGATGCAGGTTCATTTACTAACACAAGTTCTCCGATGATAAGTTATTCAAGTCCGTTAATACAGACAATCACATGGAAAAATGTGACTATTTCATTTTCTTATTCAGCAGATAGACTTGACAAGCGAAAAGACCGGATTACCTCTTTATCGGTAAAATATGGTGCAAACATTGTTAAGCAGGCTACTTTTGACAATAACGTCTATTTTGGAAATTCAAGTACAAATTACCGGTTGAAATTGAAAGGAATAACGATAAAAGGAAGCAACACAACTGATGATGGCGATAAATATGCTTTCAATTATTATAATGACACGGCTAGCCTGCCAAACTATGAAATGAAATGCCATGATGATTATTGGGGATACTATAATGGTACAAATTCGGATTGGACTTTTCCCAATGATATCAATATCGATAAGGCAACGGGCAATACGTTTGTAAGTGCAGGATTTAACCATTCGGTCTATTCAACCGACCGGAAACCCAATCTGAACTATACAAAAACTTGCGTATTAAAAGAAATAATCTATCCTACCAAAGGAAAGTCGGTTTTTGACTACGAACTGAACCAAGTTCCGGGAGCTTATCAGTATATGAGTTCTAATTCTGTAGGCGGACTGCGGTTAAGGCAGCGTACCAATTATTCGGATGATAATACGGTTACCGATGATAAAACATACACTTATGAAGGATATCCAACACAAGTATTAACGTATGATTTGTTTGTGTATGCTATGAGGAACTTTGATAGATTTACTAAAGACATATCTCAAAATGGGGATAGTGGCGCCGGTGGTTCATTTTTAATAGAGTATCCAACATTTTTCTTCGTAGGAACTCCCCTAACCTCACTTTCAGGGTGGACAGGCAGCAATGTATTTTATACCAAAGTAAAAGAATACAACGGCACTCAATATAGTTACGATGGGTGGACAGAATACAATTATGAGGAGGAAAACCGTTATTTGAATACACAATGCTCGTGGAACACGGATGAATATGCTCCCTATATGTATTCAAAATACTCCGATTGCGACAAGGGGAATATTCAAGGACTGCTAAAAAGCGTTATAACTTATAATAAAAGCGGGAGTATTGTAAAAAAAGAAGAAAAACAATATCAAAATTTTTCTATACCATCCATCCACACAGGAGTACGAGTATTTCAGAATGCGATATACCCAAAATCTTTCCTAATACGGCTTGACTTTTATAATTCCGGAGATGTTACCAATCTTAAACAATCTGAATATCAAAATTGCTACCTTAATTGGATATATGCCTTTGACACTTACGCCTTTCGCGATGTTTCACTGCCCTCCAGCGTTACAGAAACCGATTATGTGAACGGACAAGCAACCACCAGTAAAGTTACATCATACAGCTATGACATAAAAGATAGCAAGCCGACTCTGTTTACGCCCTCGTCGGAAACAGTGCAAAACAGCAATGGCGACAATTGGGTTACAAAAACCTTTTTCCCATACAGTGATTCTTATAAAAATACAGCGCCATATAATACGATGGTAACTAAAAATATGTTGAATTACCCGATTGAAGTGAAAATAGAAAAAGGGAGTAACAGTCAGTTTATCAATCAAACCGTTACGGCTTACAAACAGGTATCCGGCATGATATTGCCCAATATTCTTTCGTTAAAAAACACTTCAGCGGGAACCTTAGAAGAGCGAATCATTTACAGCGATTACGATTCGTACGGCAATCCGGTTTATATCATCAAAGACAATGCCGATAAAGTCGTCTATTTATGGGGCTATCGAGGAATGTATCCGATTGCAGAAATACAAGGCGTCGCTTATTCGGATGTGACTAACAAAATATCAGTAAGCACAATTGCAGCAAAAGATGAACCGGCTGATACGGATTGGAATGAAATTAACGGATTACGCACTTCTTTGCCCAATGCGCTTATAACTGTTTATAAATACAAGCCATTGGTTGGAATGAAGGAAAAAATCGACCCACGTGGAGTAGTCACTTTATACGAATACGATGTTTTCGGGCGATTGCAAAAAGTTACTCAAGCGGGGAAAGTGATAGAAAGTTATGATTATCATTATAAGAATTGATGGATTTATAAATCCGGAACGGATTATATCTCGGTAGCCCGACGTGAAACGTCGGGTTGATAAAATGAACAAACCGCACCCACGTGGCGAAGCCTCGAAATATTCAGGTCGTATCAATCAATTTATCCGAATCACACAATGTCATTAACCTCCAATGATAATTTCGCTTCTCCCCTCTCCTTGTTTGTGGAGAGGGGTCGGGGGTGGTGGGTCATTACTAATTCAGTCTATAAGAAACCCACTGTAAAAAAGTTTAACACTGATTGTAAAGTAATTTTACACTTTTTATTTTCTCCTAATTCTTTATAGATTGATTATCAATTAAATGTGTTTTTGGCATCATTTTCGCTGTTTATTTATGAAGAAACAAGCAAATTCGAAGTATGATGAAGAAAATAGGAATTATTTTAATTGCATTACTCGTTCAATTAGCAAATGCAAATGCTCAGGAAAAAAGCTGGACGTTGGACGAATGTATTCAGTATGCAGTGAAGCATAATCCGCTACGTGTAAAGCAGGAAGCGCAGAATAAAATCTACAGGCAGGACAATCGGGAAGCGCTCGGCGGATTTCTTCCAACTTTAAATGTAAATACGGATGCGTATATGAATTTTGGTCGTGGTATCGACCCTGTTACCAATACTTATATTTCGACCAATACATTCTACAACGATTACAACGTATCTTCTTCAACGAACCTGTTCGATGGAATGTCGCAAATCTATAAGGCGAAAATGGCTAAAGTCAATAAATTGCAAGGGAAAAATCAATTGCAGGACACGAAAGATCAAATCGCTTTGGAAACTATGGAGTTGTATTTTAATGTGTTGTATTATAAAGGGACGGTTAACTTGGCGAAACAGCAATTGGAAGGAAGTGTCGATAGCCTGAAAAAAACGCAACGGATGGTGGAGCTTGGATTAAAATCAATTCCAGACCTTGCTGAAATAAAAGCTCAGGAATCCGGAGACCGTTTGGCATTGACTCAACAAAAAAATCTGCTGGATGCGGAAGTTGTCAAATTAAAAAACAAAATGAATTTTCCGGTTAGCGGAGAGTTTTCTATCGTCGATTATGATTCAACTGTGATTGTTGGAAAAACAACCGATAATGCGGTCGAGATTTATCAACACGCCATTTCTGCATTGCCTCGCTTGCTCGCTTCGGCAGGCACTGTGAAATCTGCGGAAATGCAATACAAAGTCGCTCGTGGCGGTATGTTTCCGAAATTGTCGCTTGTTGCAGGAATTTCAACCAATTTTTCCCGAATGATGGATAATACCACTTTTGAACCATTCACCGAACAGTTAAAAAACCGTAGGGGAGCTTATGTTGGTTTTGTCATGTCTATCCCTGTTTTCAATGGTTTTTCTGCATCTGCGGAAACGAAAAGAGGCAAACAGCGGCTTATCATGGCTCAATGCGATGACGACATTTTGTCGCGTCAAGTGTATAGTGATATTGAACAGGCGATTGCAGACGTCAACGGTTTGGCGGACGAATATTTGTATTCTCACAAACGGACGGAATCGATGCTCGAAGCTCATAAATTAAATCTTAGAAAATATCAAGAAGGGCTAATTAGCGCATTAGAGGTTTCAACCAGCGCTAATCGTTTGCTAAACGCCCGCATAGAAGAATTATACACTAATTTAAAATATCAATTGAAATGTAAATTATTACAATATTATAAAGGAGAAACATCATGGATATACAATTAGAAAAGAAAAAAGGAATCCGGAAAAAGCATATTCCTTATTTGATTGGCGGAGCTGTTTTGTTATTGGCTTTCGGTTGGCTGATTTTTGGAAATCATACATCCAAGTATAATGTAGATCGCAGCAAAGTAATGATACAAGCGGCTACAAAAGGCGAGTTTAACGATTATATCCGTATAAACGGGCAAGTGGAACCCATTAATACGATTCAATTGAGTGCGGTTGAAGGTGGTATGGTTGCTGAAAAAGTGGTGGAAGAAGGTTCAATGCTGCATAAAGGCGATGTCATTATTCGCCTAACCAATCCGAATTTAAATCTGGAGATTCTTACCAGCGAAGCGGAATTAGCCGAAAAACAAAATTTCTTGCGAAATACCCAAGTAACTATGGAGCAGGATAAATTGAGTCTTAACAAAGATAAGCTACAATACGATTTGGATATCGAGCGTAAAAAACGTAAGTATGAGCAATATCAAAGTTTATACAATGAAAAGTTGGTTTCCAAGGAAGAATATCTGGAAGCCAAAGAAGATTATGATTTTGCAGTGAAAAATATGACTTTGGTGGTGGAGCGTCAGCGGCAGGATTCCATTTACCGGAAAATTCAAACGGATCAGATGGAAGAAAGTCTTGCCAATATGCGCGAAAACCTTCTGTTGGTTCGTCAACGGGTCGATAATCTCAACGTTAAATCACCGGTGGATGGGCAGTTGGGATTGTTGGATGTAGAAATCGGTCAAACGGTTGCCGTAGGAGCGCGTATCGGTCAAATTAGCGTGCTGTCGGATTATAAAATCGAAGCCATGATCGACGAGCATTACATCGACCGCGTGAAAAGCGGATTGGCGGCAACTTTCGAACGACAAGATAAAACCTACGATTTATCGGTGCGTAAGGTGTATCCCGATGTACGCGATAAACAATTCAAAACTGATTTTGTGTTCTCCGGCGAGCGTCCCGACAATATTCGCACCGGACAAACCTATTACATTAATCTGCAATTGGGTGAACCATCGGAAGCTGTGTTGATTCCTCGCGGCGCTTTTTATCAAAACACCGGCGGACAATGGATATATGTTGTTACAGCCGATGGGAAAAAAGCCGTTCGGCGCAACATCAAGATTGGTCGTCAAAATCCGCTTTACTACGAAGTCTTGAGCGGTCTCGAACCGGGCGAGCAGGTCGTTACATCGGGTTACGATAGCTATGGCGATGCACAAGAGTTAGTTATAAATTAATTTCTAACTAATTAATTATGAATCATGATTAGAGATTATTCCATAAGGAGGAAATGGATGTTTGATACCGGCGGCAGAGAGAGCGTTATATACGTCAATCATTATTTGGCTGCGAGTGCTGCCGGCGCTGGATAAATCAGGCACCCAAACCGTAATTTTAATGCTCAAAGCTGTATCGGCAAAAGCATCCAGTAAAATACCCGGCGCAGGCGTTTTTAGAATTTTATCGCTTTTTTCCAAGGTATCTAAAATAATTCTCCGCACGGTCATTATGTCGGAAGAATAATCGATACCAATAACGAATGATACGCTTTTATGTAGATTTTGCATCGTCCAATTTGTAAGATGCTGCGAAAGTAAATCGCCATTCGGGATGATAAGGTCGGAGCCATCGCCGGTAGCAAGTTTGCTGGAACGAACGCCTATTTCTTTCACTTTTCCCGATTTTCCGCCTATTTCAATTTGGTCGCCCACTTGTATCGGTCGTTCAAATGCCAATATTATACCTGACACCAAATTGTTTGCAATATTTTGTAAGCCAAAGCCGATTCCAACGCTCAGCGCTCCCAACATAATGGTAATTTTGCTCATCGGTATTCCGGCGGCTGTAACAGCGATAATAAAACCTAACGCCCAAATAGCCAATCGTATCAACAGCATCATGGATGCCATATTGTTACGTTTTACCGGCGAATTACTTTCTCTTCCGAAAAAGAAATTGATGGATTTTGATACGATGATTGAAATCCAAATAACGCCTACGAAAACGGCAATGCTGCCGAAAGTGAATGTATGCCCGCCTAATGTACGATGTTTTTCAAAGAACATAGTAACCATCATTACTGCCAAATTATAAATACTCCAACTTCTGGTTAAGCCGATAAACCATATCAATCCGGCTATTACCCAGAGAAATTTTCTGTATTTCTGTTCAAGCGTATGATAATTGATATATTCGGCAAAACGGCTTTCTTTGTATGCCTCCGATTGAAGATAAATGGATTCTAAAACCATGGTAATTAGCGCTTTCAGCGTTATACCCAACATGAGGCATTGTACAGCGCTTACACTTAACATTTTTGTTAAAGTAACCCGTCCGGTAAGATTGAAAATGAGAGACAAAACAATTTGTGCAAAGCAGAATAGAAGTAATAGTTTTGCTGCAGGCGATTGCGGAATTTTCACAAAAATAGATTTGCTTGAGCGAATAATTTGGATACACAATACCATAAAAATGACGCCTGCTATAAATAATATCCATCTTTCAGAAAAAGCCGAATCGGGAAACAAATCGTCGATCAAAAAGTACAGCCAAAGCACGCAAAAAATTATCCACCATTTTTTTGCCTGCTTTGTAAAGTATGGATACAGCATTATGCACAGCATTCCGGTTCTCAGCAAATCGCAGATATGCAGAATCGCCATTGGCGGATCGCCCAATAAAAAAGGTAAATAAGTAAAAAACACCATCAAGCTGCCGATGATAATTCGGTTCGATCGCAGAAAAAACACTTCGCTCAATATTTCATCTTTATTGGGAAGTTTTTTAATCCGGTGCATATTCAGCCACAACCAACTCGTAATTAAAATAAAAAGCAGCAAAGCGATAGAAATAGCGCTCCATCCGGTTTTTAAGTAATAGCGCATCACCATTGCCGCCCGGCTGATTGCTGTTCCGATTAACAAAAACACCGATTGGTCGTACTCCGAAGGGCGAGCTTTGAATAAAGGCGATTCTTCGGGTTTCCACATGCTTCGCTCAGTACTGATAATAAGAAAATTAAGATTGCTTATGATGTCGTTTGCATTTAGTAAGGCGAGAGAAACTCTGTTTCGAACGATTGTAATCTTTGCTAAACTATTGTTCTGTAAAGTGTCTAATCGAATCGCTTTTGATTTCAAATCTTGAATTTCTTGCGTTAAATTTGAATCGGGCGTGACAATATCCAAAAAAGGGTCTTTCATGATTTTAATGGTATTCATGCGGTTTTGCGATAATTCATCATAAAAATCCTTCAACTGGGATTCGTAGCCGGAAAGTTGAGCGACTGATTCCTTCATGAAAATCGATACGGTGTTCAATCCCATCAAATTCATTTGTCTTCCTGCTTTTTCGAGTCTCGTTCGGAAAGAGTTCAACCGGCTTTCAATGCTTGGCAAAGCCGACGTGATGGGCGTAATGTCCACATTACGGTGAATCATCATACTATCCCGTTTCACTTGAAAAGTGTAAGATTGCACCTTACTGATAATATTAGACATCAGTGTGTCTCTTACTGTAATGTCGGTTTGTTTTTGGGCAACGGACGTGAAAGCGCAGAAAAGAAAAACGCCAATAAATAAACTGCATCCAAATTTTCCGAAAAAAAACCGATTCGTTAATTTTTTAAGTAATTTCATATCTTTCTATTTTGGCTTATGCTTGATATACTATCAAAATGATGGACAAAATTACAGATAAATTTTTATATTTTATCTGGTTGCGAATGTATTTTTTTCAAAATTTAAGAATATCGTTGTTGTCATTCTTCTCACAGTCAATAACCATTATTATCTCAAAAATAAGTATGCAATAAATAACATTAAATAATTAAATATTACATATTATTTCCGTATCTTTGCAAAACTATTGGCTAAAATACTGAGGAAAGTAATTCTGTAAAAGATGTAACTAATTTATTGATTTACAAAAACAGATATTTTAAGCAATAATTCCTGCGATAAAAAAAGAAAAAAACGATATAAATGACTAGCAAATGGAATTATCAACACCCCACAAAAGAACAAAAACTTAAGAAAGACGAACTCTCAAAAAAATTCGGACTAAACTCCATCGTATGCCTCCTGATGGTGCAAAGAGGCATTGTTACAGAGCAAGAGGTACGTCAGTTCCTAAATCCGAATTTGAGAGATTTGCATGACCCTTTTTTGTATCCAGACATGCATAAAGCGGTTGACCGCTTGAATCGAGCATTAGGAAATAAAGAACGGATTTTAATTTATGGGGATTATGATGTGGACGGTACTACTGCCGTTGCATTAGTTTACAAATTTTTAGAGCAGAATACTTGGTCGCCGAATCTGGATTACTACATTCCGGATCGCTATGACGAAGGGTACGGTATTTCGGACAAAGGAATCGAATATGCCCACGAAACCGGCGTATCATTGATTATTTCTTTGGATTGCGGCATTAAAGCCATTAAGAAAATTGCCTACGCTAAATCGCTGGGAATTGATTTCATCATTTGCGACCATCACATGCCTGATGAAGAATTGCCCGATGCAATTGCTATTTTGAATGCCAAACGGACGGATTCCACTTATCCGTATGAACACCTTTCCGGTTGCGGCGTGGGATTCAAGTTCATGAACGCTTTTGCCGTCAGTAATGGAATAGATGTTACTAATCTGAGGTCTTTACTCGATTTGGTTGCAGTTAGTATCGCTTCGGATATTGTTCCGATTACGGGAGAAAACCGCATCATGGCGGCTTACGGCTTGCGGCAGTTGAACCATAATCCGGGAAAAGGGCTCAAAGGAATTATCGATATTTGCGGATTATCGGGAAAAGAAATCACAATCGGTGATATTGTTTTTAAAATCGGACCTCGAATCAATGCTTCAGGCAGGATGATGAACGGGAAAGAGGCTGTGGATTTACTTCTGGCAAAAGATTTCAAATCGGCGAAAGAGAAAAGTGAAAACATCGACCAATACAATGACGACCGGCGTGAACTGGATAAGAAAATCACCGACGAAGCATACGCTGCTATTGATGAAAACCAGCAGATGGCGGATCGAAAAATTCTTGTGGTCTTTAACCGGGAATGGCACAAAGGAGTGATTGGAATTGTAGCTTCCCGCTTAACAGAGAAATATTACAAGCCGGTCATCGTATTAACCGAATCTACCGGCTATATTTCCGGCTCTGCTCGTTCGGTAACCGGTTTTGATATTTACAAAGCGATTGAATCGTGCAAAGATATTTTAATAAATTTTGGCGGTCACACCTTTGCTGCCGGCGTTACTCTGCTTGAGGAAAATTTGGAAGAGTTCGAGACCCGCCTCGAAACTTTTGCCGATGAATATATGAAAGAAGAACAAATGATTCAAACCTTGAATATTGATATAGCTCTTAAATTCAGTGAAATAGACCACAAGCTTTTATCTGATATAAAACGGATGAATCCTTTTGGTCCCGATAACCAGAAACCGGTATTTTGTTCGTTTGACGTTCGGGATTCCGGAAGCAGTAAATTAGTTGGAAAAGAATTAGAGCATATTAAATTGGACTTAGTCGATGATTCAACCGGAGGTATTGTTTCTGCAATTGCTTTCGGAATGCATCAGTATCATGATTATATCAAAAGTAAAAAACCTTTTGATATCTGTTATACGATTGAAGAAAACGTTTACAATAATAAGACAAGTATTCAATTATTAATCAAAGATATTAGAATTAGTGGTTAGTGGTTAGTGATTAGTGGTTAACGGTTAATCACTAATCACTAACCACTAACCACTAACCACTGATTATTATGTTTCAAGAAGTACTCAAGCAATATTGGGGATATGATTCGTTTCGTTCGCTTCAGGAAGAAATCATAACTTCCGTTTACGAAGGGAAAGATACCTTGGGACTGATGCCGACGGGAGGCGGAAAGTCGCTGACCTTTCAAGTTCCAACCCTATTGATGGATGGACTTTGCCTTGTTATAACCCCGCTAATCGCTTTGATGAAAGACCAGGTGGATAACCTGAAAAAACTTGGAATCAAAGCTACTTGCATCCATTCGGGAATGAGTTATTCGGAAATCCTTGTTGCTCTTGAGAACTGTATTTTTGGTAATTACAAATTTTTGTATGTATCGCCCGAACGCTTAACTTCCGAGCTTTTTTTGGCAAAACTTCCTCATCTCAATGTCTGTTTATTAGTTATCGACGAATCCCATTGCATTTCGCAGTGGGGATATGATTTTCGTCCTTCTTACCTGCGTATTGTTGAAATTCGGGAATATCTTCCTGACGTTCCTGTTCTGGCGCTGACGGCGACCGCTACGCCTGAAGTCATTGATGATATTCAGGAAAAATTGCATTTCAAACAGAAAAATGTTTTTTGTAAAAGTTTTGAACGGAGCAATATTGCTTATGTGATTCGTGAAACGGAAGATAAACTTTACGAAATGATTCATATCCTGTCGAAAATGCAGGGAAGTTCCATCGTTTATGTGCGAAGCCGCAAGCGGACGAAAGAAATTGCTGTCGAATTACAACGTCAAGGCATTCAGGCTGATTATTTTCATGCGGGACTGAATCTGGATGAGAAGATACGAAAACAAAACGAATGGAAAAACAACCAATGCCGGGTGATTGTTTCTACAAACGCTTTTGGTATGGGGATTGACAAACCGGACGTCCGCTTGGTTATTCACTATGAATTGCCCGGGTCGTTGGAAGAATATTTTCAAGAAGCGGGGCGAGCCGGCAGAGACGAGAAAAAGGCGTATGCCGTTGCGCTATTTTCGCCGAGAGATGTAGCCCAATTGAAGAAAAGAGTGAAAGAAGAATTTCCAGAGCGGGAATTTATTAAAGATGTGTATGAAAAACTGGCTTATTTTTTTCAAATTCCAATAAATACCGGAATAGATACCGGTCACAATTTTTCAATCGAACAATTTTGTTTGAACTTTGGATACAATATCACACAGGTGCGTAATGCTTTAAAAATCCTTGATTTATCGGGATATCTCACTTATATTGAAGAGACGGATAAACAATCCAAGTTGATATTCACCGTTCAACGGGACGAGCTGTATAAATTTTCCGAATTTAGCGAATCCATTGAAAACCTGATTCAAATACTTTTGCGCTCCTATACCGGTTTGTTTGCCGATTATACCCATATTAACGAATCGTTATTGGCGCAACGCACGGCATTGTCGGAACAAGCGGTTTACGAATCGCTGAAACTTTTGTCGAAACAGCATATTATTCATTATGTCCCAGCCCAGAAAATACCGACAATATATTATAACAAAAATCGGGAAGAAATGAAATATCTGTTTATTCCCCAATCGGTATATGAACAGCGGAGAGACCGGTTGATTCAACGGATTAAAAATGTTATTGAATATGGAAGCTCCAAAACCCAATGCCGAAGTAAAATGTTGCTTCAGTATTTCGGGGAAAAGGATGCAAAAGATTGCGGAAAATGTGACGTTTGCATTGAAAAAAAACAGCGAGAAATGAGTTCTTCCGATATGGAACGTTTGATTCAAGCGGTCTTAACTCAATTAAACGGAAACGAAATGACTTTGGATGATATTACTGCTACTATGGATTTCCCCGAAAAACGCTTAATGGAGGCGATTCGTTTTCTGTCTGATAATAAACAAATTGTATTAAAAGATAACAAAATACGGAAAAAGTAATTTATAAAATAACCGGTTACGGACGTTAATCATGATGAAACTTTCAATTATCATTGTAAATTATAATGTTAAATATTTTCTGGAGCAATGCTTAGATTCGGTTCTGCTTGCTACAAAAAATATCAAAGCCGAAACTATTGTCGTTGATAATTGTTCTTCCGATGGTTCTTTGGAATATTTGAAATCACGGTTTCCAACGGTATTGTTCATTGAAAATCAAGAAAATATTGGCTTTTCGAGAGCAAATAATCAAGCCATTTCACAAGCGCAAGGCGAATATATTTTACTTTTGAATCCGGATACGGTGATTGGTGAAAATTCATTAGAAAACGTTTGCCGGTTTATGGACGAGAATCCGCGTGCAGGAGCGGTCGGCGTTAAAATGCTGGACGGATACGGTCAATTTCTTCCCGAATCAAAACGTGGATTTCCTTCGCCATGGAATTCATTTTGTAAAATGTCGGGGTTGTCTAAACTGTTTCCCCGTTCAAAACGTTTGGGCGGATACCATTTGAAATATTTGGATAACAACGGCGTTCATCCGGTTGACATTCTGGCGGGCGCTTTTATGATGGTTAGAAAAAAAGCGATAGAAAAAT
>Ga0123354_10013865_pt1 | contig 12530 bp, 10 predicted proteins | sample TergutLab28metaG_2_FD_97872 | JGI IMG/M metagenome (GOLD analysis project Ga0123354, IMG submission 97872) | Labiotermes labralis P4 segment gut microbial communities from Petit-Saut dam, French Guiana - Lab288 P4 | ecosystem: Host-associated > Arthropoda: Insects > Digestive system > Gut ... | reverse complement strand
TTGCCGGGGCAGCGGCACGGTATGCGGCGACCGCATTTTCATTTTCTCGGCAGGAATAGACCACCGGGGGCCGTCCAATGCGTCCAGGTCAATCTCACCCCATTCCATTTGCCGGAGTTCGCCAGGGCGCACAAACAGCATCGCGGACAGCTTGAGAGCCGCCAGGGTGACAGGGCTTCCCGTGTAGCCGTCAATCGCGCGTAGCAGCTCGCCAACGCCCTTGGGGTCAATAATGGCCGGGCGGCTTTTCGTCCGGCATGGGGCCAAAGTCCCGCGAAGGTCCGCCGCCACGTTGCGCTCTGTCAGGTCGGACGCCACGGCATAGGTAAAGACGGCTTCGCAGTACTGGCGCAATATGTGGGCGGTGTCGTGGTGCCCCCGGTCTTCCACCTGGTGCAGCACGTCCCGGATAACAGGGGGCCGAATTTCCGCAATGGGGACAGCGCCGAACGCTGGGAAAAGAAAGCGCTCCATGCGGGACAGTACCCGCGCCGCATGACCGGCGCTCCATCCGACCAGGTGCCGCGTGTGCCATTCCCTGGCCACCTTCTCAAAGGTGTTGAGCGCCGCCTCGGTCTGGGCTTGGATTTCGGCTTCATCCTGTTTGCGCTTCTTGTCAGGGTCAATGCCGTTGGCCACCATGGCGCGGGCATCCTCCCGGAGCTTACGGGCCTGAACAAGGGACACGTCAGGATAGAGGCCGAACACCAGCCGTTTCTCCTTGCCCTGAAAGTTGTATTTGAAACGCCAGGATTTTCCGCCTGTGGGCAGTACAGCCAGGAAAAGACCGCCGCCATCGGAGAGCGTGAAGAGCTTCGCCTGTGGCTTGGCATTTCTGACCTGAACATCACTCAAAGGGAGTACTTTTTTTGACATGTGGGGGTTCGAGTCCTTTTTTCAACGATTCGAGTCTCTTGCATGTAAAAACGAAAATTTCTTGGAAATCGGGCAATTGCGCCAGATATCCCCAAAAAGGCGGAAAACCTCGTCAGATATCCCGTTAGGTATCCCGAAAAATGGTAGAGGTCAATAGACGAAGGTAGAGGAAGCTGGACTGTTTTTGCCCAGCTATCAAGTGGTTATGCGGTATTTTGAGACTTCGTTAGACTTGCTTAGAGGCTGATTTGGTGCGAAAGGGGGGACTCGAACCCCCACGGTTACCCGCCAGATCCTAAATCTGGTGCGTCTACCAGTTCCGCCACTCTCGCATGAGGTAAGCCGCCTATCAATTTCGTGCCGGAAAATCCACCAGATGATTGGGCGGGGAAGCGCCCCCACCCACCGCAAAGCCAGCGGCCAGCGCCCGGTTGAGCCAGACCTGAGCCGCCAGCACCGCGTCATGCAGCGCGTCCCCCAGGGCCAGACGCGCGGTGATGGCCGCCGAGAGCGCGCATCCCGTGCCATGGGTGTGCGGAGTATCCACCTTTGGGATGCAAAGCGCCAAAGGAGCTTGGCCCGGCAGCAGAAGCCAGTCGGTCAGCATCCCGTCCTGGGTTTCCATGTGGCCGCCCTTAACCAGCGCCGCCTTGCACCCAAAGGACAACAGTCGTTCCATGGCCGCAAAGAGGCTCTCCCGGCCTGTTACCTTGATTCCCGTCAAAAGTTCCGCCTCCGGGCGATTGGGCGTGACAAGATCGGCCAACGGCAAAAGGCGCTCCACTATGACCGTGACGCCCTCGGCATCGAGAAGCGAAAGCCCGCGTCCCGATGCGCTCACGGGATCAACCACTAAAGGAAAGTTCTTGTCCGCAAGCTCTGAGGCCACCACTCGCACAATATCGCCGGAGGCGAGCATCCCGGTTTTGGCCGCTTTGACAGGCAGGTCATCTAGCACCAAGCGAAGCTCCAGCGCCACGAATTGCGCGAACTGAGCGTTAGGCGCATGGACGGCCGCCACGCCTTGCGTGTTCTGGGCGGTCAGGGCTGTTATGACGCCCGCCCCATAGCAGCCGTGCGCCATAAAGGTCTTGAGATCGGCCTGGATCCCTGCCCCGCCGCTCGGATCGGAACCGGCGATGGCCAGCGCGCAGGGAGGAGTATTCACGCGGCTATTGACCCTCCATCTCCGCCTCGCGGCGTTTGAGGCCTTTGAGTGACAGTCCACTTTTCATCAGCACCAACAGTCCGCTGACTGTGGTGGGAATGTACTGCATCATGTGGATCAAGAGGCCGATGGCCAGGGCCAGTTCCTTGTCCACCTTGAAAAGCCCCAGACCGAAGATGACGGCCGCCTCGAATACGCCCACCGCGCCCGGTGAGGACGGCATGGCCATCCCGAGCGAGGAAATGATGAACACCGCCAGGGTCTGCCCCATGGTGAGCTTCAAACCCGCCACCCACAACACGACCAGAAACGTCGGAATGGCGTAGAGTATCCAGACCGCCGCCGTGTAGCAGCCGAGAACAACCAGATAGCGCAGCGTCACCCCATGCACGATCTGGAGCTTTATTTCCAGGATGAATTCGCGCGCGCGCTCAAAAGGAATAAGGGCGATGAGCCGCTCCGCCTTGACAGGCCAGACGCGCACCACAAGAAGGCAGAGCCAGATGCCGCCAACGCCGATGGCCAAAGGGAAAAACGCCATTTTGAGCCGGAAATGAAACGCCACGGCGAGCCCCATGGCCAAGATGGCGTTTAAGTCAAAAAAACGCTCCCAAAAGACCATGCTGAGCGACTGACTGAGCGAAAAGCCGCTTTCCTGGCGCAGATAAAAGGCCTTGGCCACCTCTCCGAGCTTGGCCGGGGCCACGTTGTTGACGGCCATGGAAAGCAGGAAGGCTTTGAGTCCCACCCAGCTGCCGCAGCGGTATCCGGAGAGAAAATTCAGGCGGATGGCCATCACCCAGTAGCCCAAGAGCGAAATCGCCGTGGCGACGAGTATGGCCGGGATGCTGAACTGGGTGAACGCCCGGGCCAATTCGGAGAAATCAATGCCCCAGAACGCATAAATCAGACACCCTGTGACAAGGATGATGCGCAGAACCAGACTGACGGCTTTTTTCATAGACTGTCGCTCACTCTTACTTTCCGAAATCACCGCGAATACATTACCGGTTGAAACTCTCTTGCAGCCTGTAGCGCAGATGCGTGTGCCGCTTTGTGGCCCCCACCGCGCCAAGGCCTATGCCGAGCGCCTTTTTCCCGCCGAGGATCACCGCAAGCTTTCTGGCGCGCGTAAGCGCCGTATAAATCAGGTTACGCTTGAGCATGATAAAGTGCTGGGTGATCACCGGCATGACCACCACCGGATACTCGCTGCCCTGCGACTTATGCACGCTGACCGCATACGCCAGGGTCAGTTCGTCCAAATCCGAGGCGTCGTAGGCCGTCAGACGCCCGTCGAAATCCACGGTCAGCTCGCACTCGGCAGGATCGGCGTCCACAATCCAGCCCAAATCGCCGTTGAACACGTCTTTTTCATAGTTGTTCTTTATCTGCAACACTCTGTCGCCGACGCGGAACCGGCTTTGCCCACGGGTAAGCTCCCTGCCGGAGGGATTCAAACGCTCCTGCAAGAGTCCGTTTAGCGCCTGAGTTCCCGCCTCGCCTTTGTGCATGGGCGAGAGCACCTGGATGTCCCGGACGGGATCGAAACCGTAGGTGCGGGGAATACGGTTGGCCACAAGATCGATGATTTTTCCCTGCACCGCGAGGGGATCGTCACATTCCACCCAGAAAAAGTCGGCCTCCGGAGGACTTTTGCACGACTGGGCCGGGAATTTGCCTTCGTTTATGCGGTGGGCGTTCACGACGATCATGGATTCCAAGGCTTGACGGTAAATGTGGGTGAGCCGCGCCTGCTCCACGGCCTCGGAAGCCAGAAGATCGCCCAGGACGTTTCCCGGCCCGACCGACGGCAACTGGTTCACGTCCCCCACGAGAATCAGGCGGCAGGTGAGGGGCAAGGCGCGCAAAAGACTCAAAAAAAGCTGCACGTCCAGCATGCTGGCCTCATCCACCACCACCGCATCGGCCGTAAGCTTATGTTCCTCGTTATGGGTGAATCCGCCGCCCGGCTCCGAACCCAAGAGCCTGTGCAGGGTGGAGGCCGGAGCGCCCGTGGCCTCGCTTAGGCGCTTGGCCGCCCGTCCCGTGGGCGCGGCCAACTTCACCTTGTAGCCGAGCTTGTCCAAAACCCTAACCACCGCCCGCGTGATGGTGGTCTTTCCCGTGCCCGGCCCGCCGGTCAGGATAAACGCCTTGCTCTGGCAGGCCTTGACGACAGCCAGATGCTGCTCGGAGGAAAGCTGTATGCCCGACTCCCCTTCCACCTGGCTGACTAGCGTTTCCACCTTTTTATGTGGTGACGCCGCCGGATGCAGGGCCAGGGAGTGCAGGCGCTCGGTTATTTCACGCTCCCAGTTGTAGAAATGGGTCAAATACACGGCCTGGGCGATATCTTGCTCGGGAAGAGACTCGATGCGGACTTTTTTGCTCTGTTCGAGGCGCTCCAAGGCCTCGGCCAAAAGATGCAACCCCACGCCGCCAAGCATGGCGTCCACCCGTTCGAGAAGCTCGTCTTTTGGATAAAACAGATGTCCCGCGTCGCTTAGCGTAAAGAGGCCGTAAATGATGGCCGCTTCCAACCGGCTTGGACAATCGGGCGTAAAGCCCAGTTTGAGGGCCATGGCGTCGGCTGTTTTGAAGCCTACCCCGGAGATGGCGTAGGCCAGATCATAGGGGTTTTCGCGCAGTTTCTGGACAGCGCCCGTCCCGTAGTATTTGAAGATGCGCTGAGCAAAGGTGGTCGGGGCTTCATAGGTCTGCAAAAAGAGCATCAATTCGCGCACTTCGCGCTGCCCGTTCCAACTGTCCGTGATCTTTTTCAAGACCTTGGGCGTAATGCCCTTTATGGTCAGAAGCTTGTCCGGGTCCTCATCCAGGATTTCCAACACCTTGTCGCCAAAGGCGTTCAAGAGCTTTCCGGCCAGAACCGGCCCCACTCCCTTGATCTGCCTAGATTCCAGGTAGCGCTTGATGCCGGTCAAAGACGCCGGCATGAACCGCTCGAAGGTTTCCACGCAAAACTGGCGACCGTACTGGGGATGAGTGGCCCAGTTGCCGGTGAGCTTCAAGGTCTCCCCCGGCGTCACCCTGCCCATGGCCCCGACGATCGCCACCGTGCCCGGCTCGCCGCGCGCGCGCACCTTGGCCACCAGATAATTGGTGGTCTCGGAGAAAAAGGTGACGATGTGGACCTCGCAGGTCAGCTCGACGGACACGCTTAGATGCCCTGCCGGTGGACCATGGAGAGTTTCAGCGTCTCTTTGTCCACGTATTTGACCTCCGCCCCCAGGGGGATGCCCTGGGCCAGACGCGTCACGCGCACGCCGGGACTCATGCTGTCCACGAGATTCTTGAGGTAGCTGGCCGTGGCTTCGGCCTCAAGCGTCGAGCCAAGCGCCAGGATGACCTCTTTGACCGTGGCGTCTTTGAGCCTTTGCGCGAAGCGTTCGATCTCAAGGTTCGCCGGCTCCACGCCGTCCAGGGGCGAAATGAGTCCCCCAAGAATGAGGTAGCGCCCTTTGTACAGGCCGGTTTCCTCCAGGGCCAGAAGAGAGTCCCACTCGCTCACCACGCACAGCGATTCCGGGCTGCGGGCGGGATCGGCGCACAACGGGCACGGGTCGGACTCCGCCAGCCCCGCGCACAACGAGCAGAGGCAGAGATTCTCGCGCAGATCGTGGATGGCCCGGCCCAGGTTTTGCGTGCGGGCCTTGGGCCATTTGAGCAGCACCAGCGCCGCGCGCAAGGCCGACTTGGGGCCAAGCCCCGGCAAAGAGGAAAGCTCGCCGGTAAGATCGGCAAGCGGCTTGGGAAGCGCTTTTATGGACACCGCGAAGTATCCCGCGCTTAGAAGAGTCCGGGGATTTTAAGCCCGCCGGTAAGCTGGCCCATCTCGGCTTCCTGCATCTCGTGCGCTTTTTTCAGGGCGTCGTTGACGGCGGCCAGCACCAGATCCTGAAGCATCTCCACATCCGCCGGATCAACCACGGCCTTGTCAATGGCGATGGACACGATATCCTGGGCTCCGCTGGCCACGACAGTGACCATGCCGCCCCCGGCCGTGGCCTCAACCGTGCGTTTGGCCAGATCATCCTGTATCTCGCGCATTTTGCGCTGCATGAGCTGCGCCTGGCGCAGCATATCCCCCATACCTTTCATAGGATTCTCCGATTGGTCAATTTTTGGAACGCACGTCAATCACATACGCCCCCAGGGTTTCACGCGCTTGCCTAAAAAGGGGCGTCTCTTCGGCTTTGGCGCGCAGATCTTGCGGGGAAAGCTTTGTTGCGGCCCCGATTACGAATTTAAGGCGCACCGGACAGGCGAAATACGCGTTGGCCAGGCTCTGAAAGAGCGCCAGATTGCCGTTTTTGTCGTTAAACTGCCCGGCCTGAAAATCGTTCGCGCAGATAATGGTAAGCACAGCGCCCGATGCGTCAGTCTGAAAATCTCCCGTGAGATGCGGCAGGGTCGCTTTCAGGACAGGGGTAAACGCCTGGCGCTCCAGATACTCTGAAAAGCCTTTCCAGTCAGACGGCCCAAGCGGCTGGCCAGCCGCCGGAGTGTCAGTCCGCGCGGCCTCGCTTGCCGCCAGCGCTTCCGGCGCTTTAGGTTTGGTTGTGGCCTCTTGGGACGGCGCGGCCTTACGCCTTATCGGCCCTGTCGGCCCGGCCGACCCGGAGGACCGCGCCAGGCTTTCCAGGGAAAGGAGCCTGGGCACGTAGGCCAGATTAAGCATAAGAAGTTCCAGGGCCAGCGCGGGCTCAAGGCTCGTCATCACCCGCCTTTGGCCTTCCAGCGTCATCTGCCAGGAGGCGTGGATGTGCCGGGCGTCAAAGGCCTTGGCCCAATCAAGCCACTGACGCGCCTCCTCTTGTGCCAGTTCCAGTGTGGGCAGGGCCTTTTCCCCCGCCTGATTCAGAAGAAACATGTTGCGCCAGCCTGCGGCCAGTTCCCGCAGGAAAAATCCGATGTCCAGCCCCCGGTCAAGAATCTGGCGCAGAAGTTCGCTGACCCCCAGACAATCTTCTTCCTTAAATAACCCCATCAAGGAGAAGAAAACGTCCTGTCCGGCCAGCCCCAAGGCGTCGCGCACGTCTTCTTCGCGCAAGGACTCTCCGCCCATGGCCAGCACCTGGGCCAGAAGCGACATGGAGTCGCGCACGCTGCCCGCTCCGCGCCTGGCGATGAGGCTCACCGCCCTGGGCTCGAAGCGCACGTTCTCGCGCTCAAGAAGCCCACTCAGGTGCGCCTCAAGCTCCGCCACCGTCAGACGCTTGAACACATAATGCTGGCAGCGGCTTATGATGGTGGGCAAAATTTTGTGCGGCTCTGTGGTGGCCAGGATGAACGTGACCCGGCCCGGCGGCTCCTCCAGGGTTTTCAAAAGGGCGTTGAAGGCCGCCTTGGAGAGCATGTGCGCCTCATCAATGATGAACACCTTGTAGCGGCTCTCAAGCGGCGCATAGCCCACGTCTTCCTTCAAGCGCCTGGCCTCGTCCACCGTGCCGTGGGTGGCGGCGTCAATCTCGATCACGTCCGGGGAGATTCCGGCCGCGATCTGACGGCATTGAGCGCACTCGTTGCACGGCTCGGACGTGGGGGCTTTCTCGCAGTTTATGGCCTTGGCCAGAACGCGGGCCATGGTGGTCTTGCCGACGCCCCGCGTCCCGGAAAATAGATAGGCCGGGGCGATCTTGTCCTCGGCCGACGCCCGGGACAATATACGCTTGATGGCGTCCTGGCCCGCTACGTCGCCGAAACGCCTGGGCCGGTATTTTGCGGTAAGACTTTGCTCTGCCATTGAAACGCTCTCTGGCGGCTCGGCTATGCTCGGCCGGTCGGGACGGGATCGATTTGAAGACGATCCCTTACTCGACCGGCTCCCGCACAGCCTCGCCGCCCGCTGATTCCGACGGAACCTGGGGGAAAAACGCCCTGGTTCGCAACGAGGATAAAGACCCTAGATGGTGTATGGGGTAAGCCACGAGGCGTATTTCTTCTCTTCGCCCTTGGCCACCTTGAAGAACGCCTTCTGGAGAGCCTTGGCCACCGGACCGGCCTTGCCCTGGCCGATCACCCGGCGGTCCAGCTCGCGCACTGGGGTAATTTCGGCGGCCGTGCCGGAGAAAAAGACCTCATCGGCGGTATAGACTTCATCGCGGGTAAAGAGCGCCTCATGCGCCTCATGGCCCAGATCTTTGGCCACGGTCATCACGGCGTCGCGGGTGATGCCGGGCAGCACCGCCGTCAGAGGCGGCGTCTTCAACACGCCCTTGGACACGATAAAGACGTTTTCCCCCGTGCCTTCCGCCACATAGCCGTTGGTATCGAGCAGCAAGGCCTCGTCGTAGCCGTCGGCCACGGCCTCGTTTTTGGCCAGCACCGAATTGACGTAGCCGCCGCAGGCCTTGGCCTTGGTCATCATGGCGTTGACGTGATGGCGCACAAACGACGAGGTGCGGATGCGGATTCCCTTTTCCAGGGCTTCCGCGCCCAGATACGCCCCCCAGGACCAGACGCAGATGGCGACATGAATGGGATTTTTGCCCGGATGGACGCCAAGGGTCGGGCCGCCGATAAACACGATGGGCCGGATATAACCCTCCGCCAAGCGATTGGCCTTGAGCGTCTCCACAATGGCCTGGGTTATCGCCTTTTGCGAATGAGGAATTTTAAGCTCCAAAATTTTGGCGGAATCAAAGAGCCGCTGAACGTGTTCTTTGAGCCGGAAGACCGCGGAACCGCCCTTGGTCTGCTTATACGCGCGGATTCCTTCAAAGCAGCCCACGCCGTAGTGGAGGGTGTGGGTCATCACATGCACCTGGGCCTTTTCCCAGGGGACCAGGGCTCCGTCGAACCAGATCGGACCAAATTTGGACGCCATAAGTTCCTCTTTCTTCTTACTGTATGCGTGCTGTGTAAGACACTCAGCTAGACCAAACCCGCCGCGAGGTCAATGCGCCGGGAGCGCCCGGTTCTTGCCAACCTGATGTTCAGCCGGTAGAGGTCGGCGCTATGGCTGACCGTAACGCCCCGCTTCCTCCCATCGGCCAGGCGCTGCCTTGGCTTGCGCCCATGGCGGGCTATACCGACCTGCCCTTTCGTCTGCTCTGCCGGAAATTCGGCGCGGCCTGCGCAGTCACGGAACTGGTTAGCGCCAAGGGCATGGTCTATGGCAGCCCCGGCACGAAAGACCTCCTGGCCACAAGCCCGGAGGATACGCCGCTTGTGGCGCAGCTCTTCGGTTCCGAACCAGCCGTGTTCGAACGGGCCATGGACATGCTGCTCGAACGAGGATTTACTTGGTTTGATCTCAACTGCGGCTGTTCCGTGCCCAAGGTGACGCGCTCCGGCGCGGGGTCGGCGCTTTTGCGCGCGCCGGAGACCTTGCGCCGGATCGTCAAGGTGATGGTGCAAAAGGCGGGATGCGGCCGGGTGGGGGTCAAGCTGCGTACCGGCTGGGACGCGGCGAGCCTTCCCGTGTTCGAAATCGCGAAGTCTCTGGAAGATGAGGGCGCGGCATGGCTTACGCTTCATCCCAGGCACGCCAGACAAGGCTTTTCCGGCCAGGCCAAGTGGGAACATATTGCCACGCTGAAAAATCAGGCGTCCGTTCCGGTGATCGCCAGCGGCGACCTCTTCACCGCATCCGACGCCAAGCGCTGCCTGACCGAAACCAATGCCGACGGCGTGATGTTCGCGCGCGGCGCGCTGTACGATCCGGCCATTTTCGCGCATTTTGCGGCAAACGACGAGCGGGTGGCATCAGGCGCGCAGATCGCCCAAATCATCGAGCGCCACGCCGCGCTGATTAAAGAACACGGCAACCCCAACCGGGCGATTGTCCGCATGCGCTCCATCGTGCCCCGCTATGTGCGGGATTTGCCGGGTGCAAGCGCTTTCCGGCAGGAGGCCTCCACATGCTCCTCCTGGGAGCAGTTGGCGGACATTACCGGGCGCATCGCCCAAACGGAGATTCCATAGATGAACGTCCTTAGAGCGCGAAGCGCCGGTTTCTGCATGGGCGTGGATCTGGCGCTGCGCAAGCTGGACCAGCTTCTTGACGAACGCCCCAGCGAAGCCCCAATCTACACCTTCGGCCCCATCATCCACAATCCACAGGTGCTTGAGCGCTACGCCGAGCTTGGCGTGCGGCGCTCTGAGGACCCGGAATCCATCGAGCCAGGCGCAACCGTACTCATCCGGGCGCACGGCGTCCCCCGCCAGACCGACGCGCGATTGGCCTCCCGCGGCGTGTGCGTGGCCGACGCCACCTGCCCCAAGGTGAAAAAAGCGCAAAAGCTCATCGCCAAAAAGGCGGATCAAGGCTCCATGCTTCTGCTGTATGGCGAGCGGACGCATCCCGAAGTGCGCGGGCTTTTGAGCCACGCTTCCCACGGCGCTTTCGTGTTCGACAGCCTTGCCGATCTGCAAAAATTCCCCCTGACCCCCACGGATTCCTATTTTCTGGCCGCCCAGACCACCCAGGACGAAGCGGAATTCGAGCGCATCCGGGAGTATCTCTGCCGCGCTTTGGGCCGGGATGTGCCGGTACTGCACACCATTTGTCACGCCACGCGCCAGCGCCAGGAAGAAGCGATCGCCATCGCCAAAAAGGTGGATTTTATGGTGGTGGTGGGGGGCAAAGACAGCGGCAATACTCGCCGTTTGGCCAAAGTCGCCGAGGCGCAAGGGGTTACATGCGCGCATGTGGAGACGGCGGCGGAGCTGCCTCTGGACAAAATACGCGGGAAACGGATCGTCGGCCTGACAGCCGGGGCCTCCACGCCAAACGACATCATTGATGCGGTGGAAACGATACTTACGGCGCTATAGGTTTTCCACCCGGACGTCGCCGAGCGGGCGTCCCAGGAAACGTTCTCCGATCTCCTGGAAGCGCTGCGGCACGTCCGTCACATGAAAGACGTGCCTTGGCTCGCCAGTCCCCGGATTTTTCAGATTCATTTCCGTAAGCAGCGCGGATGCCCGCAACGCGATGGCCTCGGCCGAATCCACAAGACTGACCCCAGGCCCCAGCACCGATCCCAAAAGCGGCTTCAACAGCGGATAGTGGGTACAGCCCAAAATGAGGGTATCAATGTTCTGGGCCAGGAGCGGATTCAAATACTCTTGGGCTGTCAGGCGGGTGACGGAATGGTCCAGCCAGCCCTCCTCCACCAGCGGCACGAAGAGCGGACAGGCCCGTTCCGCCAAAAATACTCCATTGTTCTCATGGCGCTTTATGGCGGCCGGATACGCGCCGGAAGCGATGGTGGATGGCGTGCCGATGATGCCTATGCGCTTCGTTTGCGTGCGTGCGATGGCGGTGCGCGCGCCAGCGTCGATCACCTCAAGCACGGGCACATCGGACATCTCGCGCACGGCGTCCAGGGCCACGGCGGCCATGGTATTGCAGGCGATGATGAGCATTTTCACGTCTTGGTCCAGCAGGAACCGGGCGATCTCTTGGGCGAACTTGGCCACCGTGTCGGCGGATTTCACGCCGTAGGGCACGCGGGCCGTGTCGCCAAAATAGACGATGTTCTCAAAGGGCAGACGCTCCATGACCGCGCGGACAACAGTCAGACCGCCGATGCCGGAGTCGAAGATGCCAATGGGGGATGTTGCGGACAATCGCATACTGTTTTTTTGTCTCCAAGGTTGCTCTCGGTGGCGGGTATAGCGCAAGGATGGCGGAAGTGGAAGAACGCCTTTCGGCGTTCGTCGTCGCAATTAGCCCGCCTGTTAGATCAAATTAACCCTATCTCTTTTTAAATCTTAATCTAAACTTTGTTTTAAAAGGCTTTATCGCTTTCTTTTCACAAATCAATTTTAAAAATCCAGGTCCTGGTTTTACATCAATGGTTTGTCCTACGGTTGTATAAATTCTTACTCTTAAAATTTTAAGATCATTACGGGTTACGTCTTTAAAATAATCATCGAGAAACTGTTTCTCCCATCTTTCATCTACATACTGCATATAATTTATTTCTTGTCCATATCTAAGATATTTATTGCCTTGTTCATAATCATTATCAAATTGTAATAATCCTGCTTTATCACCCATAATGAAACTAATACTAGTTATGGAAATATCACGTTCTCCAATATTTGTGATTCTAACATTAAATACTTTTTTTGCAGGTGTCCCATCTCCTCGGATGCGTAAAAAATTTCTGCTATAGCTTTCAACTTAACTTTTTCTGCTTTTTTAGCGAAGTGTATAGCAGCAACAACAGCACAGACTGTGGCTATTCCAGAAAACCATATTCCAATAGCCGACCACAGACTAATTACCTGATCCAGATTCATGCCTTGATCGCCCCAAATTTTGCGTGCGTACTTGTGTCCCACCTAGCGCGAAACGAAGAAGGGTGTCCAGTCCCCGTCAAACGAGCAAAGGCCCGCCCTCTTGCGAGGGCGGGCCTTTGCTTCAAAGATAGACCTGGCGGCGACCTACTTTCCCACTAGCGGTCCTAGCAGTATCATCGGCGATGGAGGGCTTAACTTCCGAGTTCGG
>Ga0123354_10013864_pt1 | contig 12531 bp, 4 predicted proteins | sample TergutLab28metaG_2_FD_97872 | JGI IMG/M metagenome (GOLD analysis project Ga0123354, IMG submission 97872) | Labiotermes labralis P4 segment gut microbial communities from Petit-Saut dam, French Guiana - Lab288 P4 | ecosystem: Host-associated > Arthropoda: Insects > Digestive system > Gut ... | reverse complement strand
GAGTATTGTTGCAGAGAAGTGGACGCTACTGACAGTGGTTGTCACCGGAAAGGACAAGACGAAGTGGGATAAGGTGAAACGCTGCACACACATTCGACGCAGGTGGCAAAGTATTCTGACAAATTGACCCGGGGTTATCGGCCAAGCAAGGAAAGCCACTACGCCCTCAGAAGCATGGAGCTGTCTCATTACAGATGAAAATTTAGATAATATTGTTCAGCATACAAATCGGTATATTCTTTTGCAACCTAACTTAACCCGTACAGGTGATGCCAAAATTTAGATTATAGCTTTCATCTGTCATCTGTGTTTAGCTGGAGCGCTTCGGAGTTAACAGGTAGGGTCTGGAAGAATTGTGGGGTACTGACGGAGATTGACTTGAAAAATTTAGTGTAGTGATGAATTGCAGACACTCCAAGTTCCTGATCAGATGCACTCTTGAATAAAATAGAGCTGCATCCATAAAATTCTAAACTTTTGTTAGTAGAAACGTAGAATGTATCTCACAGATATATGAGAACAACTACGACCTTATTAGGGTGCCGACCGACGGACGGATAAAGTTCTATATACAGTGTAGTTGTGTATACATAGGGCAAACATTCTGTACAGAATGTTATCTTGAACAATTTTATACATTCTTAAATCTACATAAACCCTACGTTCATTCTTTGACGGAGGCTACGAATGGAATCCCGGACTTGTTGGAATAACTTGTATGCTTATATATCAGTGCAATAAGTTGCAATAAATCTCGAACAAAACACACTCATTCAGTCTAACACAACATTGGTTTGTTTTATTTCAAATGGTTACATTTACATGAATGCTACACGTCTCGGCCTGTACGTACGCCGTCTTAAATCATGTCAATACAAAAACCTTACAAAAGAAGATAAAATAAGGATCTAGGGTCTCCTTGCTTACAGTCACTATTTTTATAAAGTTAAAACACAAACTGTACCGTATAACGTGTAAGACCTAATGATTTACTATGTATATAAAGACTTTTATTAGATGTAGGTTCTTATGTGCCGTATTAAAAGCCCTGATTAGAATTTGTGTATTATTTGGCGTATTTTAACTCACGCGCCATGGCTTCTATATAGATTGGAATAAATCTTACCTGGTATATTGACAGTTGCACGGAAGGTACGTCATATGGAGACGCTCTGTATTTTAGGACTAACAGTCTCTCAGCCAGACAAGAAGTTTCCCTTCTTTTGAGGAACCCGCGAGTGCATTATCGTGCTCTCTAGGCTCCCCTTCTCCCTTCTGTATATCTGTACCAAATAACCCCTGCAGCACTTCCTTCTTCCCCCACGATGGAGGAAGTATTGCCTTCGAAACACAAGTTAAACTCCACCGCAATGAACGGTATCACGTACCAGAAGACAATGGTTCTGATACTCAGTGCCATGAGAACCTTAGAATCTGACATTGTTCATTACCGTTTTCATAAAAGCCCTAATGGTGTCTGTATCCTGAGGAATGCATATTTGATATTCAAGAATTTTTGCAGCATTGTCCTTTCTTCTCAGTTTGTTTTCTGTGTTACAAATAGTCTGCTGCCTTCAAGGGGGGAATAAGGCATTCTTTCGTTTCATTTGTTTGTGCTTTAATTATCACCGCGAGTAGTGTCGAGGATAATATAGCATCAACTGATAGAATAATTAATAAATAATTAAATGGAAATGGTGAGTAAAAAGTGGTTGTGATCTAATTAAAAAAATCCTAGAACTTCTTGGAGGGATGAAGAAAGTCATGAAAATCATCAATCATGAAAAACGATGTCGCAGTCTATATGCAAACCAAGGACTTTTTGACTACAAGTAAGAAGCGTTACAGTTTGGGCCAACTTGCCTCGTAGAGAAATATTTTAACTGCAGATGTCCGAAACAATGAAAAATTTAAATTGGAAATGAATAACCGAAAAATGAATCTTAATAACCCAGAAAAAAATTAGAGGTGTTTGATGTAACCACAATACACAGAACAATTTGTAAAGTGTTTAGGGCTGTTGGTAATCAACAGACTCCGTAGTACAATTTAGAAGGCATTTAGAGCTCTTTGTAGTCACCAGACCACACAGAACAACTTAGAAGATATTCAGAGTAGTTTGTAGTCACTAGACTACATAGAAAATCTTATAAGGTATTTAGAGTTGTTTGTAGTCACCAGACCACATAGAACAACTTAGAAGATGCATAGAAAATCTTAGAAGGTATTTAGAGTTGTTTGTAGTCACCAGACCACATAGAACAACTTAGAAGATATTCAGAGTAGTTTGTAGTCACTAGACTACATAGGAAATCTTATAAGGTATTTAGAGTTGTTTGTAGTCACCAGACCACATAGAACAACTTCGAAGACATTCAGAGTTGTTTGTAATCACCAGACTACATAGAACTTAGAAAGTATTTAGATGACTGTGCATTCATCACAGCAGACATAACTGTGTAACAGTTAATCTTTAACCCTAGCAGGGGTTCGTCTGAGGTTTCCGGACTGAAATGAACAATTTTCACCTACCTTAGCAGTTTCTTTCACACTTTCACTCGTTTCAGTAAACACAGAGGAAGTGAAATGGTCTTTACTATTGATTTATCGCTCTTTTGTTTGTACCATTAAAAAGCAATCAACTGAGATGTAAGTACGCTACTCTGTATCGTAGGTCGTATAAGTGAATCAACAGTTTCAGAAACAGTTCAAGTCTATTTTTATCCGACATATACTTTACCATTCAGCGAAATTACACCGCTGTCGATGTAACGGTGGACTTATACTGCTTCTGAAATTAGCTGACTACTTTAATATCCGGGTCTGATTACTATGTTCTATTTTCCCATACCGTCAATAAAGGGCATTCAGTTGACTCTGAAGCCTAAGAATAATATCAAGTACTTAGGAAAGGAAATAATGCTTTTAAGTGTTATTATTGTTGTTTCAAGCTGTATAAATAAAACTGGACTAGCTGTTCAATATGTTGATACGCGTAAACATTTACTGGGTTGGAAAAAATAGTCGTTCTAGAGAACATTCTGAACGTTAAATTCTACGCGAACACAAGTTGTAGTTTTGTGTAAGATGATGCTTTCAAAACATATTTAGCTGTTTGTCTCATAACTCTAACAAAGGCGTTCATATAAATTTACTTACAATCTACATTCCCCAGGTGGACTCTTTAAGGCACAGTGTTTACTGCACGTATCGCCTGATTACAGATTGTATTAACGGAATTCTCGTGATTCTTGCAATACTTATTAACAACAAGGTTTTCTCTACATTGCCTTAAAGGACGAAGTGCGTAGTGAAGACGCAGTAGGGCAGGAATTTAATTGTTGGGCGCGCTCACAACATAACAGAAAGCGACTGTTAGCTACGTCGTGTCCGTCTGTCCGTCTGCATGAAACTACTCGGCTTTCATGGGACAGATTTTAATAAAATTTAATATTTGAGGATTTTTCTACATTCTATCGAAAAAATTAAAGTTTCATTAAAATGTGACAAGAATAACGGGCATTGCACATGAAGACCGATATACATTTATGATAATAGCGTACTGAATCCTTCTTATAATGAGGAATGTTTCACGCAAAAGTTATACAGAAAGACATAACACTTATTTTATGTTCAGTAACATTTTTACGAAAATCGTGCTCTTTATGAGATAATGTGTAAAATTGGGTTAGAACCTGACACAACACGGATGGCACAACGCGGCGCATACGCTTTGAGTGCCAGATAACTAAGGCAAGACTACAGACACACTTTCTTAATATTTAATACTTATTGGTCTTCCTCGGCAACGATTTCTACGCGAATCTACCACACTGTTACATTACACGTTCATTGCCTCTTTTGTCCAATATTTAAATAAGCTTCACGAAAATGATCTCGGATATCTGTTCAGTCTAAGCTCTTCTTTAGGGTCCATAGCCAATATTCACATCTCACATCTTGCTTTATTACACACACATTATTAACGGCAGATCCGTTTCTTTTGTGTGTGACATTAGCTGTTACAGCCATTTCTATCATTATTTAAACAACACATGAATATTATCGGGCAGTTGTATACGTAACATGAACTGTCATCAGAAACCGCTTCAACTTTTCGCTGTCTTCTCTTAAATCCACTTCATATATTTTAGAATTATTTTCTTTTTATCAGGAAATTGAATCGTAAACCTAAGGAGGAAGTGTAAATATTTCTCCAAAGGGTTTTATTTCTGCGAGTTCCCTCTCTATCCCTATTGGTGTGCAGCGGACGAAGGAGAAGCAAAGAAAAGATAAGCGAACGTGAGACTCATTCAGAAAGCCTTTTCAATATACGGCAAATAATTCGTCCCAGAGATGGGAATACGTTTCTTGTAGTAACAGGTTACAAAGCTGTAATCAGAATGTACAGCGCTCCCGTGTCAGATCTGAGATTTGCAAGACGGCGACCATGAAGAATGCGACGCCGTCTAGTCGCGTAATTTTAGTGATATTTTCGAGAAATCTGGTGTAGGCATTTTCAGGGTACATTTCTATCTGACTGCACAACCTCATAGCCAAGGATGCATTCTTTGACACTACAGTTTCGTGGCTCTAAATCGTAGACTTATTCCGTCTGTCGCGTTTAACTTTTTTCTAATTTAATGACCAATATTAACCGTAAATGTCATACAGCATCAAATAAGACAGGAAGATAACGTAACGTTCTACGTAAGAATCTAAAAATCTGCTGTTGCTTTGATTTCAATGGCAACCCACGAAGTTTTCTAGTTTAGAATACCAAGGTAAAGGTAAAGCAATCCCATTCTAGGCCTGGACAGGCCCTGAGGGTTCCAGGAGGATAAGGCTACCAGATTTCAAGACAATCGGCACATGAAGGTGATAAGGTCAGACCTACGCACCGGCCGCCTTTACCACCAGGATATATTCCTGGTACAAATTTTTGTTAGAGGCTGAGTCAACCCCAGGGTCACAGTGCGGCCGGAAGGATTATGTCAACGAAAAATTCCAATGACACTAACCGGAATCGAACCGGCGACTTTACGGCTTGTAGCGCAGTGCTTCAACCAACTGCGCCATCTCGTACCCCGGAGAATACCAAGGCGAATCAAACTTCCAAGAGTGTGTTTGGACTGTTCAGACCCTAAGTATAGAGGCACCAAATACTTATGCAACATCAGTAACTTTTATTTCACATAACACGTCGCCATATCCCTGCACATTATAACCCTTATCAACACCGCTATGAGATATTCAAAATCTCTGAAGGCCGGTGCCACAGTTCAGACTGGTAGTTACTGGCTCTCACTAAGGAAATGTTGAATTTTTCCCAGGGTATTTCAAGAGAGCTCTGTGTTTTACGAAGTGGTGTTGGGAGAGGTCTTTCTCCTAGAACGTCGGTTATGCCCTGTCACTATTATTCCATCAGATCCTCATACTCATATTTTATTCACTTATTACCGACACTATGTAATTTTGTACCCTGAGAGCGTCGACAGTAATAAAGTAGGGAAATAAACAACTCTAGCCCTCATATCTTGTGTCGACAGCTGGTAGCCTGGGCAAGATTAAAAATGGGCATTCCTGGGAAACAGGCTTTCATATTTTCAAATTCATAGTTCACTGGCCTTCCTACATTCGACGCTGTCGGTTGTAGACTTGTAAAATTGAGCAACACGTAGTCGCACGTAAGACAGGTCCAAAACTTCTTGCAAAGCAAAACCTCCAGAAACTGCGATCTAGTTCTTTCGCTTTCGTGTGTCAGTATCCATCTAGCAGCTGCTTACGTCTTCTTTTTCTTCTTCTCGTCGCTTCTATATTTCCTCCAATAACGTGTCTTAGATGGCAGTTTACAACATGGACTTTTCTAAGAGTACTGCTATATCAAATAATATATAACGTGTTATAGTTGGCTCTTCTGAACACTGAACTCTAAATTCAGTTCCACGAAGTGATCAATTTGATTAACTGCTGGCTATTATAACAATATTAATGTTTTATTGGGCGCTTTGGCAAAAGTTCGAAAAGGGAATATTAGCTCTGTCATGTCTGTCTGTCCGTCCGTCCCCATGTAACAACTTTGCTACCACTGGAAGGATTTTTTTTACGAACTTTTGTATTTCAATATTTTTCTAAAATCTCTAGAGAATTTAATTTACAAGAAAATCTGACAATATTTACAGGTAATGTACATGACGACCAATGCGCAATTTTTGATCATATCTCGCTAATATCTTTTTAGAATGAGAAATTTTTCGGAAAAATGTTGTAGAAGAAATCAAAACATGTGCTCCATGTTCAAAAACATTTTTCGAAAGTCGTACCATTGATATAGATAGATATTGTGGAAAAACATTGCAGAACCGGACAGGCCACAGACGACAATATGACCCATGTTCATTGTATGCTGGATGCCTAAGGCTTTGAACATAAGCTCAGAACATGTAATACTTATTGCTTTCTACTGCAACAATGGCAACCCGAAGGCGCCTCAATGTAAAGTTATACGTCCGTTGCGTGTCTCGCTGGTTTAAATTAGAAATACGTACGTCCGCCTTCACTTAAACCCTTGCTGTTAAGCACAGCAGTAAACGGTTTAACTAATTTTTAGTCCCCAAACCTCTGTTCAACACAAGCTTTACCTTCTTTGTCACAGTTGAGTAACAAAACACTATATGATGCGAACTAGTAATACAGAGTACACTGCGTGTTGCTTGTGAGTCTCACCGCAATGTGGTTACTGCGATACACAAAGCTGGATAGAAGCGACTCGGTACACCAGCATTTTAATCTGTCCATACGCAAATGCATGCGGTGGATCATATCCTAATCTGTGAATGAGATCACATTTATATGAATGCGCAAACCCCCTACTTATCCTTGGGGTTTCCCTTTAATGCTTAGAATCAATACAGAGCAGGGAGAGACACGCTACATGCTAGCCGGAGAGTGAATGGTGCTGGGAAGATCCTCGGTGAAGGAAAGCGGATCATCAGATCTCTATGGTCTACATTCAACATCCGTCTCTTTCTCTTCAGTCCTCTAGGATGGATGGAATCCTATGTAGGATCCCTCTTAGACAATGCTGAGCCTAGTATTATTATCCAACGGGAGAGTATGAACGTACAATGCTAATATTCAGACAGTATTCTGCTTTTCTACACGTTCTGAGCGGAAATTCTTTTGTCTAGATCACGCTTGCTCATAGTGAATAAATTCATTCTAATTAACTTTGTTCTCATGTATAAAGAGTAAATAGACTACAGACCCATGGTATGTGTGTATAGAATAATTCAGTATGTTCTAACAGTACTTAGAGTTATAATACAGATTACATATTTACTAACAATGACGCCTATGGTTTCTGCTATTTATAGGATTGTGGTAATTAACTATGAATAAGGTATCATTTAAAGTTCTGTATTGCTGTATTGTATGTAGAGAATGATAGAATAAGGGTGGGAATTATTAATTGTAGAAAAGAAGAGCAGAATAAAGATGAATGGAGAGGAGCATCTCAGAAGGTTCTCATCTTTCATAAGTACAGGAAATACAGAAGAAGAAGAAGATATTTTTTTTCATGGCTCCATAGCCCTAGTGGGTCTAGACTCCTCTAGATGTGCGATCGGCCCTACGCAGAGACCTCTACCTGACAACAAACAACACTGTCAAAAGAGAGAGATCCATGCATGCGGCAGGATTTTTTAAAAGATGAATCTTTATTGGCTATTTCGGTTATACAAATATGACTTCTGACAATCGTCTAGACAGAATGTAGATTGACAAGACTGTGGAGCAGTTGATGTGGTGTGGTCCATAGATAGGGGAGATCCGTTCGCACCCGTGACGCTAAATGTGGGATCCTCTGAAGTGGGAAGATGTTTCGCAGTGGGCGACCAAAAGGAAAATGGGAATAACTCTTGGCATCAAAAACCTCGGGTTCAGGGTGTGGCGCTATAATACTGTCAGGTAGTTCCCCGTGCGTTTTAGGCATTCGAAGCCACAATCTCAGCGGCCGAGCGGCCGCAGACCTACGCCTTAGACCGCGCCGCCGATGGGACTGTCGAAGAAGAAAATTGCTACCTCATGTTTACGCAGGCTACTAATATGATTTTCGGCATAAGCATAACTAACTTCCCTAAGCAGAATTAAATAACAGGATTTTATTAATGAATTACTTGTGCTCTATTTTTTAAATGTGCTCAATATTTGTAAGGGTAAGCAACTGTAGTTATTATGCCGTGTGGACTGGTAAGTAGTACGGGACTAATAGATGGCAGTGGGCACAACAGAATATATCACAGGAAAGAAAAATTCATGCGTACTACAATTAGAACCTCAAAATTCACATCCATTATTGTGTTACTGGTACTGCTTTGTGGATATCTTTTAGCAGCAACGACAACCAAGTGTTAAGACTTACGTACTTGATGTTTGAAAAAATCAGTGGAAAAGACATATCGCGCCATCTGTCAACAGATAAATGTAACTATTTTGTAGCTTTACTGCAGCAGACTGCTTTTCGATTCCCTTTCAGTGGAAATACGCGAACTGAAAAAGGTTTGGCTAAACAAAACAGCATGGAAAGCTGTTCGATAATATATTACGTTAATTCCTGCTGACAGAAGACTTTAACATTCAAGAGTGTTTGGAAAAACGTTGCTGATGGGGAATTTTGCTTCAAATCGATATATTTGCTCAGAGTATGAGGCCAACAAACTGCAGTTACCAGTGGTGGGAATGTGTGCAGCTGCCGGCGGATTCTGAATCACTGCCGATAGAATACGTGGCCACGTCGCTGCCCTGTCCAGTAGTCCACCATTAAATGACAGTCGGCTAGGAGGCTTAAGTTCCGTATAGAAAACCGATAGATTTCGAACACATGACTATTCACACAGTATTTAATATTAACTATTGGCAATTGAATGTCGTAAATGAAGGTGTTAGAGTAACATTCATGACTAATTTTGCGAATCAGTGGAAAACGTAAATAATTTTCTTAGCGCTGCTAAAATATTTGTGCTTGTATCTTACACAAATTTGCATGACATGCAAGGTTGACAGGAACGTTGACACTCTGTCGTATGCTGGATTATGATACCGATATGTACATAAATCAGTAAAAAAATTCAGCAAGACCTCTATAAAATAAAAGAATTGGCCTACATTAGGATATAAATAAAGAAAATAAAAAATTGCTTTAAGAAAACAAATCATAACCAGCTTTCGAAATAATTCGTAGAAGTGTACAAACAAATAATGCTCACTGTGTAACAGAATATTCATATCCCAAATCGGCAGTGATACTTTCCAACACAGTGCTGGTATAAACAATGGGCAATGAAAGCTATTCAATAAAATGGCGGTAAATGAAACAAAAAAGGATACTCTCAAACATAATGATTTTATATCCAATTGGCAATAGATACTTTTAACACAAAATATCCAAAACGAAATGGAAAATCTAAAGTGTTCAAAGCACTGGAAGTTTAATACATAGAAGATGTAAAGTCCACCCTAGAACAGGCCACGAAAGCCCAGACAGAGAGTAGATATATAGCTCTACTCTTTCTTCAACCTCGGCGCTAGATGGGGGTGGGTGGTCAGCGCCACGCCCCAGCCGCTTTACCGCCGGGAAAGACCTGGTTCTTTTGTATAGGAGGCTGTGTGGGCTCCATCGCCGGTCTGGACGGGTACGGAAACTTTCGCCCCAACTGGGATTTTTTTTGTTGTAAATCGTGTCTTTATTAGTCCCCTGTTTTATACATAATTTGACAGTGTGGCAACATCATTAGTGGGGCAACATCATCAGTGGGGCTGCGATATGACGTGAAAAGCCTAATTTTATGTTCAATGCGTCTATCGCTCGGGCGATGACGGTGGGTGTAGCATCATTCCTGGCAGTCGGGTTGGAGGTGCCCAAGTCTAGTACGTAGCATCAGGGATACGGGGAATCGAGTTTTCGATCCCCGGACCGTCCAGCCCTAGCGAGTCGCTATACCAGCTGCGCTCTTCCGGCCCACCAGTTTAATGCATAGGCACTGAAAACTGTCCAGTACAACTTCGTATATGAAATTAGTAACGGATATTTCCATACAGAATTTTGTTGTACCCAGCCGACAAAGAAAACTGTCCGGCACCATGATGATATACTAAATACGCATCGTATGCTTCACAGCACACAGATTTTATGTGAAATATGTGGTGAATACGGTCCGACACAATGTTGGTATATCAAATGGGTAACAGATTCTGTCCGAAAAAATGGTTTTATCCCCAAGAGCAAAGGGACATCTCCAACAAGTAATTGTTATGTCAAATGAAAAATGGCTGCGCTCCAACACAATATTCTGCATAATAGTGGGAAGGGGTATGTCCCAAAACGATATTGTTATATCAAATAGATACTAGATATATTGCAACAATACAACGGTTCGCAAAATGGGCAATGGATATTGTGTAACAATAATGATGTATAAGATTTTGGAATAATACATTACGGTTTTTTTCCATGTGAAAAGACGCTGCTTGTTAAGGAGTGTCTCTCTAGACTGTGCAGTACACACACGCACCATGGATAATATGCTGCCATAACACCGACTACGTCCATATCAACGGACATGATAGAACCATTACTGTAAGTTTAGCCAAGCACTGCATAAAGCTCCCTGATGATGGATCCCTTGTGATCCGAAACATGTTGGAGCAATTTTAAATATTTTATAATAATTCTAGCCGTATCTACGAATTATATATTTGTGAATCTGTTGGATAATAACATGTTTTAAGAGTCACTACTTATTTACTTTTACTGTGGAGGTGGACTGGGAAAGAGTACCTTCTGACTGCTGCAATACCGAGGCCCGGGTGCGTATCCAGCGCTGGTGGGTGAGACTCAACAAGAGACCAAAGCGATACCTGCACCAGTGACACTTTTATGATTACAAATCCTCCAGTCTAAATTGGGATATTACCGGCTTTTGCGATAAGACTGGCAACCATCCGCCTGAAGGATGACAATGCATTGCTGTCAGCAGCTATCACCAAGTTGCAAATCTTCCTTGCAATATTGATAGCCTCTGAAGACATTTCCCTGCTTAAAAAAAAAAACTGAAGCTTCTTTGCGTGTTCTGTAATTAAAACCAATAACTGTAATTAAGTAATTTTCTTCATTTTCTATCATTTCTTGCCTCTTAAGTCAAACCTTTTTGTTAGTCACTTATCTATTATCATTCATACCATATATACGATCTTTCCTTCGAATGAGAAATTTATTTCACCTCTAACATCTGTCCCACCATGACAAGCAAGCCGAAGGCTACAGAGTGACGTCAGTACGAGTGTTTCAGTCAAGAGGAACAGCTGAAGTCTTTCAGTTAAAGATATTAATTTTTATGTTCTCGTCTGTCGGGTTCTGACACATAGCCAGAATTCGCTCTGGTGAAACAGAGGCAAGAGTTTCACACTGACGGACAGCTGAAAAACGTGAGTGACGCGTGAAACGAATACACCTTATTATACTTTCACGTCTGTGATGAGGAAGAGTGGCATAAGTATTGTTGTTACAGAGTTCAAGTTTACTACAATCCATTAATATGTAAACTAGTAATAAGAAAGAAATTTATAATTAGGTTTTTCCTACTCTTAAGACTCATTTCACTTAAAGGCATTACCAGTTACGTGGTCCTCTTTACACAGTCCTATGGTCCGCCCCCATGTCCTTCATTTCATACGCTTTACATTGCACTAAATATTAGTGCATTCCGCAAGCATGGAAACACAGTGTATTAGGGAATTTTATTGGTGCGTTCGCAAATTTGCGAAAAGCGAATATTTGTGTCGTCATATCCATCTGGCTATCCTTCCGTCAGTGTGTACATTTGTCCGCATGGAACAACCCGGCTTCCACTGATGTGATTTTCATAAAATTTGCTATTCAAGTATTTTCCGAAAACGTGTCGAGAAAGTTCAAGTTTGGTTAAAATCTTACAAAAGTAACAAGACATCTTACATGAATACACGTGAACATTTGTGATACCATCTCGCTGTATTCCTTTTGAAATAAGAAATGTTTCAGACAAAGCCTGTAAAGGAATTTAAAGAACACACTTTTTATAATTTTTTTCCCCGAAAATCGTGCCGTTTGTGAGAAGATGTCTCAAATTCTTGTAAAACAGGACAGGCCACAGAAGACAATATGGCGCACGCGTTTTGCACACTGGGTACCCAACGCTACAAACACACACTCAGAATACGTAATACTTATTCTTTTTCCACAGTAACAGTGGTTGTACGAACGCGCCTCAAAGTTACGTTATACGTACATTGCCTCTTTTGTATGTTTCAAATCTTGTTATGTATTTTGGAATATAATTTTCTATCCTTCCTTATAACCAATGATGCTCTTATGATATATATATACAGGGTGTTTCACGACTTTAGGGCATAACTGCAGGAGGTGATTTCCTAGGTCTTTGTGATCAAAAAAGTTCATATAAACATGTGTCCGATTTTGGACGGTTACGGAGTTAT
>Ga0123354_10013862_pt1 | contig 12532 bp, 14 predicted proteins | sample TergutLab28metaG_2_FD_97872 | JGI IMG/M metagenome (GOLD analysis project Ga0123354, IMG submission 97872) | Labiotermes labralis P4 segment gut microbial communities from Petit-Saut dam, French Guiana - Lab288 P4 | ecosystem: Host-associated > Arthropoda: Insects > Digestive system > Gut ... | reverse complement strand
GAAACTACAGACAAATGGTACACACACATGCCCAAGCCAGTGTGTGAAGAGGGAGATGTTACAGTGTTGTGGAATCAAGCAGTACATACGGACAGAGAAGTTACAGCAAATAAGCCAGATATAATAATAAAAAACAAAAAAGAGAAAACATGCACACTGATAGATGTGGCAATACCCACAGACAGAAATGTTGTGCAAAAGGAAGCGGAAAAGAAGTTAAAATACAAGAGTTTGAGTATAGAGATACAGCGAATGTGGAACCTGAAATGTACGATTGTACCAGTAATAATTGGAGCCACTGGAATAGTAACGAGAAGCTTAAAGAAAAATTTGTAAACTATACCAGGAAAACACTTAATAGATTCACTACAAAAGACAGCTATACTTGGAACATCACACACAATACGGAAAGTACTGCAATGTGAAGCTTGAAGACTGAGTGGTGGGGATCACCGCTGGTTCAAGAGAAGTGCCAGGAAGAAATGCCTGTGACAGGAGACATACATATCATACAACAACAACAACAACAATAATAATAATAATAACACCAACAATAACAATAATCAACATTCTGAATTGTCAGTTTTTGAGTATTTGTATTTTGCCTTTCAGATGATCTGCTGGAGCTACAGATATGCAGCACAAATATCCTCGCCTTACTGGTTCCTTTCAGGCATTTACTGATTTGTCTCGACCAAACTGTTCAAAACTAGATGAGGATAATATAGAGCAATACCGACAATGGAAGGCAAATCAACTAAGAGAGTGAGTTTCTTTTTAGACTCTTGTTTATCTAAACTGCATTAATTACAGTACTTTTACACTTAGTTGTAATTGTAAACAGTACTGTGTCCGTACCAAGATGTGTGAGATGTGGTTAATTTAAGTACCTGTTTAATTTTGTAAAGTTGTTGTGTGGTGTGATTGTAAGGTTGCATTAAAATACGAACTCAGTTCAAGTGTTTTGGACTTGCACATGAAAATTCTGCTCATTATTGAAATATGGCTCACAAATGTATGTTGCCTATCATATGACCAATTCACTGTGCTCTGGTGCACCAATATTCCCTCTTCAGTCAGATTTATTTTCAAGTCCCACTCTTGTACCTCTCAGGTCGTGCAGTCAACATCCCGGGGATGGACAAAATAATGGAAACACTAGACATGTAGGATTAAAAGTGGTTGTGTTGGCTGCACTGAAAGAACATTAGTTCTGAGTATCTTTCATTATTCTTTTATTTTTTTAATCTTTGTAGTACCAGTGTTATGCATTACAGAGTGTGTTTAGTAACAGTTCATGGGAAAGTAGTGCAAATTGGGAGACTTAACATATTTTCAGAGAGGACATATTGTTGGTGTGCGTTTAGTTGGAGCATCTGTAACCAAAACTGCCACTTCATTGGGTATATCCAGAGCAGCAGTTTCCAAGGTTATGATGCCATACACAAATCATGGGAAGATATCATCAGCTAAGTGGAAGAGTGGCCAACGACCAAAACTAAGTGAAAGGGATCGCCATACATTGCAGAGGATTGTATCTTAACAATCATATAACCATTGCAGCAAAGATAACAGCAGAACTCAATATTCATTCTGAAGACCATGTTTCCACAAAAATAATGTGACAAGAGCTGCAGAAATCCAACATCTGTGGTGGAGCTGCAATTGCTAAACCACTGATTACTGAAAACAATGCTGAACAGCAAAATAGATGGTGTGATGATCATAAAACCTGGATGTATGGTGATCAGAGATATGAAATATGGTCACATGAGTCATCATTGTTCAATCACTCCAGGTTTATGTTTAGAGAATGCCCACGGAAGCCTAGAATCCTGAATGCCTAGTTCCAACTGTGAAACATGGAGATGGATCTGTGAATTGTCAAATTACAGGCAGTTACAACGTGGACATTTTAGGTAACCAGATGCATCCATTGTTCCAGATATTGTTTCCTAACAATGGTGCAATTTTTCGAAGTGACTGTTTGTCCATACACACAGCCAGAAGTGTTTAGTCTTCTTTTGAGGAGCATGAAGATGCACTTCAGCATCTTCCCTGGCCAGCATAATCGCCAAACTTTAACATCATCGAGCCACTGTGGTTAGTTTGATAGAGTAGGGTGAGTAGCAAGATTTCCTCCTCCATCATCTGTCAAGCAACTACAAGATGTTCTTTGTGAAGAGTGGTACAGTATTCCACTAGAGACTATTCAGAACTTATATGCATCATTTCCAAATAGCATGCAGGCTGTATTACAGGCGAATGGTGGCCCAACTACATATTAATAAACAAATGTGTATTTTACACAACTGTTTTCAGTATTTTACCATCCCATGTACATCCTCACACATCAGGTAATAGCTGTACCTCTGAGAGTGTTTCACATTGCCAACCTTGAAGAGAAGTGGCTGATTACACTTACCCTCTGTGGCAGAGGAAACCAGTTCTTGTGTTCGCTTTCCAAATTTCTAAGATTCTCTCCTTCCTGTATGCACATTATAGAACCAAATATATGGGTTGTGTTTAGCGTGCATAAGGCAGAGTGTTGTGGAGTAATTCATGTGGCTATGTAGTCTATATCTTTTCCCAGAAAGATAAGCAGTAGGTATGGTAAGTTTAAGAAGTTAGCTGTATTCATTGCTTCACATTATGTGAATTACATGAGTCTGTTACATGCCAGTTAGCAGCATTGGGACATATGCATGTCTGTGTTGATGTATGTAAGAATAGTATAAACAAAATGTGACTTGTAAGAGAATGGAATATTTTATTGTTAAGTAATAATAATAATAATAAAGTGTCTGGGGTATAGGTTTTACATTTTCTTATATTGTGTTTCTCAAGATTTTGCCATCCAGAACCCATGTTGTATCTCTCAAGCTATTGATGTGTTGTCCTTAACCCATGTTGTATCTCTCAGGATTTTGATGTGTCGTCTGTGATTTCCTTTGCATTGCCATCCTGTATTATCACATCATCTGTACAGATATAAAACATGACAAGCATTGTAGTGTATTAATTTGTTGTCTGTTATAGGGGCCTGACATGGTCAGACATACACCAGCTTATAGAAAGAGAAGTAGGATTAGATGGAGAAAATGCAAAACAGTTACAGTGCCTTTGGACACTGGCCAGTGACTTGACTGGTAAGAGAACCTGTTAAAGTGATTTATAAAAAATATATTTATCTTTTGCATCACTTATTAGACTTCATATGACACTTGAACGATTTAGTTCCAATTCTATGTCAGGCAGAAAATGCTCAGTTCAGTACAGCTATGGGGCATTTAGAGATAAACCTAGCAGAGGTCCTCAAATAAAAATCTGAAAACCGTGTTGTAGTCCACTGTAGGATGGAATCTTTTTTTACAAATGAAGGAAATAACTTGGACATGGTAAAGTTAGTTGTCCCTTTTCTTTACATGCAAGCATACAGGGGACTGGAGATATAGTCACTCATAATCTCAGCACTGGATGGAGGTGATCAGTCAGCATCATGCCTTGGCCACTTTAGCACAAGGGAAGGAGAGACAGGCATGCATTGATTAGGAGAATGGATGGGCCCACAGAGCCAATATGGATGCTTTGGGAAAGGGAAGGATCTCTTGACCCTGCCACAAATCAAATTGTTGTGTCTATGGCCTAGTCCCTGTACCAGTTACATTATGCAGAGGTCTAATTTGGACTTGGTGGAATGTTATGCTTTGAAAAGAAGTGGGTCTCAGATAGTTAATGTATTTCAGAAGTTAAACAATTTTTCATTATTAATTATAAAGAACTGTGATTTTACTGATCATTTTATGTATTTGAAACTTGGTCTGTGACCCCAAGGGAAGAGCACAGATTGCTGACGAAACTGTAGTATTCGGTCTGAGGTTGGATAGTAGTTAGAGAACACAGCAAATTTTGTAGAGAGGAGCTTTGTAATTTGTACTGCTCACCAGACATGATTAGTCATGAAATGAAGGCGGATGAGATGGTTTTGCCATGTAGTAATACGGAAGAGATGAGAAATGAAGTTAGAATCCCTGAAGAGATTTTGTCTGAGATTTTGGGTGTAGATGGGAGGATATTGTGAGAGAAATAAGTCGAGTGTTTGTTCTAGCTAAGATTTGGGTCAACTGTCTGACTGTCTTGAACTTGATAGAGAATCTTCAGATTCAACAAAAGGCAGTGATTTTAATGACTAGCTGTGCAGCTGCAACACAAACTCATTTTTCTGGCACTGGATGATCTAGAAAGCTCTGTTACCTGGAAATTTACAGAAGCCTATTACATTTCAGTATTCTATGTACTGGAAGCACCCAGCACTGATTCTGAGAGTTCAAACAGTGAAAGTTGATCAAGAAAGTTTATTTACAGCATAAAATTTGTGTAACAAAACAGTTAAGACCACAACGGCAAAATGCATGTCTTCATGCCGTGTTGGTTTTTAAAAACTTTGTGTATGCCATGTTATGTAATTAATGATGAAAAGGGAGGTGAAAGTTTGGTGGGGAAAACAGAACAGTAGTTTAAGTTACGAAGTAAATGGGGAGGTGTGTCCATGAGGTTGCTGGCTACACTAGTATAAGCAATGGGTATAACATTGTAATATCTGAGAAGTTGTGGTGTTCAGCAAACCTTTGGTCTTGGAGTTTCCCAAAAAACCAGCTTATACTTTCTCGAGAGGTGTGTGCTATGTGAAGTTAATTAGTGTTATATGCCCCTGATCTTCCTTCCAAAGAGAAGAAATGGGAAAACTGGATAGATGTGTTTGTTAGGATAATATCAATATTAACCAGATTAACCAGTAGTCTAGTTGTAGGGTTATCTTTAAGAAGTCAGTTTGCCAATGTTTTGGTGTGGCTCTTGTGTCTTTGAACAGTTACTAATGAGTGTAATATTTGTTTGTAGGTGGCGAGCACAATAAAGAAACTGTAGATGAGACAGCTGTGTTTCTGTTCAGACTTTTTTTGTGTGAGAGCATCGTTTTACAAAAGCATCTGTTGATGCTTAAACAGCTGTTTGGATCAGTTTCATCTAATACTGCTCACAAAGTGTGGAAGGTAAAGAAAAAGTAAATTACAGAAATATCCGTAATACCAATATATGACCAGTCGTTGTCATCAGTATTATCAAATGAGAAATGGTATGATTAGTGTGGAAGAAAGTGGTTCTTGTCTGTTTTAATGTGAAAGCCTTGCACTCATTTGTACGGACTGTTGGAAACCACAGCAAGTGTCAGAGTTGGATAACAACATGCAACCTCCACATGAAGAACATTTTTAATAAATGTGTTTGTATTTAGATGATTTGTTATTACTGAAGTGCAGTGGTAAACATGCCATCTTTAAAATGTTTGTCAGTGTACCCAGTGTCAAAAATGTGGTTTCAACCAGGCATTAATTGTAACCATTACACAGTGAAGTTCAATGAAAATTTTGCACTGCATAAGACTTATGTAAAAACAAAACCTGCTTTTTTTGTGTACAGTAAAACCTGTCTCAAAGAGGACCTAGGTTCAGTGGAAATCTTTCTGTTGTAAAATTTCTCTAGTCTGGCACCATACTGATAAACCAACATAGCATGAAGACTGCAATCTTCTGGAATACAGTGCCATGTAGTCTGCAACTGAAACCATCCACAAAGACTGCAGTATTAACATTATCCTCCCTAAGGATCTCAAATTGTGTGAATGTAGAATTATATCTTAAGATGTGAGAACTGTAATTTAGACACACAATAAGGGATTTTTTAAAATGAGATTTGAGGTGATCACAGCAGTGGCAGTGAAGAGTACTGTGACACCATGTATTCCACTAGGTGTGCATTGATGTTTCAACAGAATCTGGTGGCTTTTATCATCCTTGTACAATGTTTGAGGCAGCAGGTTACCAGTCTACAGAGTGTTACATTCCATAAACCAATAATCTTCAGAACTGTGGAAGAATTAAGTGGCAGATAAATGTAGAAAAATTATACAAAATACACATCTGTATTTAAAATTCAGCAAATGTATATTGTTATATGAAAGCAGTACATTTGTGTAATGTATCTGAAGAAAGTGGCTTCATGTTTCGGCTACTTGCTTTAGCCATTGTCAAGCCTTCTATTTATCTTAAGTTACAATATTACATAGTAGTGCCAGTTTTAAACACAATTGTGTTACGTTTATTGTGCTAAACTTACATAATGTACACAAATATTAAATCCCATGAACTTTGTAAATGGTTGTCCCTCATACTGATCAGACATGTTGTCATTTATGAAACCTAGGGTTTCAGTCAATTAAGTCTGAATATTCTGTTTTATTGGGATGCAACTTTTTGGCATTGTATGTCTGCAGCTGGGGCTGTGGAGGTGGCTTGTATTGACTCTGTTACTCTGGTCCATGAGATTCTGATTGGTAATTCTGTTTCTTAGGTTCAGGCTGTTTGCTCAAGGTGTTATGAACTCTGCTAACAGTCACTGCCCATGTCCTTGTTTCTGCACAGGTGGCTAGATCTGCATTTCAGACTGTAGCTAGCATTCCTAAGGTTAACGTTCCATGCAGGCTCACAGTCAGTTGACAGTGGCTATAGCAAGTGGCCACACCTGTAGCAGCATTCCTTAGATGTGTTACCTGACATTATTATTGTCTAATGTATATTTGCTGAATTTTAAATACAGGCAGGTCTTGTTTTATGCCAGGGTTACATTCCTGAAAACACGCGCAAATTAAAAACACACAAATTGAACAATTGTTATCATTATGTATATAGTACCACTAGTGGACATACAGACCTGTAGAGTATATATGTACTGTGTGTACAATATGTATACACTTCTATACAGTATACAGGCAGGTCCTGTTTTACACCAGGGTTGTGTTCCTGAAAAGCTCATGCCAATCAGAACACAAAAATTCCCATTGAAACACTGTTTCTGTGGGGTTAGGGGATTGACTGCATCATCCTATATGGCATATGACTATACCACTAGTGGACGTACAGACCTGTAGAATATACATGTACTGTATGTACAGTATATATACAGTTTTATTTATTTCTAATGCAATAAAAATGTGAGACTCAACATCCATAGTTTTGGTACAGTCCATTCTGATAGGACTGTGGTAGTCTTGCTGCACAAACACTTTAGTTCCTGACTTAGCACTTTTCTTTAATTCTATCGACATTATCACAAATTGTATGATCACTTCCGTGAGTGAGTCAAACATATGTTACCAATTCATTTACCTTTTCCAAGTAGACTTATTACATCTAATTTCTGTCCAATACCAATTGTCTTTCATCAGTTTTTTACTTGGGTTGTACTAGGTGATGTAGATTTGTTTTTCACTGATGTTGGTAAGAAAAGCCAGTGTTGTTGAAGAGGGCAATAAATGAGCCATGTGATTATATCACCAATGTAATCAATCCATACATGGTGTGACAGTGACATCACTCTCTTCTAGCCTTCTACAGCAGTTCAGTGTGACCACAGATCATTCATGCAAGATCATGATAAACTGAAAATTTATCTTGTAAATTTTAAAAGTGGTGTAAATTTTCAAGGTGTTAAAGTGAAATTGCACAGAAAGAAATCACGTATTTTCTTGATGCCTTTAACTTGGTCAACAAAGTGGTGTACACCACTCTGACATGAAGTGGCAAACAGTTCAGTTGAATATTACTGGTGTCTGTCCACTTGATTTTGTTCATTGTGTCTGCTTTATGGAATTTATCTGAGAGTGACAGATTAAGCTTAACTGTTGACAAGTACTAGGCACATTTATTTATCCATTTTAACTCTTTTAAATTTGCCTGCCAAATGTGTGGCTTAACATGTAGTTCAGTTTTTTATATATATATATATATATATATATATATGAGAAGTTGCCAGGCATTCACAACAGTGTGATCTCTCCAGTCTCTTCCAAATTGTTTTGTGGTTTGTGCATCTTTAAGTTTTTCTCAGATTTTTACACTTTGTCTTTGGTTTAAAAGTGTATGACACTCAACCAACTTTAGTTGCTGCTATTATCCTTGTCTGATCTGGTAAGTTTTGTGCATAGTACTTAACAGACTGTTGGAATAAGAGAGATTGGTGAAATAGTAAATGAGACAGACAGGGAAAAGAGAGGTCTGAATATGTGTACTACTGAGTGGTGTGTAATATATATATATATACTTATGCAGCGTGAAAGTCAGACTTGTGATGTTGGTTACAAATACACTTTGTATTTTTTGGCACTATTCTGTTTCTGTTTGTAAGGTTTCCCTTGTGCTTAATTGACCTGCATTTGCATATGTGAACACATGTTAAAGATCACCCTTAAAAATTCCTTATATATATTTAGGCAACAAGAAAATGTACTGCATTTTTAAGACGTGCTACAAAATGTATTTCCCACAAAATTTTATTTTGTCATTATTCTTTTTCTCTTCGAATAATATGTTTTTCATATACCATCCAGTGAAATTGAAATACCAGTCAGGTCATTTAAATGGTAAACACCAGTGTGAAGATGTATTGGGAATGGATATTTAATTCATTGTTTCTTAAACTTTGACCTAGATGGAGGTGAATAGTCACCTTCACCCTGTGACTACTGCACCATTTGGGAAAGAGACTCCTGTGGGTGGTGAATAAGAGGCTGGGTGGGCACCACACCAGGTCTGGATTCAGTGAATAAGAGGAAAATCTCTTTCTCTTGTGTGATTCAAACTACAGTTTCTTGGTCTTTGGGCCGGCAACCTAATCACAGTCCTGATTGAGGGGTTTACTGATCCTGTGTAGGTGGACATACATGTACGCCCATTAAAGAAACTACCTGAAATGTAAAAATATTCCCTTTCAATGAGGCCCTGTTGCTACTGTGTAATGTAAAGATTGTACTGTATAAGGTTTCATGCGATATTATTTGTAACGTAAAGAGTAAGATTGTTTTCCTGTATACAGCTGTTCATTGGCAGGATGAATAATTTCTTGTCTCTTCCAGTGTGTGTCTCACATTGCATCACAGTTGCCTGACAAGTGCATCGAGTATGTGAAAAGTGGAAGGTACTCACAAAATGGACCGCGGAAACAGTTTGGCAGGAATATCAAATTTGTCTTCCAGCAACCACAGCCATCTTACCCTTGTACCAGTTTTCTTGTGGATCTTGGTGTTACCACAGGCAGTGTAATATTGAAAGATTTCTCAATGAAGTATGACGATGTTGCACCATTAATAACAACCAAAGAAGACAGTAAGAAGAACCATAGTAAAAAGAATGGGGTTGGTAAATATGAATCGATTTTTTTAACTTCATTTGTACTGTAATGAAAATAAACAGTAGAAGAGTGCAAGACTGCTGGTCACATCTAGGAATATTTATTCCATATACAAGAATTTGGTTACAGAATGTTTCAGCCAGAATAGGCAACTGTCAGGTATTACAGAATTTAAAAAAGAATAAGAAGAATAGGTGTTGTTTTAGGTTCTTTGAATCTAAATGAGATCATTTTACATTGGCCGTGTGATAGTAAAAGGCTGTATAGTGGTGAAGTTATAAAAAAGTAAGTAGGAGTAATATCTGAGATGTTTTGTGATGTATGTGTGGATAAGTTATGCTGACTTGTGGTATAGTATAAACATTTTATTATGTTGGATAATTTAGGGCGTATAGGTTATGGTGTAGTCTTGGAAAGCAATTCAGGGATCATGTCTTTGAGCATTCTGTAGGTTTTGAGCTGCGATACTCAGGATAAGTGCTGATTAGGTGATGAGCATATTGAAGTAAGCTTGAATGGGCTAGTGGCAGCAATACAAGTGCAGTAACAAATGGATTAGAAATTAGTGTCACAAAGCATAGCTGTAAAAGTCATATAGTAGTAATTTTGAATGTACGTACCTGTAGTAGAATTTATTAAAATGCTTTTAGTAATTTTGCACAACTCACTCCATATTAGGATCAAAGACATCTACAAATAGATGTTTGTATGCAAAATGTGCTACACACAAACTTTAATCCAAGACTTAAATATAGAGGTTAGTTTTAACAAATTTAACTCTCATACTGATTTTTTAACTGACCTGTCATATTGGATTACTATTACCCTGTACACAGTTGTTTCATCTTGCATGTTTTACATATTGACATCCCGTTCCTTAGTATATAAATTTTCCTGAAGATGGCTTTCTCAAGCTGAAACATGTAGGAGAGTATATTTTGTGATAATACAGTTTAAATACTTATCAACTGTAAGTGCATTTAATTGGAATTTTATAATAGTTTCTTTAATGCATGAAATGTGAATAGTATTAAGTTTATTTAGTCTTACTGTACTTAGCATTTGTATAGAAGCTTTTGAGATCTTTACATTAATCTTTTATACAAAGAGGCAGTTATGACTATGGTTAGATACGTTAGATACGTTACAGAAGTGGAGGGTACCAAATATGTCCTATTCTGTAAATGTTGAGTTCTTGGAGAATCTAATACACTGAGTTATGGCTGGTATTGCTGGGTATCCTGAGAATGTTCTTAAACAGTGTGTTTTCCAGGTGCACATGTTGCTTTTGCATGCCACATTCTTCTTGTCATACAAAGAAACTGAAATTCGTAGTATTTGTGGATCTGAAACTCAATCTAGCTAATAATTAGGACAATAAATCATAACCACCACATATTTTGACTGACCTTATCTTTTGTGTGATCATCTTTCACAATTAGTGCCATGTTATTTTCAAACATATGTGTTCTTATGCATTCATTCATTTATTCTTTCTTGCAATCATTATGTAGTCTGCCTTACAACAGGTGCTTCCCTCTTCCAAAGTGAGTTCTCCACAGATTGCAATCTAGTGCTTCCTCTTTCAGTTCCAGCATCCACTCTTTTTCTTAAGGTCATCCAGTAGCTGCTTATGTCTTCTTCCATGTCTTCCTGTCACTTATATTCTTTTCTCTATATTTCCTTCAGTAATATTTTTAGAAGCCAATTCCTATGCAAGATGTGACCAATCCAGTCAGCCTTCCTTCTTTTTTACTGTATGTAGGATATTCCTGTCCTCCTTGACTCCATGTAATCTACATTTGTCACATGATCTCTCCAACTGATATTCATGTTACCCAAATAAATTATATATTCAAATTTGATGTGATAGAATATTCAGGTTTTTTATATGCAGTCCCAGAATATAATTCTGTCTCTCTGTATGGCAGCTTTTGAAATATTTAATTGTAAAGAAATAAAATATTTTCCCCAACCCCTAGACTTCGCAAAAGTGTTACAGGTGGGTTAGAGAAATTAACTAATTCTGATCATAGTCTTGTGGGTTGTGATAGCCATGCTGAGAGGTATACCACTTTATATGAAGCTCTTTTCTGTATTTCATGGTAAAGGAATGGAGGTGAAAGCAGAAGGTTCCATTGAAATGGTTGTATTTGTTTGGCTAACTGTGTAGCATGTCATCTCCAAAGACTATGATTTTGACCACTCTGAGAATGACATATCTAATATTAATTTTACTTGTGCTAAATGTATGCTGTATTGCTGTTTATAATGCATTACAGTTTGGGAAGTCATGGTTGGATAAAGAACTGCAGAAGTATTATGAAGGGAGTAATCCACCAGGACTCTCTTCTGATGAATTTACTGAGACAGTAGTCACCATGTTAAATTCAGGTCGCTCAAATGATGAACTGCAGAACGAAGTAAGCAGATATAGCTGTAACAATTTAAATTTGGGTGCTGGATCTTTGTCATTCCCTGAGGCTACTTGCCAGAGGTCTGATCCCCATAATTTGCTTTGTCTGATTGTGGGCAAATTATGTGTCGCAAACTACTGACCAGTAGTAGACATATTAAAATGTCAGTTGTGTTTGTTGATGGCTTGAGTTTTTCTGGCTTGATATGGACATTTAAACTGCTACCAAGTAAACACACAGAGACTAGCATATGACATGCAAGGCCCTTTTCCAGTACATTTTAGAGACCAGCATTTGGTCTTTTAGGATGGTAAAGGGGTGTCAGACCTTTTTTGGTAAATGGCCACAGCTCTGATTGTGGGACTGGTTTGTTGGCCACACATGTAAAAAATCACAATAAGTGGTATACCCAGTCTCCTAAATTATTTTGCAGTATTGACAGTACACATATGTTTTACAAATGTGGCTATAAGCCATGAGATGAACATCTATGGTCTGAAATGCAGTGTATAAAGACATGGACATTAATGGACATGCTGTAGTACACCAGCATGCAGTGCACTTCCCATTAACATTCCTAGAAGTCATTTTTTGAAACCTGTCAGTGCTGTTGTTAGACATCTGTGAATGTCTTCAAGTAATTTAAAATGAAAGAGGTTTTTAATTTCAAAAGGGCATGTGGTGCTAAATTAAGTGATTTCAGTGTATATTCCAAAATTGGTGTTTGTGCCCTGTTCTTTTTTTTTGGGGGGGGGGGGGGGGGGGGGGGGGGGGGAATAAATTTTTTTTATATTTGGTTGGGGCCCGTTTTGTAGGAATAAATATTAATTAAAACTTCCTTTTTTTTAAAAAAAAAAAACAATAATAAATTT
>Ga0123354_10013860_pt1 | contig 12534 bp, 10 predicted proteins | sample TergutLab28metaG_2_FD_97872 | JGI IMG/M metagenome (GOLD analysis project Ga0123354, IMG submission 97872) | Labiotermes labralis P4 segment gut microbial communities from Petit-Saut dam, French Guiana - Lab288 P4 | ecosystem: Host-associated > Arthropoda: Insects > Digestive system > Gut ... | reverse complement strand
TATACAGCCTACACTGTACAGTCTGCACTATATGGCCTGCACTACACACCCTGCCATATACAGTCTGCACTATACATTCTGCACTATGCATCCTACACTGCACAGCCTGCACTATACAGCGTACACTATAGAGCCTGCACAATACAGCCTATAATACCCAACCCTCATTATACAGCTTATGTTATACTGCCTGCAATATACAGCTTACGTTTTACAGCATGCACTATACAGCGTAATTTCACAAACGGTTCATACGAAGAACTGCTGTGTCTGAAAGTCCTACAGCGCCTCATCTTTCCACTCTTCCGCATTTTAGGACCGCCTGATATTGCGATGGACGGAGCACGTAGCAGCCGTCCGTGGCTTAGGAAGATGATCAATTTTACAGCAGACGGCGGAATATGTAGTAACCAGTGCGGTCGGTTTTAGGCAGTTGCATGCTGGCAGGAAATCAGTGTTTTTGAACACCCGGCACTGCACTTTGAAATTGATTCTGTATATGAGAGAGTGAGGCGATAAATGTGGTCCGGTGCTGCGAAGGGAATGTTAGTTGTTGCGGTTTGGCTGCACTGCGGTAATGGCCTGGCACAGACCCCCTTATAACAATAATATTGCTCATATGGATTCCGGCATGTAATTACAACCGAGTTGTGAGAGACTTTGGGCAAGAGCGGCACATGTCGCAAGAAAATGGGCGTGGACCACATGAAGGGAAAGCTTATGCCTTCTGAACCTCACGGTCCATGGTCGAAACCAAATCGGATCATGTGCATTTGCTGCGCGTCCGTTAGCCGTGGGGCGGGGGGGGGGGCAGAAAATGTCATAGCAGACTTACGCCGCATGTTCACGACTAAACTTGTATCGAAGATATGAAACTCGTTCGTACCCACGATGAAGGTTAAATTTTTTAAAACTAAATTTGGCTAAATTTTTGGTCTCAAAACCGATTTGTTAATGCTTCCTTCTTTCCTAATCTTTTTCAAAAAATCCGGAGGCGGTGGTGCGTAGATGTCTGGATTGGCCTTCATGCCGATTGCCACCTCAGCATTTCGCCCAACCGTCGCTGTTCATATAGCTGCAGGAGCATTACGTGCTTTGCAGGTGCTGCGAAGGGCTACAGAGCGGCGTTTGGGGTGGTGATGATGAAGGGTGTGTGACACAGAGTGGTGTAATGTCACCCTCCGAAAGGGTAAAGGGTGAACCTACGTGCAGGGGCAATACCCAAGGAGGCCATGCTGACAGATGACATTGAAGTTGTAGCGACTGCTTACGCCGTAAATATTTAAATACGCATCTGCCATCTGTAGTCGGACATGACGTCATACAATGTCATAGTATTTCGAACAGGATCTTGCAAGTGTAACTCTGGCAGCTCAAATGCACACTTCGCAGTACTTGCCTATGACACATCTCCTGTAGCAGCCATGATGAAGGCTGTGGTTAGCAACTTTCAAGATGGCGCACGGCGTGCCGCTTCGTCCACGCACATGCTGCTTTTTTTTCCCCCCCTCATTGTTGTAACTTGAAATTAGTTGTCGATAACATCTCGACGAGAAATTTTCTGGCTTTCGCGTTCGTGCCTGGCCCACCCGTTTCTCCCCTCCCTCCGCACACTACACAGGGCGTCCATCGGTATGTGCGACTGAGGCACGAACTCAAGACGCGTTTCACCGAGGAAAACGGTCAGACTTGGACCGGAATTCGGAGCTAGCCCTGCAGGTTCCTTTGTAAAGCGGTACAATGTGTTTTGTAAGTTGACTTCACTACTGCTATCTCCTTCCTGTATACATGTTTCTGTGCTGTTTTGCATGAGGATGGCCCTTGGTGGGGCTGAAACATGCAGCGAACTTGTGTGGGTAATGATATTTACTTACTTACTTACTCCATGGAGCAGAGTCCTTCATGAGAAGCTAGCCGGTTTTCAACCAGTCAAGAAATTCCCCGCATTTTATGGAACCCGAGGGCTCTTTACCGCATTCACAAGTGCCCACCACATGCCCCTATCATTAGCCAGCTCGATCCAAACCATACCCCCACATTCCACTTCCTCAATATCCATCTTAATATTATCTTCCCATCTACGCCTGGGTCTCCCAAATGGTCTCTTTGCCTCAGGTTTCCGGGTAATAATATTTACTTACAATAAAAGTGTTGTGGTTGATTTTATGTTTAACTAATCCTTTATTTCTTACAACTAGCTACGTGTTTTCGGCACTCTTCTAGGATGTCATTATCAGACCGTTACGTGCAACACTGCAGGCTGATGGTACAGTAAACACATACGATGGCTGTGTCTCCTCAATTGAACGCTATACTGCTACTACATTTACGACATATTAAAGCCCATTTACTACCACTTAGTGTCACACTTCAGCATGTGCCCCAGCACTTAACACTCACTTCTGCAAGTTTTCAGAGCCAAACTCACCCCCCCCCCTCCCCGGAAATAAGTCAAGAGGAACAGCAGCGTAAGTATCTCGAATTTTCTGTTCAGTTCACCAAGTGTTCTTGGCCCAACCGCACAAAAAGAAATGACATGGAGCAAGACTTGGACTTTGCGGAGGCTATTCGGTTGGTCCTCGACACCCAATCCGTCGACCAGGCAAACGGTTGTAAACGGCGCCTAATATTCAGTCCCTACGTCTCCTGTATTACTGCGGTTATTGCACCATTTTATAGCTTGTACTGTACCCGGGTCTGGGTAATTAACTTTAACATTAGACTAATCTGTATAAGAGGGGTCCACTAGGAGATCCGTCGCTATTGCGTCTAGGCTACTGGCTCAAAGACAGTGGGACCGTGGATCGATTTCCAGAAAGACAAGAGATTTTTGTCTCCTTTGAAACGTAGAGATCGGCTGTGGAATTCACCCAGCCTTCAAGCAATGGGTATTGGGGCCCTCTACCTGGGTGCAAAGCGGCTCGAACGTGAAGCTGACCATTTACGTCCTATTGTCTAGGTTAAGAATGTGTGAAGTTAAGCATCCGCTCTTCCATATGCTTTCATGCTGTGGACAAGGAGACATAATCATATCTCCAAGCGATGCAGGTTACGCTTTTCCATCTACCGTTCTGTCTTCCTGTATTTACTCATACCGTTGTACTGAGAAGTGTCACAATCGTACGCAGCTTCTCTTTATTTATTTATTTATTGCGATGATTTGCTTTTATTAATGTGGTTATTTCGTGATGCAATTTGAGATTCATGCTGGACGAAGCTGCACTCTTCGAGTTTCTCCGGTTTTCCCCTGCCAGTCACCATTCTGCCATTGCTCCATACTCAGCTGCTGCATCCCTGCGACAGGCAGCACATTATCACATCTCCGTTTTCAAGTTACGGTATTCCCTTGACTGGCCACAGAAAGAACTCTCGAGTCGCATTGTGTTCATAGCGGTGCGGTACAGAAGTCTCTTCTACCGGGCCATATCGCTGCGTCACTGGAGAAGCTGTTCCCGTCATTTCGAAGAAACGTATTGCCTTCATCGTCAAGTGTTCAGGGGTCCCGGGAACTTGCATTTATAAGCAAACTCATTCTGAACATATGTAAAGCCCAAGGCACTGCAGGAGGTAAATGGCCAGCTTCACACTTAGGCCGTTTTACCCCTGAAGAGTTTCCGGCGTCCACTGAGTAGAAGACTGGGGGGTTGGGGGTGGAGAACAGAGCTAATTTGGACGCTGTGGAGAAGGAAAAAACTCTGACCCATACCGGGAATTGAACTACAACTCCACCTTATTGAAGCACTACGCGGAGAATACTTTGGGGCGAGTGGAGACAGCTCCGCGCATGCTTACCGTCGTCAGGAGGGAGTAGCGAGTGGTTATCTTCACACTCCGGCCGCTTTAGATCCCTGCCAAAGAGGACCCACACTCTGTATCGAAAAGGCACGGAAGGGAAGGTTTTCTCCCTGGTGTAACTCAGATTGTACTCCTTTGACTGCAGCAGTAAAAATGCACTGGAAACTTGCTGACGTATTGGAAATGGTATCGGGCAGGTCAACTTCAAGATTACGGGTTTTTGAGATATGATGCCGTGCATATTGGTAGAATACCACATGCGTTGCGGAGGAAACAGCTGCTTCCGTTATCGACATATACACTGAAGATGGAGACAGCAGGTTCTGAAGATGAGACCTGTGCATCTGACTTTCTATGGCGTCTGGAGAGACTGAAAATTCACGAGAAACCTTCGGATATGCGGTTTCCGGGACAAGATTTGAACATGTAACCGATATCTGTTCTTCACGACTGCTTGTACCCTCTGTAACAGCAACGCTGTACAAACTGTGCAGTTTCTTGTTGCACTTGAAGTACTTCCGACGTACCAAGTTACCTGTGCTCTGACGACACGCAACTTTTTTTCAAGTTGTGCATTGATACTGCTGTGCTGCAGAATTCGTCTCAATGTCGTCACTATACTGGCAGCTGCTCGTGGCCATAGTGTATCCGGAAGGCTGACAATGACGTCTTACAACAATGCGAAGCAATTAAGTCGGAATCCGACTGCAGATGGCTCTGACCTGGTGTTGTGGTTACTACTCAAGGTTATGGTGGAGGAGGCGCGCTTCTTGGAACAGCCTGCAGGTCGCCTGGCCGCGTCGCATTCCAATATGGCTGACGGTTCGGAATGTGGTGGGTGCTGCTGCTGCTGTTGGAGTTAGTGCAGTGAAGTTATGTGAAGTGTTAGAAGCACTAATGGTTGCACACATTTAGTAGGAGAAATGGTGATGTGGATGTCATGTCGCAAAGGGATTTGTCAGAGGTGAGTAATACACTGATGCATAATGTTCCATAAAGAATTTGTGCCGCTGGAATTTGCCTCCGGGGCACCCAATACTTTCACTGTTCCTCCATCATTGTTGTAACCCGGTCGTGGTTTTCATCATGCACTACAGAATTGGTGTTCAGTTCAGAAGCGTAACTTTGGTTACGCATCAGATGCTGTGGATTGTATGAAGTTAACGACGATATAATGTAACTAGTTTGTTGTGGAAACGGCAGCATTCCCGCGACCGACGTGGGGAGAACGTGGAAGGACGACGGAAACAGCATACAGACCTACTTGCGTTCGTGCGGAATGCCGTCGGGGGCTTGTATTAAAACATTCGCAACGTTACACTGCATTCTTGACTAAGCTTTCCACTTCTCTGGGCCGTACATGTGGGACAAGGAGACCTGGGATTGACCCTGCCCCCACTGTACTCACACACAGGATGTGTCAAAATGTGGTGCTTTGTAACAACGTCCGACTGTTAAGTCGTATCTGGAGAAGAATGGGAGGGGTTTTGTTAGTTTATTTAAACCTGTAAAGCTCAGTGATAAATATTATGCACCACCTGCTATAACATTAAGTAATTCTACATTTTGCCTTCTTACTGTATTTACGTGTTTGCTATTATTCTCACAGTACACGGCAGTTATTTCCCTACGCAGCATTAGTCAGTTGGTCTTTGTAAAGGAAATGGGCCGTGTTCTCTGTGAGGTAGGAACTGACATTGAAATATATTTGGATGGCTGTCAGGCTTGGAGGAGTAACAAAGCTGCAGTCAGGATGCACAAATCGCACACACAACGTCGCTCAAGCGATTAAATTTTGTACGCGGCGTCAAATCTTTGTGGAACTTGCTTAATGCCACCCTTCTAACGCCTAGGGGGTGCAGTGGGTCCACAGGCGTACCTTTTTTTTTGGGGGGGGGGCGCCTGGGGACGAGTTATCACAGTGGCCGCCCCTAACAGAAATTGTGAAGTTTAAAATAATCAGTCATTTATTCAATTTCCTTTAATTTGTCTCAGTAATTTTAAAATTTTTGGTTGCAGAAAATCATTTTATATTCATTTTAAATATTTATTACGCCGCCCCTTTGACTCTGCCGCCCGGAGCGGTCACACTATCCCCCCTCTCCCCTAGCTCCCACCCGTGGTGGTTCCAAGATTTTCGGAGCTTCTGTGTACCCCATGTTTAAGAGGCAGTATGGATTACAATGGGTTAAATGACTGTATAAGTATGAATAATGGGGGAATGCATAGTAATGGGGTAAATTACATGCAAGGATTGATCAATGGCCCAGGAAACTTGTAGTAACTGTAAAGTAAAAATAAAGTGCACCCTTGTACAGGCACTGAGGCTCTGTACAGGCCGTACGGCCCATACGGAGAGTAGAGGTATAGCTCTACTCTTGCTTTACCACGGCACTAGAAGGGGGTGAGGGGTCAGCGTCACGCCCCGGCCGCTCTTTACCCTCGGGAAAGACCCGGTACCCATTGTACAGAAGGCTGGGTGGGCCCCAGAGCCGGTCTGCATAGGTGCGGAAAATCTCGTCCCCACCGGGATTCGATCCCCGGACCGCCTAGCCCGTAGCCAGTCGCTATACAGACTGAGCTACCCGGTCCACACAGTAACTGTGCGCAAGGTCAAGATTTGACTCCGTACCTCCTGAATACGAAGACAGATGCAACCAGAAGAAACAGATTGGGTAGCTTTTCATGGGTTACCCCGTTATTGCCTGGCAAACGCCAAAATGTCGCGTTAATCGTAAGAAATGCAGTGCTTGCTCAGTGCAGCTGACACAGTCTTGACCTTAAGGTAGTTCGAAATCTGCTGTGCAGTGTATATCTGATATGTTTGTTAACTGCAGTTGGATAGCCACCCAGTGACAGCAGTACAGTACACATTTACACACACACACACACATACACACACACACACACACACACACAATACACAGAACGACACAAAGCAAACAATACACAGAACAACACAAAAATTTGGAAGAGTGCGGGAGTGCCCCATCTTTGCGGGTTTTACCCTGGCATTTGCCTTACATCAGAGGAAAAAGCACGGATACCCCTCAGTCGGAGTAGCTGGCACGATGAAGATGCATAAACATACAATAAAACTACATAGACATAACAATAAAAATACATAAATTACAGTATTAAACAGGAATACAACCATATGTATATATATATATATATATTGATAAGAAATAGAACCTAAAGAATATATAATCAGCAACTTCATATTGTCTATATGTCTTCTAATAATGTTGGACACCTTATTACTAAGACCATCAATACACTGCAAAACTTCGCTACACTTCACCACACTTCACACAACTACACTTCGCTACACTTATCGACACTTCACTTCCTCTACATTTACATTTCACTACCCTCTCATCTGGCTTAACCCATTCACATTTCGTACCGTTCTATCTCACCTCACCTCACCTCACCTCACCTCACCTCACCTCACCTTACCTCACCTCACCTCACTAAACTAAACTAAACTAAACTAAACTAGACGACAGTATATATACGTACGTTTGTTACGATAAACAACATTAACTGGCTGGGCTCTGTTATCTAGACGGACTATGTTCTCTGTGAGGTGGGAACGGAAGTTTTTCTCAAAGTTTCGTGTCCATCGTCACTTGAATACTGCTATCATGTGAAGGACAATCGGCCGAAGCCTGGGAATCTTCAAACGGAGTGCTGTTCCTTTGGATATCCGAAAAGCACTTTTACATTGAAGGCTTACTTCAGCGGCTGGGGTTCGATTCTGAGCGACTCCAGGTAGATTTTATGGTGGGAAAATTGGTACTGGGGCAAAATTTTCTCCAAGTACAGATTGTTTCATGTCAGTACAATTCCATCCAGTCTCCTCCTTTATCTTCAGCTGATAATACTAGTATCAGAAGGACAAGCGGGCGAAGCTTTGGTATCTTCGAACAGAAGTTCTCTCCTCTCGGAAATCGGGGAGCATCAAGAAAGAAAATTCCATCGCTCGTAAATGGGAGGGACTGTGATCTAGATCCGGCGTAATGTAGTCTGTATAGTGGCTACGCTACGGGCTGGACAATCCGGGGTTCGATTCCGGGGACTGGCAAGATTTTTTTTTTAAAAGGGCTGCCAATATTAGGAATGCTAATTTGCGTTAAGTATGTAGGCTGCTGACAAGATACTGTGTATAAGATCCAGCCCACTTTTACAAATATACCACAAAGAAATGTCTGCATTTCATCTACCTGACGCTTGTACAACACGTCAGCCGCATACAAAAGTGGACAGTTTGGTTTTGTGCGGCATTACTTTGGTTTGACTCCCTGATGATTGTTCCTTGCGGATCGAAACATGTAGCAATGTACATTGTCATTATAATGTAAATATCTAGTGAACAAGTTTGTGCATTTTGTTGGTTTGGTGTCGCTGCTTAGTTACCGATAATGCACGGAATGAACAGTATGAAGTTAAGAATGAGTGGAGCCTTACCTCTGCTCCCTATACGCCTTCGTGGTGTGCGCAGGACAACTTTACCTTTTTTTTTAGGTGTTTTCGTAAAATTGCGAAAAGCGACTATTAGCTGCAGTGGTCGGATTTTCATTAAATTTGATGGCCGAGCATTCTTCGGAAATCTGTCGGAGACAGTTCTGGTTTCATTAAAATCTGATAAGAGTAACGGACACTTTACAAGGGTGCTGATAAGTTCTTAGCCCGACCAGAAAGGAAACAAGCTAATGTTTCTGTCAGAATGGCGTGAATTTCCTTCGGCGCCTCGCCTTGCCGGAAAAAAGAACTTGATGACACCTCGCGTTTCGATGTTGTTGAAATCGCGCGCGTCCCTGACATGCTTCCGAGATTGTTTCCTTCCTGGTCGGGCTAAGGACTTATCAGCACCCGGTACATGAAGACCTGTGTACATTTATGATCATATCTCGCTGAATTCTTCTTAGATTGAGAATTGTTTCAGACAAAAGTTGTACAGAAAATCAAAACACATTTTGTGTTCGGTAACTTTTTTTTGTTGTTGCGAAAATCGTGCTGTTTATGAGATAATGTGGGAAAATACGGTGGATCTTCTCACCTTGAACGTGTTCATTTTCATACTGCTCTTCTCACAAGGAGGAGCGGGCTGAACCCAGGAACTTGTGACAAAGTGATGCTGTTCCACATCTTTCCCTCCCCCATCCCCCCCACCCCCCGGAATAGAGTGTTTTTGCAATTCTCCTGTGGACTGCCCTTTCATCTGCTCCTATGCCATTATGTCATATGTCTCTAGTTTCTTACATCTCTTCAGGCTTCGAAGTGCTGACTTCATGTTGAGACACATACTCGTAGTAGGCTTACTGATAAATGCTTTATTTATTTATGTACAGGATGGGCCAAAAGTAGGTATACAGTAATTAACTGTATACTCTATATTTACTTTTGGACCGCCCTGTATTTGTTAATTTAATTTCGCCGTCAGTTCAGACTGTAGTGTCAAGTGGTATGATGATTAGAACAGTGAAGGGGGAGGGGTGTGGAAGGAGGCGATCGTGATTAGGCTGCGGGCTGGACAGTCCGGGGTTTGAATCCTGGCAGGGACAAGAAGATCTTTTTCTTCTCCAAAACGTCCAGGCCACTTCTGATACCCGCCCAGCCTCCTGTTAGGCGAGTATGGGGTTCCTTCCCGGCGGTAATGCGACCGGGGTGTGATGTTGACCACTTGCCTTCGTCTACTGCTGAAGTTATGAATTAGTGGAGCCTTGCCTGTACTCCCCCTGTGCGCCTTCATGTCGTGGGCAGGGGCAACTTTACTTTGCCTTTCGCCATGCCGGTATGGCCAACATTCGGCCCGATGCCTTGTGTTGTGTCGAACCGAAGACTTCTGCTCGTTGATGGTAGCCTGGGTGGCGGAACTCGAGTGCGCGCGCGCGCGCGCGGGCGGGCGGGCGTTATCCTCACAAATGCCAGACATTCCAAGAGCAGCCGGGCGGCCAGCGCTACCATAGCACTCGACCCGTGACTGGCACGTGAGTCGTATTTGGGAGAATTGGCTTCAAATACTGGTCGAGGTGTCGGGGTCGTGGCCTGCAGCTTCGGATGGTACGGTAATTATGAATTACGGGCCCGGAACCCATAGAATATTTTACCCTAATGATTGTCTTCAGTAATTGTCAGACCAGTACAACAGCTTAATTTAATAAATACATCGTGATTACTTCACTCAAAGGAACATTTTGCCCTTTTTAAACCCAAAGTTTGTACGTATAAATAATGCTTCAAATTCCAGTTCCTTCCTCACAAAGAACACAGTCCGCCTAGATTACAAAGACCAACTGCTGTCTAGTGCACTGAGTGTTGGTCTTGTTGTCAGTCCGCAGAGACCAAGTCTTATACCTGTGCAAACCTTATGGCACGGTAAACCGTGCGAGTCTCCAGGCGCTTTTCGCAAAATTGCGACAAGCGAAGCTTCCTCCTGTCTTCCCGTCGCTCCGCATGGAACAACTCGGCTTCCACCGGACCGATTTTCATGAAATTTTATATGGAAGTGTTGTTTTCCAAGTGTCTGTCGAGAAAATTCAAGTTTTTAAGAAAATTTGACAAGAATTACGGGTACTTTACATGAAGACCGATTCACATTTATGATATCTCGCAGAATTCTTCGTAGAATGAGAAATGTGTAGACAAAACTTGTAGAGAATATCACAGCACACATTTTATGTATGGCAACGTTTTTTTTTTTCTCCCGAAAATCATGCCGTCTGTGAGATAATGTGGACAAATACTGCAGAGCCGGAGAGGCCACAGGCGACAATACAACACAGCGCATGCGCTTTGCACGCTGAATAACTAAAGCTACAAACACACGCCCAGAATATGTAATGCTCGTTGCTTTTCCCCTGCAACAATGGTTAGGTGAACGCGCCTCTATTACGTTATACGTTCATTGCCTTTCTTGTCCATTTGTTATAGTGATGAGGCTGCATTTGGGCGACCAAGGCACGTGGGTTTCTTTTCCATTAAGGGTAGCAATTTTTGTCTTCATCGAGTTCATATCGTCTGGTGAGGGTAAGACGGTCGAGGCGTGAAGCTGCCCACTCACTTCCCTCTAGTGTCGAGGTTATGAATGCATGGATGTGTACCTGTAGCCCGCCATACGTCTTTATGACATGCAGGTCCCACTTAACCTTCTTTACTGCAGAGTGTTTTGTTGCACGAAAACACGCCTGGCCCCTCCCAACAGCCGGACCGTGATTTGTATTCGGGAGGGGAGAGAATGCACATTTCTTGGAAACGACAGGTTTCTCTTTCGAAGGTACCAGATTGTCGGTTCTCCGGAGATTATGAATTAAAATAAATATACAGTCGGGAACTCGAGATTGCTGTGCTAATTCCCAGTAATTAAGCCAGCTCATTGCTTCGCAGTATTACTGGGTCACGGACGGACACCCTTGCAGTCAACGATAATTGCCGTATGCGATCCCTCACGCAGCCAGAGGACCAGCTCTCACGGCAGCCTTCAGGCGACTTACCATTACTATGCCGACCTTCTGGACACGTTACAGCGCACACGATTCGCCATAAACCGTTCCTCGCTTTCGGGCAATGCATTGAAATACCAGAAACCGTTGTAGCTCAGTCAGTATGGTGACTAGGCTACGGTATGAATGGTCCGGGATTCGGATCCCGGCTGGGACAGTACATACTTCTCTTCTGCGAATCGTCAAGGCTGGCTCTGGGGCCCACTTAGCTGTCTGTTCGCTATCAGTGTTCTTTACTTGGGGTAAAGCGGCCGGGTGTTTGAAGCTGAACACTTGCCTCCATCTAGTGCCGAGGTTAAGAATGAATGGAGCTCTACCTTCATGGCGTGGACAAGAACATATTTACCTTTGCGTTTAAGAAGGAATGACACTCGAACAGCGAGAGACAAAGGCTGAAGTCGACCGCGTTCAGGGCCGACCGACTTGATGCAGCTTCAAGTGCAGAATATCGACAGGCGAGAACTCGCGGGGGTTTGTTTGCCTACGTACTCTGGGTTACAATGAAACGCATTCTGTTTAATTTTTCTAATATTTGACACAATCGGTTTATAGCACAATGTGGGTTCTCCTCAGTAGAACATGAAGTTTGTCTTTAGGGTCTTTCAAATCTTAGCTTGTCATTACTGTAAAGAAAACTGCATTTGTTGACATACGTTATGGCAGTACGTAATAAAGCGTCTCTTGTTTCCAGTTATTTGAACTTTAAATGTTATCGCGAGTTTCAGTGGGGGGTCAGTGCAGTTGGCGAGAGACAGTAACTGGTCTGCGGTTCCAAAGAGGCTGAGTGCGGCAAGCTGGTGTAGGCTGCTGGTGCTGTTGCTGCTGCTGACCCGCAGGCATTATGTCCTCGCCCTGAAGGAAAATTTGTGTGCGCGATTGTATCAAGGTCGAGGGGCACAAAACGTTCTTCTCATGTTTGCGGCTATTTTGGTAATTCTGCACGAATAACCACGACTTTTGTCTCCCCGTGCGGCGGCACAGCTAGCACTTCCAGCTTTCCTTCGCTTCGTTCATGCGATTTTTCTTACTCTTCGACCCTCCATGTTTATTGCGCTCAAATACAGGGTCATCGAAAAAGATGGACGGGATTTGAAACCGCTATAACTTAAAAAGTTGAAACTTGAAACCTTCGAAGAAGAAATTGTAAGTAGGGTTATTTTTATGCAAGACGGAGCTCCTCCCCATTTCAGTTGCTTTGTGACTGACGTTTTAAATGAGAGATTCCCTGATG
>Ga0123354_10013859_pt1:10000-12534 | contig 12534 bp, 8 predicted proteins | sample TergutLab28metaG_2_FD_97872 | JGI IMG/M metagenome (GOLD analysis project Ga0123354, IMG submission 97872) | Labiotermes labralis P4 segment gut microbial communities from Petit-Saut dam, French Guiana - Lab288 P4 | ecosystem: Host-associated > Arthropoda: Insects > Digestive system... | reverse complement strand
CCCCCCCCCCCCCGTCTCCCGCAAGAAGTTCTCCTACCAGACTTAGCACGTCTGGACATGCAAGGTACAAAGTGCGATCGTGTACATATGAGAAGACGGAAAATAAACGTTCAACAACGCTAAAAATACCAACCCAAAACCACATTCCCTAGTGACGACTATAAGAAATATTTTGAGATTCAACATTGTGTAGAGATGTAAGCACGAACGCTATCCGACCTCTCGTCACCGTCAAAGATAGTAAAATGATGTTTGTGTTACCGTGCATCACTGATACAATAATATAAACAGCCAACTAGATGCAACAACGATTTTATTAATAATTTCAATCAGCTCAACATGTTTCGGGCAATAATTTCGCCCATCCTCAGGAGCACTAGACTGTGTTTACAACTTGTAGTGTAACGCACGGATGATGCTGCCTGCTGGTCACCCACCAGCCGGTAGCATCATCCGTGCTTTAAACCATAAGCTGTAAACACAGTCTAGTGCTCCTGAGGATGGACGAAATTATCGCCCGAAACATGTTGAGCTGATTGAAATTATTAATAAAATTATTATTGTCGCATCTACTTTGTTGTTTATATTACTGGATATAAAAAGTCAGAAGTTCTATTATTGGAGACGCCGAACATGCTGGAATTTCAAATGTTCTTGATGTACACGGCAGAGGGCTCTAGTGTTCGCGGTAACGTTATTCGATTCATACGGGCAGAAGAAGTACATCTGCGGCACTTCAGAATGGTGACCCACTTGGAAAATAGTCTTCCTTGGAATTACGAAAATTGAGACGTTTTCTGCAGGCACGGAAATTGTCGGCGCAAGATATCCATCTACGTCTCATGACCGTGTAGCCAATGACGTGATGTCCAGGCAACAGGTTGGCATGTGGGGCCGCAAGTTTGTATCTGATGTGTCCAATATATCAGACGGCAATCGAAGTGGAAGACAAAGCTCTTTAACAACAGAAGTCAACAGTTCGCGCTTCGAGGAACCTCTTCAGACGGACTGCAGTGTAACATTTTCGGTGTATGGCATCTTATTGTTGGTTTATCGTATGGCACTGTGCAGCAGTTCGTGGTGCATGTGTTACAGTACCGTAACGCCAGTGCTAAATGGCTGCTTCGTGCGTTTACATACAATACAGCCGTAGAACAGATGGCCTATCTAAGATTCTTGCAACGTTATACACTAGGGGGACACACCTGACTGCGTCGAGTGATTACCGGTGGTGAGACATGGCATTTTACTCCCACAAGTAAGCGATCAGCCACAGAGCAGAAAACCCCCGGCTTGCCCCCACCCGTCCCCATCCTCCCTCAAAAAAAAAAAAAGATATTTTAAATGACGCTATCTGCTGTCAAAGTGCTGGCTAGAGTTTTGTGAGACATGTCGGGGTGTGGTTGATGGACTTCCTGCAACAAGGACGCGCAGTTGTGACAAGTTATACGCCACGATGATAAGCTTGAGACATGGCATCAGTTGGAAACGTCCCGATCTTCTTACTGACTGACTGATTCCCCTCCAAGACAATGCTCAACAGTATAAGGCACATGAGACTCGGAACTTGCGTGATTTCAGGCTTCCGCCGCGAAGTAGGTGAGATCTGTGCTCTTCTGGGATGTTACGCAGTATGTAGTGGTAAATTCTTACCGACGTTTCGGGACAAAATCTTGGTCCCATCTCCAAGGGTCAAGAAATCCAGATCTCAGACGCTGAACTTGTTGCAAATTATATATTTATTAAATATACCGTGATGAATAATTACCATCAGTAATTTCCATTTGTTACTAGGTTCGGCTTTCTGTTCGGGCCATCATCGGACCGTGCATCTTTTCGAATTAAAGAAAACCCATACATATTTTATTTGGCGTTACTTTAACTTGAAAGTTTGCATGGTCTGATGATGGACTGAACAGAATGCCGAAATTAGTAAACATAGTAAATTACTGATGATGCTGCTGCATGACGGTATATTTAATAAATACATGAATTGACTTGCACAACGGGGTTCGTCAATTTGAAAGGGTGGAGCAGTTTAAATATATGAGAACATCCTTAACGAATCATAAATCGCTCATTTGCGACAAGAGTGTCACAAATCAAAATTCGGCATTTTTGATTTATTGGTATAGAAAGAAACTTTTGCAGCTCCACTTTTAACATGTGTAGTGTCATAATGCAGTTTGCAAAACTCGCCGCTGGAGAGCAGTTGTGTCATCATTGAATCCACAGAAAATTATAGCACTTCAAAACCTTTAAAAGCTTCTTCTGAAAAATCACAGATTTTGTGTTGTGACACTGTTGTTGTGACACTGTTGTTGTGACACTGTTGTTGTGACACTGTTGTTGTGACACTGTTGTTGTGACACTGTTGTAGCAAATGAGCGAATTCTATTCAGGAAGAAATTAAAAGCGGATTGAAGTCAGGGAAATCTTGCTATCATCCAGTGCAGAATCTTTTGTCTTTCAGTTCGCTAGCTAAAAGTATAAAGATTAAGATATACAGAACTATAATTTTTTGTTTTGTGTAA
>Ga0123354_10013859_pt1:0-5000 | contig 12534 bp, 8 predicted proteins | sample TergutLab28metaG_2_FD_97872 | JGI IMG/M metagenome (GOLD analysis project Ga0123354, IMG submission 97872) | Labiotermes labralis P4 segment gut microbial communities from Petit-Saut dam, French Guiana - Lab288 P4 | ecosystem: Host-associated > Arthropoda: Insects > Digestive system > Gut... | reverse complement strand
ATATGGAGGAACCTGTAACCAACATAATCAGAGTGTACTGTCTTGACAGCACAACAGTCACGCTATGGTCTCTTCCTTCCTTACCACTTCCGACTCATCATTCACATACATCCCACTACTGCAGGAATAACTAATTATCTAACTAACTAACTTACTAAGTAGATGGAGAAGATTCCAACCTGAAAGGCTAACAGGTCTTCAGCCAGTCAAGAAATTCCCACTGTTTGGAACCTGGAGATCCATTACCGCACTTACAATCGCCCGCCAACTGTCCCTACACTGAACCAGATCAATCCAGTCCACGTCTCTCCGTCCTAGTTCTTTAAGAAGTATTTTCATATTATTCTCCCATCCACCCCTAGATCTCTATTCCAAGCATGTAGCCTCTACATCCTAAGTACGTCGCCAAATAAATCACACAAAAATAAACAAAATCGACTTTCACGCTGCTTTTCGTAGAAAAACAAAAAAAAAAGATGTAACAGAAGAAGAAATTGGGGAAGATATGGATCACCATTCACACAAAAAATTTGTTTCAGTGTGTAATTAAACATGAAGCTAAGGAAGCATATTTGGGATTAGACGGTGAGGTCCATACGTTTTCAGCCTCAGTACTACTAGCTGGATGTGACTGTGCAGTGATTTGAAGCTTCAACCTTGATGTAAATAAGATCTTCGCTCTTCTGAGATGTTACGCAGCGTAGATTGGTAGAGATTTACCGACGTTTCGGGAAAGTATATCACTACCAATCTACGATGTGTAACATACCTGAAGAGCGAAGATCTCTGGAACGATCAGCTGAACACACCGGCACCCATGCAAAGCAATTGTGGGTGAACTCCAGGTCTAGACTGGCCACTGGAGATGAAAAATTCATATAATATTTTTAGTTAAAAACCTCTAAGGAAAGAGATCAAGTGAAAAACCTAAGCAAAGGCAGGAGATAATATTAACTCTACTGCATTAAAATATTTACTTAGTTCATCCAGCTTATAAAATTAGATTCAGAGCGCTGACACAATGGGTGGGATGATGAAGAGTTTTGATTTTCATTGTAATTAAAGCGCGTCCACTCTAATACCCTCACGCGTAAATTGGCTGCGTCTGTAAAAGAGAGACAGAAACTGCAGGAATTTTGGCATGTCTTCATTAATTGTTATTGTTATTAAAACTGGTGGGCACTAAACCTCTATAATGGAGGACGTGAAATCCCACTGAATGCAAACAAGGGGTTTGCATACCCACAACACACAATTCGTGACTTACAGTACCATTGTTCCACCGCATAAAGCGTGCAGCAAAGCCTGTAGATGCCTGTCCCAGGACAGATTTGTTCACTTCCGATTCACTACTGAACAGAAATAGGGATATACTGTGGCGAAGTTGGTTGAGGCTCTGCGCTTCAAGCCGGAAGTTCGATGGGTTCGTTCCGAGTAAGTTCATCGAGACCCTTTATTGAATTTTTCCTCTAAGCCTCAAACACAAATGAGCAACCAGGATGTCTCCTTGAAGTAAAGGCGTTCGGTGCAAAAGGCTGATAGCCCCACCACCTTTATGTACCAACTGTCTAGAAATTCTGTGAGCCTCAAACTCTTGGAGTCCTAACAGCATGCCCAGGCCTGTAAGGGGGTAGTTTCAAGTTTTCGCTGACAGAGATGAAGATATTCCGGAACTCAATTAGGCACCGCGTCGTAAGGGAATGTGGGAGATGAAGGTATGTCTCCACGAATCCTCACCCTCAGCACTAGATAGAGGAGAGCTGTTACCTTCACATTCCGGCCGTTTTACTCCAGTTATAAAGTGTTTGGCTGCCTATAAGCAGTGAAGTGAAGCAATACTATCCCGGTTCCTCAGCTGTCCTGCTCTTAACGGTGTACCCGGGCTTTCTAGTAAGTCTCCTTCTTCACAGGGAATATCGGGGGGGGGGGTGATGGAGACTACAGGGATGATACGTCAAATCGAAGTTACAGAAAACATCCTCTTTTATTGTAGTCGAATCACTTGATGATTCACCAGAACACACATCCTGCCCACTGCCTTGATACCTCCGAAGAAGTCGCGTGGTTAAGGGTTAAGATTTTATTTCCTCTCTTTAATCACGCGTTTTCAAAATTCAAAGTCAGGCCGGTATCGCCTGACTGCAGGGTCGAAGCTGATGGGCTAAAATGCGCCCCGCCACAAACGTCAGTTACTCTGTTGGCCAGCCGACATCCATTCTGTAATACGATCCCCGCACACTTGCAACAACGGTTGCCAAGCGGTCATCCCAAGGCAGGACTTTGCAGAGTGAGCAGAACGGACGTTGACTTGCCGATGCACACTTCCATTTAAGAAAAATTATAATAGTTTTAAATAAAACCGTTACATCTCAGGGAAGCCTGTTCCCGGGATCGAACCTGGAACGGGCGGCTTCGACCGTCTCACTATACCGAACGAGCCCTCTTCGGTTCCTAACAACTTGGTCAAAGGTACAGATTACGTCAGCCTGTAAGTACTTTCTTTCTTTCTTTTTTACCTATAAGCAGAGTCAAATAAATCCATAAGCTTGGGACTCATAGTGAAACTACTTTTTCCACCCCTATCACAACGAAACCCCTCGAATTATTCTATCCTTCAATTCCTCTTCTTCCGTAACTCCGCCTCGCACCCTTTTATGTTCACGCCTCCGAGAAGAGGAGGAGGCGTCCTGATGACCCGTCCATCTATCACCAAAGGTTATAGAGCTATAACTAACTCTCGTCCACTGTATCTAAATCCCACACACAACGATCATTTCTTCCTTTCAGTTCGTAATTAATATTTCCTTCCTTTCTATTTCCATACTCATGAAACGTTGCATGGTAGATGGTGATGATGTCAGAAAATTTGTTTCCATAATGTCGCTTTTTTTTTCGAAGAAAATATTTTCCTTGAATTCAACGCCTTGCGACTTGGTGTCGAAAAATATCCTAACATTTCCTGTTTGTCGCTAAACTCTCCTAGCTTTTATTAAAATATTATTATAAGATAACAGACGTTTTGTTGGCTAGAACCTTGTAATTAAGGACCAGCGTTCAGTCCTTTGTTGTTTGGAATTGAGAGCTTCTTTTTGGTTGCAGGCGTGTGGTGAGGAAGGGTGCGCGGGAACTGCGGCCCAGCCTAAGCGCTTTTGATGTTAGGTGAAGGTGGAATTTTGGTAGAATGATAAATGTGCTGCGACTGAACGGTTCGGAGAGGCGGCCGCTGAAACTCAAGACTCATGTTCAAGAGATGCGTGGTTCGAATCTCGTCTGGACTAGGAGGTTCTTGTACGCTATGTATGACCCTGTAAGTAAATGATAAGAAAGCCGCTCGATTAACCCAACACCGTTTCCTTTCGAATTCTTTGCAATTCATCATTGCACAATCATTTAAGTTTATCTGGCTTGCGATGACTTTTTTCCAATGGCGCAACAGCCCAAAGTAAGCTAGGACCTCCTCATTATCGAGGCTTCGCGATTACACTCAGACACACCACACTCGGTAGGAATTCTCTGGATGAGTGATCAGCCCGATTGATAGAACTCTACCTGACAACACACAACAAACTCCAGAGACAGACATCAATGTCCCCGGCGGGATTCGAACCCAAAATCATAGAAAGCGAGCGGTCACACTCCCACACCTTAGATGGCGAGACCACTTTGCTCGGCTGAGTTACTGATAGACGCGAAAAATAAGCACAAAAAGCAAATAACTTATGCAGCAAGAGAGCAGAGTTCGAAGAGAAACCTGCCGCATTACCAACTCGCAGTGGACCACAAATGCGCTGTACTGTGTGGCTGACCTTGGTCTCCGTTTTAGTGTGCTGGATGTTTGCACGTTCCAGGGACCAGATGCTGAGCCAGTCTTGAATGTGGGATGGCGAGGTTTTTTTTCTCTCCCAGAAGGCAGATTGGATTAATCTCAGGCTCGTTACGGGAAACAATGGTTTCGGTGCAAAGCCGTGGAAGCGTATGACGTAAGGTGGAAGACACCGATGGAGGATCCGTGTAGCTTTCAGCGTGGACTAGTCCCTAAAATCCCACAACACAATGGTTTTTTTTCTTCCGCTCTGCAGTCAGTAACACGGCAGTCCGGAGAAAGACACCTTCCGCGCATAGTGTTTCGTTATCAAAAAGCTCGCTCCCTTCTCTGTTGACATTCCCTCGTGACCAGAAAGGAGTCTTCTTCTCGCGTGATTACGCTAATATTACTTAATATCATGCTTAAAACACGAGTGTCTAGAAGACAACAATGCACATGGCTTTAGGCAATAATAACAGCAGTACAACTGAGGCCAAAATTTGCAAAGCAGAACCGACATGACTTCTCAGATGTTGACAGAGTCAATATGAACTCCGTACCTCAGAGTTGTAGATCAGTTAGACCGACCTTGTGAAATATCAAGAAGTATTGACTGGATTCGAGGAAGAAAAGAACATCGTACATGAAATAAGAGAGACCAAGTATTATAACGTAAGCTTCTGGCGCGTTCGTAAACGATTTTTCAATAGAAAAGCATTATGTATTACATATTCTGAGAGTGTGTTTGTAGCCTTAGATTTCTAGCATGAAATCCGCATGCGCCATATTGCCATCTCTGGTGCACCCGGCTCTACACTATTTTTCCACGTAGTCTCAAAAAACGCAGGATTTTCGAAGAAAAAAGTTATTGAACTTGAATGAAATATTATTTTTACTTTCTCTACAATTTTCTTCCGAAACATTTTACTTTCTAAGATGAATTGAGCGAGATACTTTCGAGAATGTATATATATATATATATATATATATATATATCTGTGTGTGTGTGTGTGTGACTGTGTGTGTGTGTGTGTGAGTGTGTGTGAGTGTGTGTTTGTGAGTGTGAGTGTGTGAGATTGCGTGTGTGTTTGTGAGTGTGTGTGTGAGTGTGTGGTGTGTGTATGAGAGTGTATGTGTGAGTGTGTGTATGTGAGAATGTCTGTGTGTGTGTGGTGTGTGTATGAGTGTGTGTGTG
>Ga0123354_10013858_pt1 | contig 12534 bp, 12 predicted proteins | sample TergutLab28metaG_2_FD_97872 | JGI IMG/M metagenome (GOLD analysis project Ga0123354, IMG submission 97872) | Labiotermes labralis P4 segment gut microbial communities from Petit-Saut dam, French Guiana - Lab288 P4 | ecosystem: Host-associated > Arthropoda: Insects > Digestive system > Gut ... | reverse complement strand
TGATGGCCACGACAGTGCACTGGATGGGCAACACACTAATAAGAAAGATGTGATTATAGAAGTATTGTTTGGGGTCGGGGGGGGGGGGGGGGTAGAGACGACCGGTGTCTAGGGCTGACAACCTAACCAACTTCATGTGCCGATTGGGAGTTTCAACCTCCTGAAGCCCAAAGAACCTATCCAGGTCCGTATATGAATTGCTGTACCTTTACCTTTACCATCATCATTTATTCTGGCTGGCGCTGTTTTGTTCGTTCGTCATAGGTCTCCAGCCCGCGGCCCACCGGGTTGTACTGTGTGCCCATGGCCACATTTGTAATTTGTGTATATGTACTGTAAGTCACACAATAATTTAGGCGACTAGGTGTACATTATTATTTTTTCACGTGCGCCCCGCAAACCAGCCCACAATAAGGGGCGTTGCCCTTTATCATAAACATTTTGGAGATCATGGTTAAAAAAAAGTCACTGCTGAACGCTACTGTAGAACAGAGGTGGGCAATAATTCTGCGGTAGCACAGTGGTTAAGGTGCTGTGCTACAAATCGGAAGGTCGCTGGTTCGATCCCATCTGGTGTCATTGGAATTTTTCATTGACATAATCCTTCCAATTGCACTATGGCCCTGGAGTCGACTCAGCTTCTAAAAGAAATGAGTACCAGGAGTATTTCCTGGGGGTAAAGGCGGCCGGTGCATAAGGCTGACAACCTTACCACCATCCTGGGCCATTGTCACGTAATCTGCTAACCTTAACTTCCTGGAACCCTCTGGGCACCTCGGGCCTGTAATGGGACTGATTTTTATGTGGAAAGAGGGCAGAGCATGCACAGACTGTGGAGCATCGAGTGCAATGCTTTGGGTCAGAGATTAAACAGTTGCCAGTTACTGCCTCTTCTGCTGCATAATTTCTACCTGAACCGGGAGGCATTAAAATATCTTATTATTTAATCTGAATATTCTAACCCAATCTCTTTGGTTTTATCAAAGCGTTGAGATACGCAATAAACTGAATCTGCAGCCATGACACTCGATTTTCCTCTCGGTTTTATTTAATTTTATAGTAAATGGAAATAGTAAATGCGCATACTAGAACCCCACAATTAGATTTTCATAGAAATATTTGTCTTTTCTTTATTTTCTTGTGTGAGTTGGGTATAACACACGAGAGAGTAAACGTAAATAAACGATCATGTCGTGAATAACATAGAACATATAATTGATCGAATTACATTATTTTGCTTGGACTTCCATTGTGCTTAGAACTGCCCAATTTGCTTCCTCGTGTTGTTTTCATGCTTGCATGGTTACAGTAGTGATTTTAGGTTAATAGCATACAGACATACTTGCAGTTATGTTACACCTATGAATATGTGTGTTAACGAAGACCTACTGCGTCTCTTCTGTGCTGTTGCTTTTATCTTTACGTATCGATAAGTGTTTAAGTTTTCATAAATTGTGCTTCTGTCTGTTTTGACGGGTGTTGGTATTGCCTGTTAGAAATTTACCTACGTTTTGTAGGAGCATAGTGAATATATCTTTGTGGTCGGTGTTATATCCTGAAGATGGAAGAAACACGTTGCTTCGAAACACTGGTAAATGCATAGCAGAATGCATGACGTTACATCCCACGAGACAGTATTTTGCATAGATGCGGTCTTGATAAAATCTGAAGTAGGCTTTTATGAATCCAGGGGAACGGGACCCAGCGCTTTGTGTACGAGATAGCATGCTGCTAAGTTGCAGTTTGAAGGTAAACTGATAGTCTGCTAGCGATCTGTCTGCCTCTTTAGAGGCTGATTCGGAGTCACAAAGACAAGTTAAATAGGCTATGAAATTGCCAGAGAAGGAACTGAGCTGCATCAAAGAGTTTCATCCATTTTAACAGGCCACGGAAATCATTAGGGCTTCAGCACTAGATGTTGCAGGGCACTGAAATATTTTAAGGCAATATATCTTCAAAATGTATGGGAAAATTAAATTTGTGTAGTGAAAGTAAATGTTTTTAAGGGACCGCATATTGGCAGTTGGCATCCTACGAAATTCTGTACGCCGTGTCCTTGTTTCATATCCTATTTTTGTTCCGGGAAAAAAATGTGCGTAAAAGAGGCATAAATCAAAAACGGTATTCCCATAGGAAATAATGTAATAGGTACGGGTTAGCGTAATAGAACCCAGCTAGCCAGTGGTCTTTAAACTCAAAATGAGAGTGAGTATATTAAGGAGTGGCGTATATTGGCAACGGACGTTAAAGCAAAATGGCGTAAAACAAGTGGGGCGCAGAACCAGGGTAACGCTCATTGACCGTTCACTTGATTATCGATAACTGCTGCGACACTTTAGGCACCGGATCGCAATGTTGTATAAAGATAGCACTTGTGTGTGAGCCGATGTGGCATGCATTACGCGCATGGCGATGGCTCAAATTGGTGAAGTTGTTTTAATAAGACTCTGTAATCACAGTAAGAACAAGTTGCATAGTCGTGTTCCACACTTCTGTTGCTCTTTTCGCTACAATTATTTTCTCTCGTACTTTCTCCACTTCTTCTTTGCATTCGTAATTTCCTTCCATTTTACTCTACCCGTGCTCCCTAAGTTACTTGTTAATTGGGCTCTTGACTTCTGTTTCCACAGTACTTGCCATGGCTGCTGTCCTTACGAACCTTGTACTCACCTCCTCTTACAATTATCCAATTCCAGTAGTACTTTCCGATGGAACAGACATTATCAAAATAATGTGCGTCCCGCTGCAAAACTAATAAGAAATGGTGTTTTATTCCAAAGAGATGTTAGACAGATCATGGAAACAAACGTCCGTATTTTGTGTCCCCCTACCCACCCCCTCCCGCGCCCACTTAGTCTTCTTACAACCATTACTTCTTCTTGTCAGGTAAGGTTGTTTGGATGTCTTTGAAGGAGATATATTTCCAAAACCCTCTTTCAGGAATAGCGGAAGAGACGTTCTCGGTGCTCAGACTTACTTCAGTTTGTTTCTACGACGGTTGCAAAATCCATCGCCGGTTCCAAGAAAGTGTAACAGATTCTTTCAGGCAAAAGAGAAATGTGATTGTAAGTGGGACGAGAGTCTGCAATAATTTCGTGGCCGTGCTACATTTTCTCGCATAGACCCAGACGAGCTCTTGTGTTCATAGTAGGAAGTGGGAGCCGGAGTGTTCCATGTGGAACTTTAAAAAGCTAATTTTTTAGCTGTGTGTCTACAACAGCACTTCTCGTGAATGTGATACTGTCTCTTCCTTGGGGAGAAAAACATACATTACAAGTGAACATCTTCAAATGTGACGTCATTATCGCTCTAGTTATTAATCTTTTAAAGCGGCGCCATTGCTTTATGTACCACGAGGTTTGAAATTCCAAAATCCTGCATCCTGCCCCAACAGTGGATTTATGTGTTTTTGAGTGGATATGAGAACAAACAGCGGCTTTTTCTCTAAACGACCGTAAATGACTGGTTTTTATGACGGAGGAGGAAGGTGTTTCCTGTGCGGTACAAACTGGGTCTGTAAATAAAGCACATTACAGTTCATCCTCGGCTATCATGTATCGTTATTAGTAATAATAGTGAAGGTTGCAAACGAATGTTTGGAGGTTGGATGGCTGAAGCAAACTGTTGAATTAGGATATTGGGCCTACGCTACGAGGAATTCGATGTTTTATACACGTCACTTAGTGTCAAATATAGATGTTTGGGCTGTACATGTAGAACGGATGGGGATATATATATACAGAATTTTTTGTTCGTAAAATTTATCATAAAAGCGAGAACGTTGAATGTTACGAAAATAGTTTGATAGAATGGGAGTTGCATGGCATTGGTTGAAGATTGTGTTCTGTACATTGTAATGCATTGGGAACTTTGGTTTATAATAATAGAAGTTGGGTGGTTGGTTGGTTGGTTGGTTGGTTTGTTGGTTGATTCGTGCGTTCGTTCGTCAGACGGTTAACATATATCTCGTCTATGTGTTCTGATAGAGTTGTTAGGGTTTTGTGACTGTGTAAATGAAAGGTGTCTGTAAGTGTGCGTACTTGACAGTCTTGGTGAACCTATTTTTGACAACGCTAAGTTGCCCCCAGTTTTGCAGGATTCTAAACGGATTTCTCTATTTTATCAAGAGTTTGTTGTGGCATTACAAAACAAAGTAATGACTCGATTTCCATTACAATACTCTAAGGATCTGCCTGTAAAGAATAAAAAAAATGTACGAGTATATACTTTATATCAATTTTTGCTGAAGGACTGGGTTTGGTGATAGGGGAGTCAACGAAGTTTAGATACGCCCAGGATTACACAGAGCGTATGCTACAATCGCGAGTTTGAATCCCACTCAAAATGCCGCTACTTACGAATGTCTTTCATCGTCCAGTCAGTCCGCTTATTGTCACAATTACAGAGGAAGGGGGTTTTGTCCCACTTGCAATTCAAACACTTGGGAATGAGAAACATTGGAAGTGTTTTCAAGGAGGGAGAAATTCTGTCATACCTGGAAGGTCTGAGGGTAATATCAAAATTGTAAGTGTACTTACACCTAATATCTATTTTATTTACAAACGTGCAGTTGGTAATAAACTATAATGATTTATTTATTTATTTACGCTCTTACCCATTTACATCTGTGACTCACAAATGTAACTTTTAACACCAAAATATATATGTAAATAATCTTGTAAGTCTGATTAATCACACAGGAATTTAGTACCTCTGATTCTAAGTATCTTGTCTTGAAGACGAGTGGAAATGCTTATTTCAAATTGGGAAGTTACAGTGAATTTTATACACATATTCTGTGATACTGTATTACCTTATTAGCTTTCTTATTGATTTATTTCGGGGAATAAAGTTTTTGAATGCTTCCCTTTCTTGAGGAAACGAGATACTTGCTTTGAAGTTTTGAAACAGCTGATCAGTTTCACGAAATTTGGTATGAACCTAATGTCGTTGGCAGCCACTCTTAACTTATTTTAATGTCCTGCGATCGGAGATAGCAACATGGCGAACTCGCGAGCATATGACATTTGAGCGAAAATAACGCCACTTATTGTAGGGTTATAAAGTGCTGTGTGGTATCATATGCTCAAAATGCATGTAAGATTCGCTGAGATTTTTTTTTATTGCAAGAGTATAAAACAGAGAATGGCGACTTCGTGTAATCTGTAGTTAGCATTAGTTCTGATGGCTGTAACTAAGGAACCTTTGGAGTTGGGCGTATGAAATTCGGTAATGAAATTGACCGTTAACACAACTACATGCAGATTTGTATGATGTGTTGTTGAAGCTAGCATTTAGAAATATGACAACAGTGTGAAACTGTAAGGCTATGTCAGGCCATCTGAGTGTTGGCAAGACTTGATGGACTGTTTGGAAAACAAGCTGTTTCCAGAAATAAGTGTTACTGCTACTATGCTACTACTTCTACCACCACCTTCACCACCACCATCACCACTACTACTACTACTACTACTGCTGCTGCTGCTACTACTACTACTACTACTACTTCTACCACCACCTTCACCACCACCATCACCACCACCACTACTACTACTACTACTACTACTACTACTACTACTACTGCTGCTGCTGCTGCTACTACTACTACTTCTACCACCACCATCACCACTACTACTACTACTACTACTACTACCACCACCATCACCACTACTACTACTACTACTACCACCACCATCACTACTACTACTACTACTACTACTACTACTACTACTACACTACTACTACTACTACTGCTGCTACTACTACTACTACTTCTACCACCACCATCACCACTACTACTACTACTACTACTACTACTACTACTACTTCTACCACCACCATCACCACTACTACTACTACTACTACTCCTCTTACGTCTAATTCTAATAATATCTATTATTGTTATTATACTTAAAATTTCGTAATAGCAATCAATAGATATATCTTCCCACCGTCCACGCACTATTTCAACGAAACCCGTGAGGGTTAATTGTATTTTGTTGGTGGGCTGTACACTTATGTTATGTAAATATTATAGTAACGCGAGATTTGTAGGACCGGAAGTCAGTTGTGCCTAAAACGGTAGGCATTGGCATTTTGTTGTATAGACTTTCGGATAATACTTAAAATTAAAGCAATTGTAATGGTCTTTGTGTTAACGTATTTGCGATTAAGATTTTTTGGATATTTGTTAGGTTCAGTTTTGCTTCGTACAAATTGTGGGTTTATAATAGGACCTAGGAAGGAAAACAATGAATTTGTTCCGGCACGTTTGTGTATGGCCAACAAATTCCGTCGAAATCCGGAGTTTAAGAGTGCAAATTGAAGGATAACACTATCCATCGTGCGTTCGGTTATCCATTTGTTTTAAGGACACACAATAATTGTACCAGAAGTGATAGCAATACGTGTTTTCTTGTTCGTTTGTAGATTACGACACCAATTTGCTTGGTTCATATTACAGTGTTCCACATAATCTGCAGACGGTACAGCGTCTGGCCATAATGATGCGGTAGTTGCCATAATAACATCAGGGGTAATGTCTCTGTTGTTAGAGTTGATATCCTCTTTCATAAGAAGGATATTGTTGCAGCATAAATTAAGGACCCTATCATGTTGATAATGTGACTTACCATCTAAGTACTAATCTTGCAATGAACTTCAGAGCCAACAGTGAACTTCAGAGTCAACAGTGAAGGACTGACACTTGATATGTGTAACAGCACCCGCTAAAAAAATTCTGTCGCTAAATTCCAGTGATCACTGTAATCCGTGACGTCGTGTGTGTGTGTGTGTGTGTGTGTGTGTGTGTATTATGTATCGTAAGTTGACTGTAAGTTAAAATTAATTGTGAATGGAAGACCATGAAGTCTTTGTAAATAACAGTTTATTATGTTACACAAGATGGTGGTACATCCGTTAAAATTTACCGCAAAGACATGACATCTCCCACATGCATTCCCACAATTCCACACCGTAAAGCGTAGCCATTAGGGGACAATTTTATATCGAGAGTTTACTGAGTGTGTGTGGAATGAACTGGCAGAATTCTGGAGGAAGCTTTGTAGGGTAATAGTAATAGTAATAATGATAATTTGGGCACCGGAATAGTGACAAAGGGCTTAAAGAAATATTTGAAATCCATACCAATAAAATATGCAGTAGATTCAGTACATAAAGACAGCTAAAAACGGACACATCTCACATAATGTGGAAAGTACTGCAGTCTGAAACTTGAAGCCTAAGCGGTGGAGATCACCGCTGGTTCAGGGGAAGTACCAAGGAGAAAAGGCCTGTGACAATTGACAACAACATAATAATAATAATAACCATAATAATTCACATACTGTCTTTTCCAGTTGGTTTGTATGGGTGTGAAACTTGATCTGTGACATTGAGGGAGGAATATAGTCTAAGGATGTTCAAGAATAGGGTGCTGAGGAAGATATTTGGCCTAAATGGGACGAGATAGTGGGGGAGTGGGGGAGACTGATATTGAGGAGCTTTATTAACCGTACTCCTCACCAAATTTTACTCGCGTAGTCAAATATAGAAGAATGAGATGGGCGGGCCATGTAGCACGTGGGGAGAGGAGAGGTGCGTACCGGGTTTCCGCAGATAAATCTGAGACAAAGAGACCACTTGAAAGACCTAGGTGTAGATGTGAGGATAATACTAAAACGAATCAAGATGTGGGATGGGAGCATGGGCTGGATTGACCTGGCTCAGGATTAGGGAGAGGTGGTGGACGCTTGTGAATGTGGCAATGAACCTTCCGGTTCCATAAAATGCGAGGAGATTCTTGATTAGCTGAAAACCGGTTAGCTTCTCAGGAAGGACTCTGCTCCGTGGAGTTAGTTAGTGAGCTAGTTAGCTGGTTAGTCAGTCAGTCCGTTAGTTAGATCGTTTTAGTTACTTAGTTAGTGTGAAGTACCCTAGAAACATGGTTTGTTTTAGGTATGTAATTGTAAATACTTTGCTTCAAGGTGATAACAAATAACAATAATAATAATAATATTAATAGTATAACGGTCTGTGGGTACCTTCTTTGGCAATAAACACTGCCGTCCTATTCTTTATTACGTAACTTAAACTGAATCTGCTTTAATTTTGTTTCTAAATTCGCATTAAACCCATCATCGGCCTCTACTATCTGAGATTGTTAAAAACGGGTTGATAAATAAGCACACACACACATATATATATATATGTATGTGTGTGTGTGTGTTTTATATATATATATATGTGTGTGTGTGTGTGTGTGTGTGTGTGTGTGTGTGTGTGTGTGTGTAAGATCGACGCCCTGATAACAGACGCACGCCTTCTCGTACAAGAACTATACTGCGGCCACAGAATGGAGTTAGTAGTTAGTGTGGGTGAAGGCTCTTGATGCTTCCTACTGTCAGCCTGCTGTTCTGTTTTCCTCCATTCCCCCAATGTTCAGTGTCAACCACGAAAGTGCTTGTCACCAAAGAAGGTTATCGTGTAGCAATGTGAACAGTATGGCTAGAAAAAACCGGACGAGTCAATACGGAAATATGCTGGTGGGGGAATCGTCACACCTCGAAGGAGATATGGACGGAGTCAATCCATAGGCTTCTTTTTGTGGAATCAGTAGAGCACCATGTACATCGGAGTTTGTAGATGTATCCACAGAACTCCTGAGAACCTGTGTTCTGCTGAAAACATTCTAGGGTTCGCTGCTGTAATATTCATAGACCGATATCACATTGATTTCCAAAGTAGAAGGATCCGTATTAATCAGTTAAAAAAAAAGATCAACCATCCATCACATCCCCATGTGGCCTTGGAAGCTGCTTCTCAGAATAAACCTTGCTACTGGATAATGCGCAGCCCATCACACCCCACTGAGCCACTCCCCTGCTGTTGCAACAGGGGAGGAATGATAATGGAAAGTGGAGATAATTGATTTCGTTAGTCCCTAACGGTCACATGCAAGTAACGCCAAGTATAGTGAGGAAATATGAAATCCTCTTGTGTTAACAATTTTTGGAAGCGTACTGTCGTATTTTCAGTAACTCTTGTTTCAAGAACTCTTCAACTTGCGCTATTGACAGCAACTTACTGGATGTTTCAGAAACACTCATGTGAATTTTATCTGTCACGAATAGAGAGGGACAAGACTAGTGTAACGAGAATTCCACAGTACGCAGCTCTGCCCGTGATGTTAGAGCAGGATTATATGAAGAATTGCTCGCGTGGATTAAGGAGATTGTGGCTGTAGCTCGAATAGCGAACACAAGAACATCTGACTGAAACCTTTCTGTAACTATTATAACTCCACAAATTGTAATAAATAGAATAAATAAGAACGTTAGCCGATGGCATAGAAAGTTCTGAAATGTTTAACTTTTTGTACAAAAATTTCGACGTTTTCTTTTAAATCGTCCTTGTCTAATAACATATTTGCTCAGACAGATCAGTATAGACTTCCTAATGTTTGTGTGTGTGTGTGTGTGTGTGTGTATATATATATAGTGTATATAGGCTTATTATATGTGTGCTTGGGGACCGCGGTGGCACAGTGGTTAAGGCACTGCGCTACAAATCGGCAGGTCGCTGGTTCGATCCCAGATGGTGTCATTGGAATTTTCATTGACATAAATACCTTCTGATTGCACTATGGCCCCGAGGTCAACTCAGCCTCTAAGAGAAATGAGTACCAGGAGTATTTCCTGGGGGTAAAGGTGGCCGGTGCTTAAGGCAGACAACCTTACCACCATCCTGTGCCGTTGTCATGAAATCTGGGAATCTTAACTTCCTGGAACCCTCTGTAACGGGACTGATTACCTATATGTTTGCTTAATCGTTTATGGGAGACAAGCTGTCTGTGTCTATCGATTCATGTCGCAGTAGCTAATCTAAACAAGATTGCAAGTTGTGTACTCTTTGAAGTAGGACGAAAACTTTAAGAAGGCGCTGTTATCCTTCTAAATCAAGGCTGATCAACATGGGACACGGCGCAAGCGGACCTCGTGGAAATTATTTGCGGCCGTCAGGCACCTGAATAATTTCAGTAATGCAGTATAACAAACATAATATGATAGGTGTACAGAACATAATATGGCAACTTTAACAAATAACAATTAAACAAATATCGTGTTTGTAACTAATGGCCTTCTAGTTAATTCAGCCCCTTCGCCCCGTTTTCGATACACAAGTGAATCCCTCTGGCGAGTCCTTACGAATTGTATGACCCTCCATTGTAAGTTAAAGTTGGCCAGCCCTGTTCCAAATATTGCACGTTTTCACAGCACACGCGAAAATATAATTGTATGTCAGCCCGTAAGGAAAATATGGCTGGCCCTAAGCCCGTTTTTACGAAACTCGAAAAGTGCTCAGTATTATGTGCAGATTTCTCGTACAGAACCTCACCGACTTTGGATGATGCGTGGAAAGTACGGGTATAAACTCAGTAAAGTATGGCTTTCAATGCACCAATTTCCACGAAACACACCCATTCAGTAATTTTTTGTGGACTTATCGCACGTCATATTACTCAGTTCGGACGAAAAAAATGCAGAAAATGTGGCCACAATTCGTTTATTTCCTCGAGTAAAGTATGCCTTTAAATAATTCCATTTTCATTTAACCTGCAGGTAACTCAATTGCGTGGAGATTTTCTGTTCTGAATTTTGTCCACATAGGACGAAAGTATAGACAGTACAGGCGAAATTTCCTTTGAGATGCCAAACACACAATACCTGTCACTGCAGACAGCATTGCGTGATCTGTGATGAATCCACTCAAAATAGGACGAAAGTATAGAAAATACAGGAAAAATTCCCTTTACGTTGCCAAGTAAAAGACGCCTTTCACTGCTAAACGGCATTACTTGGAGATTTGTACCGAATATAGCTCATTTGCGTGTCGCCCATTTGCGACAACAGTGACATAACAACAGTGATACAACAGTGTCACAACTCAAAATTTGTGATTTTTCAGGAAAAACGTTTAAAGGTTTTGAAGTGCTATAATTTTCTATGAGTGTAACGACGACACAACTGCTCTCCAGCGGCGAGTTTTGCAAACTGCGTCATGACATTGTACAAGTTAAAAGTGCATCTGCAGACTTTTCTTTCTATACCAATAACTCAAAAATGCCGAATTTTGAGTTGTGACACTTGTCACAAATGAGCGATATATGCTCCCTTCGATGAAGGATGCCTCACAATGCTCCTACTTTGTGAAGCTCGCGTTTGAGTGACAGTTTGTGGTGAACGTCCGTACTGAATTTCATGAAAATCCGACAAACGGTTTATTCGCTGGTAATATGCCTCAGACGGACAGACGGACGGCCATGGTCTTCAAATGAGACTTTTTTTTTACTTCGTGAAGAACGCCTGATAGCGTTTCTCCATAACGCTTTTGTCCACATGGTGCAGTTTCAAAACGAGATCCATTCCACGGACTGTAGTTTGAATCTTGTCTACGTATGGGCAGTTTACTGTTTGTTGTACATATGCAGTTTAACGACGGTGTGATTAGCTCAGGGGTTTTAAGGGTAAACTTAAGGGCAATAGATCACTTGGAAGACCTAGACGTAGATGGGAGGGTAATATTAAAATGGATCTTCAAGAAATAGGATGAGATCGTGGACGTGGTTAACCAGGCTCAGAATAGGGATAGACACCATGCTCTTGTGCGTGCGGCGATGAAACTTACGGTTGCAAAAATGCAGGGAATTTCTTTACTAGGTGAGAAACTGTTAGCTTTTCAGGAAGGTCTTTGCTCCATGGAGTTAGTAGGTTAGTTGGCGCGCTTTGTTTGTTTGTTTTTCAGAGGCTCAAATTATATCTGTATCTTCGAATCGCTGCATGACTAATGAATGAATTGGAAAGGCTGCAGAAGGCAGCGGTCGTGGCTTGATTTGAGGTTCTGTCCCATCATTTGCCTGGAGGTACTGAGGAAAACCAGTAAAACTAATTAGGAAATCCGATGTCAGGGCTAATATTTGGACCGGACCCAAAGGAAGTGTGCGTCTGGCATCGGTTAGGCTACTTCTGGTCAGGTAGAAGCATGGAGTGATTACGTCACGATCCAGGGGTACATCTAATTTTAATGTGAGCACAGGTGAAAGTCACAGCACGGCGTCACTGTACAATTCTACATTTGAACATAAATTGATCAGTCGTTACTTGTCGTGACGCTGGACACGAAGCCGCAGCTTACCTTATTAATTTAGTAGGGCATCCGGGATCAATTCCCTGTGGTAACATTTCCGAACAATATAAGTCACAAGGGAGCCATCTATCCAATTACGGAACTACCTACGTCATCACGGAAGGCTGTCCACACAATTTGAGGTAGGACAAGAAACTGCGGAAGATTTAGAAGCTCTCACAACATGAATGGCCTGTCTGGTCGTCACTGGAAGGCTACTGTATTTTTCCTTCAGCAATAATTTACTGCTGACTGGCCACGAATGTAAAGAACAAGATGCGCCATATGTGCCCGTAACTGCTGTAGGGTTTTCTGGATTGCGGCAGGGTCCCGGGGGGGGGGGGGGGGGGG
>Ga0123354_10013856_pt1 | contig 12535 bp, 8 predicted proteins | sample TergutLab28metaG_2_FD_97872 | JGI IMG/M metagenome (GOLD analysis project Ga0123354, IMG submission 97872) | Labiotermes labralis P4 segment gut microbial communities from Petit-Saut dam, French Guiana - Lab288 P4 | ecosystem: Host-associated > Arthropoda: Insects > Digestive system > Gut ... | reverse complement strand
GCTTGCGACTTATTTGTTGAGTTATTTCATGGGTTGTATTGCTCTGGTTCGATGTGTGTTGGTGTTACGTTGTGGTTTGGCTGGGGTGGTGTGGTATCCGTATGCAGGCTGAAGCACTAGTGCCCTCTGGGTCACACCGGGCCTGTAACGGAATAACTTTACCTTTTTTGCTTTTCTTGTACGAGTTTACTGATGTTCACGTATGCAAGACATCCTATCCTGTGATTCATTTTAATATTAAGAGATGAATTAATAGCCAAGTGAAAAAGGAATAGATGACTGCGAAACCCAGAGGGTGTGGGGAGGCGTCTAATTTACCTGGCACTGTGCAGAGGAAACCAAGCTACAGGAGCGTGAGGCTGACCACTCGCGCCCATCGAACGAACTGTGTGGAGCTTTACCTCTGCACCACGTTGTGATTCATCGTGTGGTTCTGGGGCACGAGTAACTCAACCTCCCCGGTGTTCACAAGATTGGCTTGCATATTCTCCCGTGGCTGCGACGAATTAACTTGGTTAAGAATAAGATGAATTCTAGATTAAATCCCACAGCAAACTTGTTCCGTAGTCATTTGTAAACCCAACAATCACGACTAGTTGCTGGAAACAACTTACACGCATATAATATCTTGCATGCCAAAGAGAACGAGAAGGGGGTCCTTTATTCTCCTCAATTTGAAAGTGCCCTTGAAAAGTTTGCATGAAAAAGGTCGAAGTCGGATACGTGGAGGTGGTATTTTAACTCGCAGGATTATACGGATTTAATGTGAGTTGCAGTTCGATTCAAAATAACTACTAAATATAGGTGTCTAAAAATCAGCCAAACTACAGTTACGTAGATCGTGTTTTTTATCTTGACAAATACTGTTTGCAGTTGCCTTACCCGCATCTTGGCGGCGAGATCCTACAGGCAGCTGATCAGTACCGACACCTGCTGTTAATCGGAAAACACACTTCTGCAATATTGCACTGTTCGCAGTCAGCCTTGAAACTTGAAACAACTGTTAGCGAAGAATAATTCTGAAGTATGTTTCATGGAGCTAGGATGGCAGCAATACGTACATCAGACTCCTACACTATTCTTTGTAAATAAACCAACTTGAAGCACAGATCCTTCCTGTTTATTGATTTCTATTCTCTACATGTTTCGGAAAACCATGTGCCCATCATCAGGAGAATTAACTGTATCAATGCGATATCTGGTATATGTCAGTCTGTGTGGACGACCGTCTGGTATGCAGGTTGGAACCTGCATACCAGACGGTCGTCCACACAGACTGACATATACCAGATATCGCATTGATACAGTTAATTCTCCTGATGATGGGCACATGGTTGTCCGAAACATGTAGAGAATAGAAATAAACATTCATCTAGGGTTTGTGCGTCAAGTTGGTTTATTTACAAAGATTATACTAGGATGCACGGTCAACAAAGCATAAAACCCTACTCTATTAATAGACAAATCAAAGGAGATAGGCCCATACTTTCCTTAAACTTACTGCGACACCGTAGGCGAATAGATATTTGAAGCTGATGCTCGTTTTAAATTACGTTTCTGAAAGCGTAAGCTGCCAGTTTTCCGTTTCGTTTTTATACCCTTAATAATCGTAACTTGTGGTCACTTGTGACAAAGAACATAAACCTCATGAAGTTTCCTCTGTGACGCAGAAGTCGCAACTCGGTGTTCTGTTGTTCCGAGCACGAAACGCGTCGATGTTATTTGTTGTAGAGCCATTACGCATTCATGGAACGTCGCCTGTGATTTCCAATATTCAGAGTGAATCAAAAGCCTCAGAACACTCAGTACTACATTTCTGCGATTTTCTCTTTGAATTCGATGCCTTGAATGTTAATTGTCCGGGAGTGAAGTGTTGATACTTCCCGCCCCAGCTTCGTATTGTTTAGTCCCCCACGATCACACAACAATTCTGCATAGCAGTACAGAATGACAGCCATGTCGACTGATGAGGCTCGATCTGGTACCTGGTGGCTCTTTACATAATACATACCTCTCGATTTAGTGGATGCTGCCTAAGGTAGTTTAAGAAACACGGTTATCGTCTTCACGTGTACAGTTTAGGCCTCAATCCTGTACTGTTAGCTTATCAGCAGTGGACGTTTTGGAAGGTTGAGATGTTAATCGCGAGAATTACGTTAGCGATATGTAGCTGAGTTTTAGCCTCGTTTGTCAGCTTAGTCCTTAACGCTCAGGTTAACGTGTAATCAAGTCATTTATGTCTTCTTGTTATACTGCTTAATATTCGTAAAACGTCTGAGTTTGTTATAGGAACCAAGTGCCACCGACAGGAGAGATTTACTGCGAGATTTTCCTGGCTGAAACATTCAGTGCTGCTATAGGCCTATGCCTGTGTAATTTCTGGAAAGTCGTGAATCAATGTGCAAGTAAGGCAAGTTTTTTGATGAGTTGATGTCATCTCGTAGAAAGTGTTTCGTTACGCCCGCAGGGGACACATTTCCTATATGTAGAGACTTTTAAATACGGCCAGAGTTTATCTTACGTCCTTCAGGGAGTATGTTGTGTCCCTCACCAAACAGGGATCTGTAGCTTTGACGGTCGGTCTAAGAGGTTGCTGGTTCCCGGCTTGGGTGCAAGTTTTCTTAAGTTTTCATGATTTCCATCCTTTTATGCAGTTGGCTTAAGGTGCACTATTCCACCTTGGATTGGCTCGTGGGCACTCCTTCCAAATCCATACCCACTCATCATTCCTGACTCTCATTTAGTCTCATTCAACCCTATATAACCTCGGAAGTTGCAATAGCATTGTTAAAACAGAGTGATTTGCGGCTTCCAGTGTACATTATTTGGTGACGAAGTTGACATGTATATTTAGGATTTTAGGGATTCAAAGCAATTCTGTTCCTTCTTGAACTTTTTCGGCGCGTTCGCAAAATTGCGTAAAGCGACCGTTAGCTTTGTCATGTCTGTCTATCTGTCTGTCTGTCCGTCCGTCTGTCCGTTCGTATTGCACAACTTGTTCCCTCTTTGCGGATTTTCATTAAACTTGATATTTGACGATTTGGCGAAAATATTTTGAGAAAACTCAAGTGCTATTAAAATCTGACAAGAATAAAGAGTGCTTTATATAAAAACCTACTTAAATTTATGATAGTACCTCCCTGAATTTTTCTTAGAATTGGAAATGTTTCGGACAGATATTGTACAGAAATCAGAGCACTCATTTTATGAAACTCTTTTCCGAAAACCGTGCCGTTTGTGGGATGATGTGGGAAAAACGGTAGAGCCGGAGAGGACACGGATGAAAATACGGCCTATGCGCTTTGCATGCTGGATGTCTAAGGCTACATACACATACTCAGAATATGTAATACTTATTGTTTACCACGGCAGCAATGGTTAAGCGAACGCACCCCGATTTTACGTTATACGTAAATTGCCTGTCTTGTTAAATACTGTGACTGTCCCTTGTTTCAGCGCTGCGCACCGGCACTGCAGACACTAACAGACCAGCGGTTTTGCTTTTCATACTGGGCGTTTTAAACGCCGTCATGTTGGTAGTTGCCAATTGTTAACATCAACAACAATAATATGACAGCCATGCAAGGTTCTGATAAGGATTAACTAAATCTATTCAGTGTAGAGTCATGATGTCTTCTGTGACAATAGTGTTTCGAAAAATATGCACATTCGCAAAGTGAATTTTTACGAAGAATTTAAAAAAAAAAGGAAAATGGCGTCTTCACAAAACATCTTGATTTGATGTGGCACTGTAACTTGAGATACTGAATTGTATCATGACAGTGTTAAATATCTACAGTTTATGTTTGTTACAGTTATCTATAATTTTTCTGAACTGTTATAATGTTCACTTAGATTCGAATTCTGACGAAACCCTACGATTTATCTTTTAAGATTCTCTTCGAAAGAAATTAAAATTCGGATCCAAATAATACAGAGTTTACTGTTCAGAACTTATTAGATCTGATCCTTTGGAACCCCAAGATGTACCACGCAAAGGGCGGGTGATTCTTTTACTACCTGACGGCGTTCTGCGGTTTATTCAAGTACTGATTTAGAAGGCTTCTAATGTGCCGTACAATTGACGATCATGCAGGGGTTTCCGCCTTAATGGAAGGTATTACAGTATGTATAAGTCACGAACGAAAGCGTGTGCTGGTGGACGTATCATAGCGCAAAACACGTCAAGAAGGGGTTAAGTAAAGAGACAGGAGAAGATATGATTAGGACGATGAATGAGTCCTGGTAGCCTGACAGAGTTAAAAGAGGACTTCTACACTCGAGGATGCGGAGTCTGCTGTAGATTAGGCGTTTTAGCTGCTGTAGCTTCATGGAAAGGCCCTTCTTTTGATATTCTGTGTTATTGTCTAAACAGCGGCAGAAGCCAATGCAGAGACAGTGGCGCCGTCGGATACCCTGCGCTCGCAAAAGGATTGTGCATGTCTTTAGTAATATATAATTAATTTTCCAATTTGTGCTATAAAATGTGACAGTTTTTTTGCATAGTTTGCATAGTTTAATTTTATTCACGAGCCTGCCAGCTTTTTTAAGCTACTTGTTCGTGATTTTAACTTGTCGTGAACGTGTGTGACACCATGATTCGTGTTATAGAGATATGATGTAGGCTTAATCTCTAACTGCTGTTAAGTCGGCAATGGGACATTTTAAGATAGCAGATTTTGGTTGTTTGTAGCTTTTAGGAATTACATACAGGCCCAAATGATTGGTATCTGTTGGAGGTAAAGAGTTGATAGAAATTACGCGTTGAGGAGCTCCAATTTCTCTGGTATCTGTTAGAGCTAAGGAGTTTATAGAAATTACGTGTTGAGGAGCTCCAATTTTTTTTTATCTGTTAGAGTTAAAGAGTTTATAGAAATTACGTGTTGAGGAGCTCCAATTTTTCTGATATCTGTTAGAGTTAAAGATTTCATATAAATTAGGTATTGAGGAGCTCCAATTTTTCTTATATCTGTTAGAGGTAAAGATTTTATATAAATTAGGTGTTGAGGAGCTCCAATGTTTCTTATATCTGTTAGAGGTAAAGAGTTTATAGAAATTACGTGTTGAGGGGCTCCAATTTTTCTGATATCTGTTAGAGGTAAAGATTTTATAAAAATTAGGTCTTGAGGAGCTCCAATTTCCTGATATCTGTTAGAGGTAAAGAGTTTATAGAAATTACGTGTTGAGGAGCTCCAATTTTTATGATATCTATTAGAGGTAAAGATTTTATATGAATTAGGTGTTGAGGAGCACCAATATCTCTGGCATCTGTTAGAGGTAAAGAGTTTATGTAAAGAGTTTATAGAAATTACGTGTTTAGGAGCTCCAATTTTTCTGATATCTGTTAGAGGTAAAGAGTTTATAGAAATTACGTGTTGAGGAGCTCCAATTTTTCTGATATCTGTTAGAGGTAAAGATTTTATATAAATTAGGTGTTGAGGAGCTCCAAAGTCTCTGGTATCTGTTAGAGGTAAAGAGTTTATAGAAATTACGTGTTGAGGAGCTCCAATTTCTCTACAGCCAATACTTCTTCCTTTTCGTGTCCTTTTCCGATTCACAGTTAATTCTGAAACTGGATCACGGACCAAATATTGATGTGGTACGGAAGCCACGAACGGCAAGACATTATATGTGGCCGAACTGAGAAGGAAGAAATACGTCATACACAATTTTGCTTAGAAATATTGATGTGACATCATTTTGGAACCCTACAACGAAGGAAATCAGGCATGTTCTACGAAGTTTAGTGTCAAATACGGTGTGATAATGTGTGTAATAGTGCAGGATAATATTAAATGACCGACTTTTATATTATTGATGCTAAATCTTCAGATTATACTATCAGTTAATTAATCATAATGATATATTTAATTGGAGAGGTAGTTAATGGACTGGCTAATTAGTTTCCCATTCGTAAAGGTAACTGCCTGATTGGCTAGTGAAGTTTGTATTTAATTAGTTCGTACGCAAAATTGTTCGTTTCACAAATAGTCACTGCTTGACTGGTTATTTGATCGGTTGATTGGCTGATTAGTTACAAACGTAGTTACTTTATTAGTGCTTGTTCATTAATCGATTATATAAATATTTATGTACTTTTATATGGGTTAGTCAACCGTCCCGATGCACAGGTATTTGGGTAGTACATTACATAGAGAAGCAACTAATTGGTTTACAAGTTATGTAGATACATACTTAATGCCTCTGGTCAATTTAATGAACGGCGTCCCTTGCTGTGCAGATAAAGTGTCAGCTTCTCATAGCAGGTGTTAATTAAGGGTAGTCTAATGAAAAGTGGTTAATACGTTCTCCTTACTGCTTCTGTTTCTGAAGTTGCTGTTACAGCTGTGATTACCACTAATGATCTTTTGAGCTATTGGTCTGTCATTCGAAAAAAAAGGAATACTGAAAGTGTTTGTAAAGGGACTGATGATGAGAATGTTTGAATCTAAGAGACGTGAGGTAACAGGATCAAGGAAAATCATACACATAGCAATCCCTTTCTTCGTACAGCCGAATACACAAGACTGGTGTAATTAAAAATGAGCCATCAATTGCTTATTGTATGAGGAGCCTTCTGACTCAACAGCCCCTCTGTAAAATCACTATTGGTGGATCAGAGCGTCAGCTACGCTGTGTTCGATAAGCTAGCCGACAGGAAGTGAAAAACGAAACTGCCATACAAGGATCATATAAAATTGAGTCGTGGTAATGTAAAAATAACTGTAGATGAAACATTGTTAATTCTTTGATATATGATGCATTTACCGACAATCGATGGGGAAACGACAAGCCCCAATATCTGTAAAAGTGCACCTTTCCTACGATGTGGCAGGTATTCACAAGTGACACATATTTGTTAAATACTTGCCTTGACGCTGTTAGGGTGATTAAAATAAGTAGGATGAAATGGACGAAGCATGTAGCACATGACACCGAAAATTGCATGAAAGTGTTGGTTTGGAAATTTCGCTACAACTGACCACTCGGGAGATACAGTTGTGAATGAGAGTGACGCCATCGAGGAATATGATGTGAAAGTAGGACTTGTTGACTTTGTGAACACTGTAATGAATCTTTGTGTTTGGTAGAAAGGGGGAATTTTTTAGGATTTATGGCAGCAGCAGCAGCAGCAGTTGCTGCTGCTGCTGCTGCTCTTGGAAATAAATATTCGGAAAAATAATCCAACCAATGAAGGAACTTGCTATATCAAAAACCAATTGATTAAAGTAAAGTTTCGTTATTATTAATTGGAGATTAGAATAAACACGAAAAATTGAGAGGAATAAAATGATACTAAAATTATACAGGGTGATCAAGAAGTCTCTGTGCACTTGACTTCTGTATTGTAATCATCAGGTACACAGAGACTTTTTGATCACCCTGTATAAAATTCATCACCCAAAAGCTAATATAGATAGGCTATAAGTAAAAAAGGAAAGAAGGAGAAAGAGGCCTGTTACAAACTGAAGCGACATATAAAGCAGAGGTGTTCAATATTGCAGAATATATGAACACACAATTTGCAGAAGACCAGGTTTTAAATCTTGTTAATAGTCACGAAAGCAATCAGCCAAATATCAATTCAACAATTAAAACGGCAGCAAATGTGCAGAAGAATTAAACCAATAAAATGAGAACAGTGACACAAAAAGGAAGGCATTCAACTGAAGATTGGGAGAGTCCTTAAAAGAATGGTAAAGCAAAGTAATGCGCGGTCTGTATATTAGAAGTGTGGCTATACAGCTTATTGACGAAGAGGACACGATCCTATGGCTGTCGAGGGGAGCTCTGAAAGGAGAAACTGAAAGTGAAATAATAGCAGCACAAAATTAGGCATTACAAACCAAATATCATGCGACAAAAAATATTAAAAACAGAAACAGATAGCAGATGCAGCCTCTGTAAAATTTGACGAGACAGTAAAACACATTGTGACAGAATGCCCAATATTGCCAAAGGAACAATACGCAACGGACATGACAGAGCGTGTGCTCAGCTACACTTTAACATATGCAAGGAAGTAGGGGTAAAATTAGACAAAGAACCCTAGTTTAACCATGTGCTATAATCGGTCGCATAAAGTCTTGAAGGTAAGGTAACCATATTATGGAATCAACAAGTGCAAACAGACAGAGCTATTCTTAACAATAAACAGGACATCATAATCTGTGATAATGAAAAAAGTACATGTGTGTTAATAAACGTTGCAATATGAGGAGACATGTCACTAAGAAAGAAGCTGAGAAAATTCTAATATATAAAGACCCTCCAATAGAAACTCAGCGCAAGTGGTATGTGAAAGCAAAAGTGATACCAGTAATAATAGGGTCAACTGGAACCATCTCAGAGGCATACAGACGGTACCTGAGCGACATACCGGAACAACACGAAATCGAGGAACTACAACAAACAGCCATATTGGGAACTGCACACATACTTCGGAAAGTAATAACGTAAAAGTACAAAACATATTTCACCTGCGCAGTAGCATTACCTGCTGCACAAATTGTAAATACAGAAGCGCTGCAACACTATATACCCTAGAAACGTGGTGCGTTTCAGATGTGTAATTGTAAATACCCTGCTTGAAGGTGATGGGTATAAATAATAATAATAATAATAACAATAAAGATGTCACAGGGTTGTGAAATCAAGCAGTACACACAGGCAGATAAGTTACAGCAAACGGACCAGATATAATAATTAAAAACAAAAAAGAGGAAACATTCACACTGACAGATGTGGCAATACCCGCAGACAGAAATGTCGTGCAAAAGAAAGCGGGAAAGAAGTTGCAATATAAGAGTTTAGGCATAGAGATACAACGAATGTGGAACCTGAAATGTACGATTATACCAGTGATAATTGGAGCCACTGGGATAGTAAAGAGGAGCTTAAGGAAAAATTTGGAAGATATACCAGGAAAATATTCGAAAGATTCACTACAAAAGACTTGGAACATCACACATAATACGGAAAGTACTGCAGTGTGAAACTTGAAGCCTGAACGGTGGGGATCACCGCTGGTTCAAGAGAAGTGCCTGGAAAAAAAGGCCTGTGACAAGACACGATGATGATGATGATGATGATGATGATAATAATAATAATCTATAGTGAATTGGGGTCAGTAAGGGCTCCGAATAATATTGGTGTTGGTGCGGTTTCGGAGGTTCTGGTTATTGACATAGTAGGGCTGCAGACAGTCGGACACTAGCCCAACCTTCTGCAATCTTCAGACCACTAGGCAGTCGAGTGACCGAGCCGTTTCTTTTACAAAACGTAGATTAGTGTGCAGAGACTGAACGGCGCATGTTGATTTAATCAGTCACCATTTCATCAAGACCACCAGTGTGAAAAGCATACCTTCTTCAGAGTGAGAATTAATTTCTCGGCTTTGTGTATTGGGTAGGAATCCAGACCAGGTAGATGCGGCGCGAATACAAATATCCTCAGACCGTCGAAGGGGTCCGTGGAAATGTAATTAAAGGGCCTGATGTAAGAAGACGTATCTCCCACTTTATAATAAATGTGTGGCGATGAAGAACTGACGTTACGTGTTTGGTATGAGAAAACCGCTTCGTTGGACTCTTTTTTTTAATTACTTTCTCCACACGCTTCGCGGTGTCAACAGTTTTCCTCTTCGCTCACGTGCTGCTGCACATTTTGTACTGTCTTTGCACAGTCATTTTCACCAGAATTTCGTAGCAAACTCGTTATACAGTTTCTTGGAGGTGCATCACAAACACTATATTCGAATAATTTATTTGGACTTTTACGACACTTCTGCACGAAAAAATGTTTTTAAGGGAAATACCTTCCATTCTGTTACTTAGGACACCGTATTCGTAAATAATTTTCCGGGCTGTTCTCTAAACATTCAGGCTACCACTTAAGAACAAATAGGCCTACAATAAGAATTTTTCTGTTTGAAATCAGCCTTTTTATGAAGACCCTGTACGTACACCGCCTGCGAAAAATTCAGATAATTCGGTGTTAAATCGTGTGGCACATATGGTCGCCACTGATCTTTGCTGTGTTAATATTATCTTCCCATTTCTTTCCTGTTCTTGCAACTGCCAGCTTTGCACTGCATTAGTCACCAGAATTCTGCATTCCGTTGTTGCTACGGTCGTCGTGCACCACATGTTAATGCATCGTAAGCGCCATATCTTGTCCTGTAGTTATAGTTTGTAAACTGAAGGTACCAAGGCAGGTGTAAATGCGATTTGTTCGAATCTCACTCTTTACCTGTGCTTGGAATTATAAGAAAATCTCTGAATTCCTGCAGTGTTTTGCTGGAAACAGACAGACAGATTGACAGGCTGACTGACTGACTGACTGACTGACAGACAGACATACAGACAGACAGACAGACAGGCAAGGTGGTGACACGATCAGTATTGCGCGACGGCAGGTGCGCTCGCGATGGGTGGAGTTAAGGCGTGTCACGAGGGTTGCATACCAAGTGACATCTGTCCACCATTATAATGAACAGTACCTCATCTGCATTCTTGTGGGCGCTGATCGATTTCCCCATGCCCAGTTCCCTTTGTGACCTCACCTGGGCACGGATCTCTTCAAGTTTTATACTGCCAAAACTGAAAGTCATAATTTGACTCTGTCTGCTTCGTTTTTCTAAGTTTTTTGATCTGTTTATCAGGTTGCAACGAGATACACTTGTTAGGCAATATATATATATACACAGTATCTTACATTAAACTTTCTTCCACACGTTTCGGCTCTAATTGGTCATCATCAAGGAGACACAATTCAAGGGATTATGATCTGTGTGAATGTAAGTTAATTTCCATTAGAAAGTGCAACTCTTGTGTCCCTCGATGTAAACTGATTGGCCAGTTTAACATTTGTCCTACATATACATGTATATATTAAGTCATTATAGAATATTAAATTATAAAATGGATATTTGAATGCAGACACAAAAATAACTTACAATTGTTTATACAAATGCATAATCTTGTGATAATTACATTTGTCAGACAAGTTTGTTACTTTTTAAATGGTAATCTTTAATAATTAAAGTTTTAAAATACATATATATATATATATCAGTCTGTGTACAATACCACAATATCATGGACTTGGAGGGATACAAGAGTTGCACTGTCTAATGGATATATATATATATATACACACACACACACACACATAATTTATAATTCCTTGAATTGTATCTGTCAGATTGTGGTTCAGTTAGAACTGAAACATGTCGAAGAAATTTTAGTGTAAAATACATTACATAAAAAGTGTATTTTGTTGAAATATAATAAATAGTGAAGTAATAAAGGAAGATGCTACAATATTATGTTTCTTGGCTGTCTGTTCGATTGGGTGCTCGGGTCATTTGTGTGAATGTTAATGAGTTTCAGCTTTTTGCTTCTTTCCTAGGTTTGCTGCTTGTTTTTGTGTCAATCTTTATATTCTTCATGATGGCTTGCTTACATAGCTACTTGTTGGTTGCTTATTTTTTTACGATTAAGTTCCTCTTATTGCTTGTTGCAACCATGTTTCCCTGCTTGCTGTTCCGTGTTGCTTGCAAAATTTTTCGTTTTCTGCACTTCCAAGTCCCTCACATTTGTACCTATTATCTCTTATCATTTATAATATGGTGCATAATCTTTCGGTTTCTGTTACAATAATCCTTCAGTTTATTGTTCTGCCTTCTGTACAGTGTAGTTGATTTGGTTTACCCACTTACATTTTCTCTCATAAGAAATTTTTTCTAGTTTTATGAATTTTGTGATAAATATACAGTTACTTTGTTATATGCTGTCTCCTCACTGACACTTAACCATTTACACTTCAAACGTTTTTCTGTCCATCTTTGCCGTAAACTTAACTTTTTACTTTCTTGTGACAGTAGTAATTTAGTACGTTAAACATACTTACATAGCAATTGTAGTTATGCAGTTTATAACCACAAAATTCCCATGTGCAGTGGTTCATTACTTTAGAAGGGAAAAATACAAAAGGAAGTTTGCATACCCTTGCATTTTGCACTGCCTTAGTTTTACTTAATGTTCTGCGAAGAGATTATATAAGTGAGTGCCCCATATTTTTACGAGGTTTGTTACCATGCAAAATATCGGGACGTTGTATTAAGTGACGTTAATATTTATCCCATTTCAGAAGTTCAGACTACCGTCATGTGTGCGGTATTTATGTAAGGAATTGAAAATTTTAAATTTCTTGTGGCTTCCACGAGTCTATATGGAGTCTCACGAAGTGGCTTATATGTCGACATAAACAGCATTAGAAATTACAAGGAAATAGAGGTAGAGGGACAATTTTTATCGTTGCACCGTGCATTTTGAAATCTTCGTAGTTTACACAACACACATGCCGCTCTACGACATGCTGCCACATCACCAAATATATATAACGACCTAATTTTACCGAGTGTTTTAACATAAATATAACTTTAGTTAGGTACAGATAAAGCTCCCTGATGATGGTCATTAAAGACCGAAACATGTAGGATCGATATTATTGTGTATTTTAATGTAAATTT
>Ga0123354_10013854_pt1 | contig 12536 bp, 11 predicted proteins | sample TergutLab28metaG_2_FD_97872 | JGI IMG/M metagenome (GOLD analysis project Ga0123354, IMG submission 97872) | Labiotermes labralis P4 segment gut microbial communities from Petit-Saut dam, French Guiana - Lab288 P4 | ecosystem: Host-associated > Arthropoda: Insects > Digestive system > Gut ... | reverse complement strand
TTCCCTTGATCAAAGAAGCACAGAAGCTAAGTCAGCGAGGACTGCACCTGGTGGCTGCTGCATGGACAGCTCCTCCATGGATGAAAACAAATGGTGACTATTCTGGATTTGGTTTCCTGAAGGATGAATACTACCAAGAGTGGGCTGACTATCTTGTGAAGTGAGTGACAGATCACCAGTCTTTTAACATTAAAATTCTGTGTACATTTTATGTGCCTGTTATCCAAATTGTATGCAGCATATTGTACTGTCTGTGATTTGTCAAGTTTGAGAATATTTTAATGTACATAAATTATGCAGTTTGTCACTATGTGATACCCTGCATTCTTCTTTAATTTCAAGTCAAAGATTTCAAAATTTTCATTAGCACCTTGTTTTCATACTACTGTAATTTGTGCTCTTTCTTTATAGTAAGGAACCATGTTGCACAAACTACGTAATAAGGTGGAAAATGGTTGATTCGGGTTTTTTATATCTTGTGATGTGGAGTCTACCAGGGAATAAAAATTTTTGAACTGAAGAATAATAACAACACAAATTGTGATTGTGGCTGTAGTGGTGGTGATGATAAACATCATCATAATCAACAACTACTACTACTACTACTACTACTACTACTGCCGCTGCTGCTGCTGCTACTACTACCACCACCACCACCACCACCACCACCACCACCACCACCACCACCACCACCACCACCGCTGTCACACAGGGGGTCTCTGCGTCTGAACCTGGTCAAAATTATTTTAATGGGTATGATTTGCTTAACCCTTTGGCGCAGAATGACATATATATATGTCATACAGTGAGCCCTTTAAATGGCCAAACGGCCATTTAAAGTGGTTGGGGGGGGGGGGATTTAATTCTGGCGCCAAAGTGTTAATGAAATGCTTGGTAATGGCTCCATATTAAGTGAAATAAATTTTTTTTTGCATAGGAACCATATTTATTAAGCATAATAAAACAACCATGTGGCAGTTATACTTGTCTGCACACTTCGCCTTTAACATTAATGATGATGCAAAAAATTAGATTGATACTAGTGAAGTCTGAAACAAGTTGCTTTGACTTTATATGCCAGCTACCCCTTTTTACTCACTATGTCCAGTTTTGTCAAGAAGACCTATTTGGAAATCAAGAAATTCTTTTCAATATTTTCCCATCAGCTTTGGCAAGAATAGTTTCATGTGGTGAAGAAGATCCTGTAGCTTTGCTTTAGCAAGAGTGTCAGCAGCTCTTAATGAATACTTGGTAGGATAAGTACCAAATCTCATGTCCCTTTTCCGTTGCTTATGTTGTACCAGACTATCAGTCCAGGTCCGAGGCTTTGTGTGTGAACATTTCGTAACATGGTACATTTTTACGGTGAGAAGTTGTTAGCACCTTACCCAAACCCCAAGCTGAAGGACCACCCTGTGTCAGCTGTCCGTGATTGCTTATTCAATATATTTGCAGCTGCCCTCGATATTGGAGGCCGTTCCTCCATCTGCAGCCTGAGGAGATGCCATGCCATGGTGACAGGGACCCACTTATCCTGGATACTACAGACATTTTACAAAAATATTGAAATCATCTGTACACATAAAAAATTCATCTACAGAGTAAAAGGAGTGTGTGTCTGTAGGTATTTTCTTAAGGCTGCATGAAATTTTCCCTTGTCGTTCTTGAGGTTTGCACACTAAGTGGTAAAGTGTTGAAAATTTTTATGCCAGTATAGAATTTACTTTTTTGAAAACAGGATAGGTTGGCATTTGGTCTATGATGATGCTTTTTTGTTGTATTAATACTAGGTATAGAGGAATATGTTGCAGAAATTTCCTGATTATTGAAAATGGAGTTCATTTGTGAAAGTATATAATGGCATGGAACAGGGAGACTCTAATTGCTTAAATAGACTTCTGCAGAAGGTCCTGGTTTGTGCACCGGCCATAATTCTGATGATTTTCTTTTGCAGAGTGAAAATCTTCCCACTGTTGAAAGAGTTACCCCCAAAAATTGTTCCATTTTTTATAATATAATGAAAGCATGCATAGTAAATTGGTTTCAGAGTGTTAATGTTACTTATATGGTACATCAGCCTAGCAGCATAACATAACAGCAATCCCATTTTTCTGTTAGTGGACATATGAACTTAACGTAGTGGCACTAACAACAGGTTCTATAATACTGATGTGATGTGACAGCATTAAGAACTGGCTCTGTAATGCCAGACTGTGTATTATTCATTTTATTCTTCAATCGTGGTTATTAGATACTATTTGTAAAGTAAATCAAAGTTGGCAAGTGGATGCCATGTGTCCTATCTCTCTGCTACCCACTGTTAGAGCCTACATCATAGAACTTTTTTTTTAATTAGATATCGGAGATTTTCACTAAAAGTTGTCATGAAATTCTTTTAGCCATACTGATTCCTATTGAACTCCACTCTATTTGTAGCCATAGATGTACTCCATTTGTGGATCGTTATCTTCCTTTAGAATTGTGTAAACAGGCAGCAAGTCAACTCAACTGAATATGTTGTGTTCGTCCCTTTAGTGCATGATTTCAGGCATCTGCCATTGTGTGTGTGATATCTTTGTTCTTCTGCGATGTTACACAGCATAGATTGGTAGATAGGTAACTTTCAGTCTTGTTACAGTTCAGTATATTAAGTATTTTAAAATACAGTTAAGAATATTAAAATGCTTCTGCTATATTGCAGATTCCTTGATGAATACAAAAAGCAGGGCGTGGAATTCTGGGGCATCTCAACTGGCAATGAGCCAATAAATGGCATTTTGCCAGTGAACTGGTTCAATTCAATGGGCTGGACCCCACAGTCACAGAGGCAGTGGATCAAGGATAATTTTGGACCAACCCTGAAGAAATCACACTGCAGTGTGAAGCTACTTGCACTTGATGACCAGCGCTTTTTGTTGCCCTGGTGGATAAACATGGCAAGTCATAGTAGTTATATCTATTTGTAATGATTGAAATTCCAGTGGGTTAATATATTCATGTTGCCAATTTGATCTCATTGCAGCTAATGTCCGATGAAGAGGCAGCAAAATACATAGATGGCATTGCCGTCCATTGGTACTGGGATACTCTGTTCCCACCCAGCCTGCTGGACCGCACACACAACAACTTTCCTGACAAGTTCATCCTTGCAACAGAAGCCTGTGTTGGTAAGGTTCAAGAATGTTTCAACCCTTTGGTGTAAACATAAATGTCTACAATTTGTTCACGTGCCTGTCATTTAACTCGTTTTTGAAAACCATAAAACTTTGTAATTATGAGTAACATCATGTCAGTGGAATGGTTTGGCTTCAACATTTACCCTTTTTAGCTGTGCGACACATTTGTTGCCTCACATGGTGGAATGTTCAGAGTACATTGCAACATAGCACATGTGTCAACCATTATTGTACAGCCCTGTTTGCATTCTTGGAAGCCCCACTAATCTCAGCAATTACGCTCTATTGAATACGGTGGGAGTGTCCTCTTCTTACGTTCGTGTTCACCTCTTTTACCATGATTAAGGTTTAGCAAAACCACTGAGACAGTTTGTTAGCTGTTGACTTAGTTACTTGAGACATGTGCTTGTTTTCAATTCCAGTGTGGTCTAGTATCAACACACACAAATGTTCAGTGGCTTACCAAATATTTATTAATCAGACCCAAACCAAATAGTGAAAACTTGCTGAAAGTGAAATTTGAGGTATAGAGCTATAGGATATTTTCGGGGGTACTTAGGAGCAGTCATGGGACATTCCAGGAGGAATCCTGTGGGAATGAAGTGAAAAGCATAGCTCACAACCCCACTGAAACCTGTATCCACCACACAGTTGCTATTAACTGCATATACAGCGTAGCATTTACATTTTTATCTTTTTTTGCTAGATCAGTAGGCAGTATCTTCGGAGGGTTATTTTGTGTACAGTGGAACACACAAAACCAAAGTTTAAATACCCATGTTGGGAACTCATAATTAAACACGTTCACAATACTCACTTTTGTACCGAGACAGCTCCCCTTATGTAATCATTCTTATCGAAATTATAGGGTAGTAGCTTATTATCTTTGTAGTTTAGGATCTGTGAATAAAAACCGGTTGGTAGACCTGTGTGTAGTGGGTAGACGGGCCAGAAAAGAAAAGAGTGTTTTCATTCCACTCACTGCACGACATAAATCTGGTGCCGAGAACCCGCAATACTCAGGGACGGCTACTTGTGCATCAAGATCTAGATGATTTAAAGGTTGCCGCTACACGTCAAATTCACGTTGCACTACAGGGAAGTGATAACGCCAGCATTTTAAACGCTGCAATCAGATGCTCTGGAGGCCATCTTGTTCAGCCAAGTGCGTTGGTCATTTTTCCGAGAGTTCAAGCTAATTTGCGGGATTTGGTTATAGTTTCATCTGAAGCTGTGTCAGTATTCAAGCAGATGTATAACGGAGTGTATTGGTAGATGTATGTTTGTAGATCGTAGGAATAGTTTCTTTCGTTTGAAAATACTGTAAACTGTTACGTTTGTAGCAGCTTCACTTTCAGTTTTGCATGGTTTTGCCATCTAATTGTGTCAACCAGAAGTAAGCAGTGGATCATCAGTGGCTCAGTCGATAAAGCAGGTTCCTACACTTATTACTCCCTTTAAACTCTACCACAGACTACAGAAGACAATTTGCAGCAACACATGAGCGACATTGAACACTGGGGAGGAAGTAGTAAGAGGCTGCACAATTTGAGGCGAAGACGCGCGAGGGAGCGAGGCAACATAACACGCTTTATTACAGAAGTAGGGAAGTTCAGTGACACTATGACACTTGAAGATTGTGAATACTATAATGACAGACTCCGTGAGATGCTGGGCCTACTGACGAGTCTAGACGACAAGGTTCACGAACTCATTGATGACAGTGAATACGATGTGGATGTACAGATATGTGAAGAATACATAGAATGCGCTAAACGTGCCATCCTGCGGACTTCATGTCAGATGGAAAGGCATTTGGCAACTTCGACCAGGAATGTTACAATTACTGACGCCTGCGAGGCAGCACCAACGTCAGCTCCAATTGCTCCATCCACCATGAAAAGGTTACCCCTGATCAAGCTCGAGCCATTTTCTGGAGATATAGAGACATGGGCCCGCTTTTGGGAGCAGTCATTTGACAATGATCCATCGCTAGCAACAATCAATAAGCACCTATTTTTGCAGGGTTACCTAGAAGAGGAACCAAAGCACTTGGTCGAGGGTATTGCCGTGGTCGCCAAAACGTATGAAGAGACGAAGAAAATTCTTGATGCACGTTACAGCGACAAGAATAGGATTATTATTCAGGCCCACTTGGATTACCTGGAGGACATAACATCCATCAAATACACTACCCCAGAGGCACTTAATTCGACGTACATAGACTGTAACTGGCGCCTCCAGGCGCTTCGCGCACTTAGAGAAGACGTAAATGGATACAGCAGAGTACTTGCGCCGAAACTACTCCGCGCTTTCACGGATGACATATGTTGCCGTTGGATCGTTCACGCCAAGCGGGAAGGCGTTTCAGAAGGGGGCTTCCTGCAACTAGTGGCATTTTTAGGCAAAGAAGTGGACGGAGCCCTCACCACACAGAAGATCTGTGGTGAGCTTTCCAGTTCATCCCGTTACACTTCCGCAGTGGTGACTCTTCACGTACACGCCAAGTCTTTAGGGCCAGCATGGAAGACCATGCAAGAACTGGAACCATTTTGTGTATTTTGTGAATCTTGCAGCCATTGGGCTCAGGATTGTGAAAAGATCACGGACGTTAACGGACAAATAGATAGAATAAAGAAAGCAAACCAGTGCTTCCTCTGCCTCAACTGGGGGCATACCACCTCAAACTGTGGAAAGAAGAGGAAGGCAAATTGTGCTAGGTGCAAGAAGTCGCATCATGTATCTGTTTGTGACGATGGGATCAGAGCCAAGGCTCCAGCAGCCCAAACGAACTTCACTTCAGTAGGAAGAATAGAAGTCACATCACCTGGTTTCACTTACCTACAAACCGCATAAGTTTGGATCATGGGACCCACGGGGTTGAGTAGACAGACTCGCTGCATACTTGATGGAGGAAGCCAGTCAAGTTTCATCACGGCGCACTTGATAGACACTGAAAATTGCAAGCCATTAATGAAAGGGAATTAACTGTTTGTGCATTTGAATTGCCATCCACCCAATCGAGCCGGCAGAGACTTGTTCGATTCGATATAAAAAGGGTATGGAAGCAATCCGTGGTTTCCATCACTGCATATGAGAGCACCCACGCGCTTTCGGCCCAGCCATCTGTCCCGCAAAACGTTAAGACCTTTGCGTCCACCCTCAAACTTCAACTGGCTGACCCTAAGACTCATTCCCACGAAGACATCCCCATAGAGGTTCTCATCGGTGGCGATCACTATTGGAAGTTAGTGAATGACAGTCTTCTCATACGTATTTCAACATCAGCAGCGCTAGTCCCCACCATGCTGAGCTGGATACTAAGCGGTAATAGGTCCGGAACATACGTGAATTCGGCTGTGGTGAACTTTGTTAATTCAGATCAGTCCTTCACACTCTCAGACGATGACCTGAGATGCTTCTGGGATTTGGAGACCATTGGGATATCCGCCAACCACAATCGAACCTTAAGTACCAAGGATTCGAAACTTCTTGAGGAATTCCAAGCGTCTTTCCGCGTGGAAGGTCAACGCAGGGTAGTTTCTCTTCCAAAGAAGCAGGACACCGCCCTACCGAGTAACAGACTTAACGCAGAGAAACAACTTAACAACTTGACGAAAAGACTTGAGAATAATGAAACATTAAGACAGATGTACCACGATCAAATGTTAAATTACATCACGAGAGGGCAAGTGGAAGCCACTCCTGCTGAGGACTCGACACCCATGGTGTTTTATTTTCCACATCAAACAGTGAAGAAAGAAAAGCACAGGAAAACTAAGTGGAGGCTAGTTTTTGACGCGTCTTCTCACGAAACCAACGCGCCCTCTCTCAAAGGGATCCTAGAGATGGGACCCAATCTTTTGCCGGAAATCTTCGCTATTCTCCTAAGATTCAGAATGCACTTCGCAGCCATCATCAGTGATATCACCCAGGCATTTCTTCAGTTGTCCCTAGACGTGAAGGACAGAGACTTGACCAGATTCTTTTGGTACAGGATAACACAGGATAGCGACGAACACTGCCGTATGACGGATGAAATTATGACTTACTGCTTCACCCGCCTACCATTCGGCCTCACCTGTAGTCCGTTCTTACTGTCTGCAGCACTGAGGGAACACGCTGAGAGGCACAAAAGCACATTCCCCACGGCGGCACCACTTGTAGACAGTAACACATTTATGGACGATTTCGCAGCTGGTGCAGAGAATGACAACAGCGCAATCACCATATACTATGAACTGACTGCACTGATGTAACTGATTAATTTTCCCTTGGCAAAATGGGCTAGCAACTCGGAGCAGCTGAAAACCAACTGGAAGGCTGAAGGCCAGGATACCAAGGTACAGACAGAAGTTTTAGGCATAAGCTGGAACACAGAAACTGATTGCTTCTCTTTTGACCCGGAGGGAATTACCGAGAAGCTACCAGAAGGGCCTACTACCAAGAGACAGCTCTTGCAAACAGTGGCTAAGTTCTATAACCCACTCAGATTTACTTTTCTGTGTCTGTTGTCGGGAAACTGTTATTCCAGGACACCTGGTGCAGGGAGATACGAGCTCTTGCCTCCTGACCTTGGAGCACGGTGGCATACTTGGGTATCCAAATTAACCTCATTGTCACAGGTGCACATCCCTCGATGGCTAGCCACCTCAAAGGGGAATTTCCAAGTCCACGTTTTCTGGGACACCTCGGAAAGGGCATATGGGGCTGCCTTGTACGTTCGTTTGACTAAAGACGACAAAACTCTGACCCGTTTAGCCTTTAGCCAGAACAGGCTAGCACCTGTCAAAAGAGTAACCATGCCGCGACTGGAACTTTTAGCAGCCCTGGTGGGGACACGGCTGTTGCATTATTTCTGTGCAGCGACAGGTTACAACATCAAGCAAGCAATACTATGTTCAGACGCCATTGTGACCTTGGGTTGGATCCACAGTGATCCAATCAGATGGAAGACCTTTGTCTGCAATAGAGTCACGGAAATACAGACATTCATGAACCCCACGCAATGGAGACACTGCCTGTGGCTGGACAACCCTGCTGACCATCTCTCATGGGGACTCCTTGGCAACCAGATACAATCTCTGGATATCTGGTGGTGCGGACCGTCATGGCTTGCACGACCTGCAGAAGATTGACCATCCGGAACCCTCCCAACGAGTCACTCTCTTCCCGAAGAGAAAAAGAAGCCAAGCCAAGTTCTGACAACAACCATGCCTAATAGTCTTATCGACACTTCTAGGTTCAGTTCATGTTGTAAATGGTTCGTACAGTGGCCTGGATTATTCATTTCCTGAGCAATATCCATCAGAAAGAGAAATCAGTTGGTGAGTTAACAGCTAATGAGTTCACAGCTGCACGTATGTATTGGGTAAGGGTAGTTCAGGAGGAAGCTTTCACCGCCGAACTGCAATTGCTCTGGAAGAATTTACTTCTGCCACGAGGGTCCAGAATAGCACGCTTCAACCTGTTTTTGGAAGAGAGATTTATCTGTTTGGGCGGTCGCCTACAATGCGCTGACCTCTCTAGAGAGCAACAACACCCGCTGCTACTCGATGGAGCCCATCACTTTACAGAGTTGTTCATCCTACAAACCCACGTCCGGTTACATCACTTCGGCGTACGCATCATACTGTCTCAGCTTCGAAGCGAGTTTTGGATCCTTAGGGTTCGTCAAACTGTCAAAAGGGTCCTGCACACATGCCTTGCTTGCAAAATGATGAAGAATCCACAGGGACAGCAAATAGAGGCACCATTGCCATTTGATCACGTAAAGCCTTCATGGCCATTCGCCGTTATCAGCGTAGACTTTGCTGGACCACTGTACATCAAGGTGGGGAGTGATATGCACAAAGCTTACATCACTCTTTTCACATGCGCCACCACTCGAGCTGTGCACTTGGAACTCTGTACCGACATGAGCACGGATAAATTTCTCATGGCCCTCCAGCGGTTCGTCGGAAGACGTGGTTTACCCCACACAATCTACACAGACAACGCGAGAACATTCCACGCAGCAAACTTTGAGTTTTCCGAACTTTGGAAGCAGTTATCCGCCTCCAAGACCCATCAGTTTCTTGCCCATAATGGCATAGTATGGAAATTTATCGCTTCACGAGCAGCTTGGTGGGGAGGATGGTGGGCACTGTGAAACGTTGTCTGCGAAAGGTACTGGGGCAGTGAAGACTCACCGAGGAACAGCTGAACACCACCTTGATCAGCATAGAAGCCGCAGTCAACTCGAGGCCCATCACGCAAGGCGAGGATTCCACAGCACTGACTCCAGCGCACTTCCTAATTGGAGAAGGGCTTACCACAATACCCACAGGACCAGAGCCCACAGCGAGGCAGAGCTTGGCCAAGGAGCTTTGGTTGAAACAAAAACTGTCTGACGATTTCTGGAAACATTGGACAAAAGAGTATCTGTTGGAGCTGAGAAGTTTCCACGAGGTTCAACGTCCAGTAGGGAATGTCGCCCAACTCCGCCTAGGGGACGTCATCCTAATCCAAGAGGACGCTCGCCCCAGACACTTGTGGGGACGGGCACGCATTGAGGAGCTGCGGAAAGGACGGGATGGCCAAGTGAGAACGGTAGTGCTCCTGACAAATGAGGGCTGCCAAGTTACACGTCCCATACAGCTGGTCATCCCCTTGGAGGTTGACCAGGGTGGGGAGGATGTTGGGAACTCATAATTAAACACGTTCACAATACTCACTTTTGTACTGAGACAGCTCCCCTTATGTAATCATTCTTATTGAAATTAAGGTGTAGTAGCTTATTATCTTTGTAGTTTAGGACCCGTGAATAAAAACCGGTTGGTAGACCTGTCTGTAGTGGGTAGACCAGCCACAAAAGAAATGAAGGTGTTTTCATTCCACTCACTGCACAACAACCCAGTTCCAACCGTGAGGTACACATCGTATTTACCTGAATGCATAACAACTCTAATTTAAGACGACCCGCAAAAAACACATCTGCCAACAGAAAATGTATGTATCCAAATGTAAGATGGCCCCCCAAAAATAAAATGCCTACTAAGGAAAAATATTTTACTGTTCATTTCATACACTTAAAACACAAATCATGTCAGATTCTATCTCGCTTTACCAATCAGTGTCACTCTTTCTACCTGCAGTCAGTGCCTTCATCTTCCTCACACCAGCTCCTAACATTCCCAACCTTTTCACCACCAATCCACAACATATCAACATTAGTCTCATCCACTGCACTGGATAGGCAGCACCTCTAAAGGAAACCGGAGTTCAACATTGATCTTATCAGCATCCACTTCCACCATCTCCAGAAATGATCAATATCATGCTGAGGTTATTGTGACTGTACAGTTGCCTTCTTCATAGAAATGAGGCCCAATAATTCCAAAAGCTGACACTCTGCACCAAATTGTGACTTTCGAACTGTGTAGAGGCTTTTAAACACACTCTGTGGTTGCTTATTGCACCAGTACTGGCACTTTTGTTTATTGACATACCCAGAGAAGTGAAAATGGGCCTCATCAGACGTAATCAGTCTGTGAAGAACAACAGCATTCACATCCAGGATACCCCTGAACCACCCATAGAACACCACTCTGGCATTCTTATCCATTTCCAGATGTCATTGTGGAATTTGGATTTCATATGTGTGAAAACTGAGGTCATCAAGCAGAATGTGGTGCAAATTCTGTACAAAATATTTGAAGCAACACATTGACATCTGGCATAGTCAGTATGACTTTGGATCGCAACTTTTCTAACTTTATCAGTAGTCTCTGCTTTACAGACTAATCTTGTCACACCAGTAAAATGATCACAAACACAATACCAGTATTCTGGAATTTGTGTACCCTGCTGTGGGGATGCCTAGTAGTGGCTTCCATCATCAACCCTGTGGCTTGGCTAACATGTTAGTGAACTACTGACCACCTAATAAACTAACGTTTGGAGGGAACAAATCCTGTTAGCTCCAACTACTGACGGGTTCTCTCTGGTTCATGTCAAAATGTTTGTTAGCATAGCCTAACATTCTACCTTAGGTAAAACTGTGGGTACTCTTGGGAAAGGGCAGTAGGTGTGTACACTCCCAAGATATTAAATTTTAATTTCTTACTACAATCTATATTTACACACTGCTTCCTACAGCAAATCTACACAAGTTCCTTTATGATCTGACTTCCCAGTAAACAACCTACAAGGGGTTTCGGAGCCTAAAGGTCTGTTAGCACCAGTTCGACACTTAGCAGGCTACAACAGTGAAATGGGTCCTACCCGACATACTGCAGACCAACAGGCAATGGCTGTGGCCTTTTGTTGTCGCTTAAGTTCATAGACGGAGACCACAACTCCTTAACGTCTCACAAGCATAGCCTTAACCAGCAAATGCTTTATGTTTTACAAATTGCCATTTCCCTGGGTTCTTAAGGTACAATTTTGTCACACTCGCATATCTGTTCCCTAGTTGTAGCAACGCTTCTTATGATAGCAATGTTAGAAGCCTGCTGACATCAGTCTTTCATACTTAGTCTGAGCTGCTACAAGCAGGAATGACATATTCTGCTGAGTGGTGGAATGGCATACTTGCTGCATTAATTATAATAGGTAGCAAAGTGTGGTCAGTGGCCCAGCCTTGTAATGCATGGCATTACATACCTAGTTCAGATTAACACTACATGATGGTATTCTTCCATGTCTTCCAACACCAAACTAATACCTAAACCTCTAGTGTGCATTCTCTACTGACTTACTTTTGATAAATGCTGTAACGGCATATGTTCATTGTCTCACGAGCCAGTTCTCATCTTAAGGCTAGTCATCGTGCATATACCATACTGTACTGTAATGAAGGGGATACAGCCTATCCCCATACGGCATATTCCACTTCATACTTTAAGAGCATCATGAAATTGCACAAGACAAAAGCATAAAGATATAAAACTTGCTCCTGCCATTGCAGTACGTTAGTTACAATTGAGTTCTGAATATCATCACATTCTTACGTAGCACACAAGGGACAAAATTATACTCACTGATAAATGTCTGCTGCAAAGAATGATTAATTTCAGATCACAATTACAGGAATGAATTTCATGCCAGGAAAACCACTGAGATGTAATTTTTAAAAAATAAAGAGCATAAATCATATGACATTCCACTACTAATATTCTGGAATTTTTCTGTCTCTTACATTCAACCCAATTCATCAAACAGTGGTCTGAATATCATCACATTCAGTTGCCACACTGTATTTTGTGCATGCTGTCACTGGTGTCACACTTGTGATTTGTATTTGCAGGAGACAAACCATGGGACTTTGAAAAAGTGAAGCTTGGATCATGGAGCAGGGGAGAATCATACATAGAGGAC
>Ga0123354_10013853_pt1 | contig 12537 bp, 14 predicted proteins | sample TergutLab28metaG_2_FD_97872 | JGI IMG/M metagenome (GOLD analysis project Ga0123354, IMG submission 97872) | Labiotermes labralis P4 segment gut microbial communities from Petit-Saut dam, French Guiana - Lab288 P4 | ecosystem: Host-associated > Arthropoda: Insects > Digestive system > Gut ... | reverse complement strand
TGTGTGATATGTGTTCCGAATTGTGGATAAGCTTGAGTAGTTCTGTATTACCTACAAACCCACTACTACTACTACTACTACTATTACTACTACTGCTTGTGCTGCTGTCACCACCACCACCACCACCACCACCATCACTCCTGCCACTGCCACCAGTACCACTACCACTCCTGCCACTGCCACCACTACCACCACCACCACCACCACTACCATCACTACCACCACTATCACTACTATTACCTGTATTGCTGCCTGCTAGATATGAATCCATTTTTAGGAAACCAGACTTGTACTGAAATTGTTGTTTTGTTATGCAGTCTTTTCTGTCAAACCAGACCCGAGCGAATATTCTGGGTGATGCATCAATCTTGCCAGACCTGTGTGCATCGCACCGACGCCAACTTCTAGTGATGTTGCGCAACCATGAACATTTGCTGGACATTCTTACCCGCTGCACCCGAGCCAAGGAAGAACTATGTCAAAATCTGCATAAGCGTCTCAAATGGGTCATGTACGTGGAGAATTTGATGTGTGATGTAGGAAATCGGCTCATGATATACTATGAGAAGCTCAAGCGTTTACGCCGACACCTTGATGTCATCCAGCAGATACACCTGTCTCCACAGATGTATGTCAATGCTGTTGGGGAAGTAGTTCGGCGACGGACCTTCTCTCAAGCATTTCTTTTGGTCAGTAGCATTACACACACACATGCATTGTATCTACATTTCCCTTAAAAGTGGTCCACATTTGTGCATTTTTTGTTGTTGTGAAGTTAGCAAGGTTTGTAGCATTGCTTGGAGCCCTTAATTGTAGATGAATCTTGTGATATATACTGGTTAGAGTATCATGATCAATTTCTGATACCTGTATAATGGTACAGGGACACTGTGAAGGTAAGAGAGTTGAACGAATTGCAGTGAAAAAAGTACTTATTTTTGGGTGTAGATTTGTCACAGTTTTTTATCATATGCTTTTTTTTAGATTTTTTTTGGAATGTTTACTGTATATTTTTTGGAACTGAAGTCTACTATGCAAAATGAAATCTTTTAAATCTGTTTAATGTTGAAACAAAATGAGCATTGTTGTTTCTTTGTTGACATCTGTTTTGAAAGATCTACCACAGCTGGTTGTATATATTGTTATTTTCATGATAGGATGTGTCATCTCACAGCAGATGTTTGTTTTGTTATTCAGTGGGCTAGTGACCTGGCATGTCAGCTGCTTGCTATTCACAATGAAGAGGTAGCAAGGCGGAAGGACTTTCAGTGTCAGTTTGAAGGCCACTTCCTGAGTACTCTTTTACCAGGCATGGAGGACTTGCCCCCTCCATTTGCCACACAAGCACCTTCACCTTTTGACTTAGGTCTGCCGAAGGTATGGATGAAATTTTCATGTTGTTTACCCTTTTTTCAGGATCTGTTAAGCATGCCATGTTTTGATCTGTGTGGTGCTTAATTTTAGCTTACGGTACAAGACATGGGCAGGCTGCATGACCAGCTTCCAGAACTGGTCTTCTCGGTTACCAGCCATGATCTAGAGACCATTACCCAGTTTTTCCTAGTCAAGTCTGTGACAGGAACTTCAAAGACAGAGGACAAGGAGGAGGCTGCAGCCCTAGAGGACAGACTGGTAAGTTAGAACCTTTACAGTAATAAGGCTGAATTCACACTATACACCGGACCCAAGTCTAAAAAGAAGTGTACATTGTATCAGTTTTATGCATACATTCTCTTAACAGGGCGTGATTCTGATCACTCTGTGTAAGGGTATGTGACTTTCTTACTTCTTCCCAACCTTGGTAAGCATGTAGTTCTTTAACACGTTAAATGCGTGGCCTGATCAAACAGTGTCCAACCAAGAGCCGGGAAAAATTAACTAACCTCTGGTGTTGCAGTCCTAATCCCCTTCAAATTAGTCCCCATCAGACACCACACACTTGTTCCAATAGTTCTGCTGTTTTCCAAAGCACTTTAGAAACTGACTGTTTGGAATAGCCAACATCTGTGTCATTGCATTTCAGTTTATCTCTGTGTCTTGAAACCTATTCCCCTTCAACACTTTTCACCTTTGGGGAATAGAAAAAAGTTGCATGGGGCCATGTCCAGTAAATAGGGGGGCTGCGGCACTTGTGGGGTCTGATGTTTAGCCAAGAAGTTCTGGATAAGGTGGCATGAGTGGGTTGGAGCTTTGTTGTGGTGCAGCTGCCAGTCGCCTCACTTCTGTGATACAGGTCACTTGCACTGCACCACATCACGCAGCCAACAGAGAACTTCGACGTAGTACTCCATGTAAACAGTTTGACCATCTGGTGTTACTCATGGCAAATGATACCTTCTTGATAGAAGAAAACTGTCAACATCACTTTCACCTTGCTTTGAACTTGGTGTACTTTTTTTGTTTGGCCTCAGAGACCTTGGAGTCTTCCATTGTGATGACAGGGCTTTTGTTTTTGGGTCATACCCATAGACTCAAGGTTCATCACCAGCGATTATTGTCTTCAGCAAATACCTGGCTACTGCAAGACAAGTCTGTTTCTGCTCGACTGGCAGCAATTTTGGGACAGATTTCACAGAGACACATTTCATGCCCAAATCAGAATGGACTGTACCAAACCAAATGAAAGCCCCAACTCATTGGAGAGCTCTCTAATTATTGTTCTCCAGTCATCCAGCACAACAGAATGCACTTCGTCAGTCATCAGTTGGTTTCTGCTAATGGAGGGTCTCCCTGAACATTCAGCACTCTTGACTGACATCCACCCCTCCCTCTTTGAACCACCCAAACCACTCCTTAACTTGCGTACACCCTATTGCCTCCTTCCCAAAAGCCTTCTGAATTGTATCGTAGGTTTTTGAGCATGAGTGCCCAAGTTTTATCAAAACTTGATGCACATGTGCTGCTCAACTTTGTCAGTCGTCTTCAATGGGACACACACAACATGCACAATAGGTTTTGGCAGATTGCCAGCAATTGTTCAATCTGAGTGGGAGGCAGTAAGTCAGACATGTGCACAGAGGTCCAAGGTTGCATGTACCCCACTCTCATCCCCAAGCGCCATCTTGTTGACAAGAAGAAGAAGAATGTGGTCAGATACTTTTAGATCAGGCCACATACTTCTAATCATTTAGAACTTAAAAAGCATGTGTTATTTTACCTCAGTAGAACAACTGAAATATTTCCTAGAAAACAATTTGCTGCTTGACCATTCATGAAGCTTTAAAAATATACATTGTAATGCTTGTTTCAAACATTTAAAAATTATAGAAGGATTATCTGTCACTTTGGAATGGAAATACATGGCATTGGAGTTTTTATTATTAATAATTACATTAATAACAGTTGACACAACTAGTTGTGTTGTATTTATGTAATTGTTAATTAGAAACACAATGGGATGTCCAACCTTAAAGAAGCAAGATTTTGATTATTGTGATTATCACTACCATTTCAACATTAATATCCTCATCATATTTGGGTGAACATACTATAAAGAATCTTTGTTTTGTATTTGTGTCATTCTCGTTCATTGTCTTGCTGTATCAAAAAGCCATTTTAAGTCTTTCCCACATAACTTTCAGGTTGTACAGCAGGCTTGTTTTGTGTTGCAGGTGAAGGTAGTGACAGATGCAGGTCTAGCAAGCCATCTAGATCCAACATTATTGCAACCAGCTGATGGGGACACTCCAGCTCTTGGTCATGGTCAGAGTCCTAGTCCCATTTCTCTGCAAGGCAGTGCTGCTCCCAGGGACCAGGACAGGTTTGTCTGAACTGTCAGTTTTTACATTTTAAGCCTTCATACAAAAAGATAAATCTTATGATGATAAATCTGAAATTGAAATTTTTAGGAAATGCATCCCCATTTTGTTTGTAAACATTTTGTGATATGATAAGAAACTCAGTCAAATGCAACCAATATATTTAATTCAAATTAACCTGTATTTAGTTCAAGTTAGCTACATGTTTCAACCGTATGTGGTCATCATCAGGCTGGCACACAAGAAAGAAAATAAGTGCACAGTTGTGTTTAGGATTGAGATCTCAGTGCTTTACATAGGTGTTTGTGTGAAACATATGCATATCAAGTTTGATAGCCTTACGAACATAGATGATGCAAGTCACAGTGTATAAGCATGATTCCAGGCTTCTGCCGCGAAGTAGATAAGAAATGCACTCTTCTGAGATATTATGCAGTGAGTAATGGCAATTCCATAATCCTTTTTGGATTCTTGACTCTTGAAGATGGGACCAATAGGATGTCTCGAAACATTGGTAAGGAATTAACACTACTTTCTGTGTAATAACGCTGAAGAGCGCAGCTCTCTTATTGCAATGTATACGTTTTTTTAAAGTTGTGAAAAGAATGACCTACCCACAACAAGGGACCACCACAACAGACATTTTATAGCTGTCCTGTAGAAAACACCTGCAGTATTCTATTGTAAACATTTTAATATCCAAAAATAAAAAAATTAAAAAAAGTTGCAATTTTTTTTACAACTTTAAGAACTTATATGCTACAACTTTCATCATCTTCGTTCCTAAGGCTATCCAACTTGAAATGTATATACTTTATACAAATACTTACATAAAGCATTGAGTTTTAAACCCTAAACACAAATCTGTACTTATTTTATTTCTTGTATGGCAGCCTGATGATGACCATATATGGTTAAAACATGTGGCTGACTTGAACTTAGTATATGTGGATTTGAATTAAATATATTGGTTGTTGTTGACTGAATTTCTTATATGTCTTAGACTGAAATTGAAATGTATCAAGTTACAGGTTGAACATTTTCTTGCTATAATGAGACGGAATAACAAATTAATGAACTGTGTGGCTCAATCTTTCTTAGCAGTGTTTTATAGAATGTAGACTGCACCAGAATTTTAAGATAAAAATAAAGTAATTATTAGTGGCTTAGGTCTAAGTCATGTCATTGTTTTTAAAATAGTTTTCCTTGAAGTGTCTGTCAGGTTTCAACATATTTAAGTTTAAAAGACAAAAGACAACCCGTCGTACTGCAAGTACTCTCACACATTGCCTTCTGGTGTCTTACAGTTTCTGGTGAAGGAAGTGAAAGGCAGCATTATAAATGCTTTAGATTATTTGCAACAGAGAAAAGAGGCGGGACTGTTGAAGTGTAAACATGGTGATATGTTCCAGCATTTCACCTTTATCAGATGATTAACTCTTTGTACATAAATATGGAAGGGTTATTTGAGCAACCATGCAAGCATTTTTTGTTTGTATAAGATTAGTTTCTACTAAAATCCACTGTCCATTGCTGTCTTGATTAACATATCTATAATTATATTATACATCACATAACCAAATGTTCACTGTTGCCTTCTACACATTAACCCTTTGGTGCCAAATGCTATATATTTGTAATGTGCATTGTGATGCTAAAATGCCAAACACTATATAATTGTATCTGCTTTTACACTGCTTCTAATTTAAATTCTGGTTTACTGCAGATCACACCACACATTAAATTCCAGTGCTAAAGGGTTAATATAGATCCTGTAAGACTGCAGTCTCAGATACATAAAGTTAGTCCATGTAATTAAAACCATTACACACTTTTGTACAATTCTGAATGGCGTGAAGATGTCTGCTTGATGGTCGAAACATGTAGCCTGATATAATAATTACCATCTAGTAAATACGACATGTGTAGGTGGAAATGTCAACAATTTTCTTCATCAAGCATATTTCACTGAAGTGTGATTTCTGCAGACACAACTTCCATCTTTTCCATATGACCATATGATGTGTTTCTGTTGTAGGGGCTTCGAGTCTGAGACTGACACAGAGGAATTCGAGAAGGTGGGTCAGAGCCCAGTAGAATTGGCTTTTGACACCAAACCATCAACAGGCAGTGTGTGCATCTCCGGCCAGGTGACAGAGCAGGTGCAGGGGGCAGCGAGGGTGCCGTCAGTCCTCGGCATGCTGGAGGTTGGTGTCTGTGGCAGCAGGGCTGACTCTTCCACTCCCCCTTCCACATCCCCATTGCTTCCCCACCAACAGCCATCTCTGCTGCTGCAGTCCCATTCTGAATTTACCACTGCCGACTTTTACATTGATGAGTCCATGCCATCAAGCTACACGGAGAGTAACAGTGCAAGATGTCACCTTCAGGCAGCACCAGAACTGATCCGCCAGCTGGAAGACACGAACACTCTTGTTACTCTCCTGCAGGTACAGAACACAGGTGCTGATTGCTCATGTGCAGACAAGAAGGCAGTCTTTTCTTTTAGCATCTTGTTCAGCCCTTTTTGGTGGTTTGAAAAGTTAGGGTTAGTCAACTTTGTTCATCTTTTCAGGCTAACTTTAGACTGGTACACACTTGCTTGGAAACTGTTAGGTTTTGGAGCTGTTGGCAGGTGGAGTTATTGCAGTGGAAGGAGGAGTGGTCATGGGAAGTTCAACCTTATTATTAAAGGGAAGCTTCTGACCTGAACATTGCGTGCCAGAGGTCTCTGTTACATATATGACATGGCACAGGGTCAGAAATTGTTTCTTATTATGTTTTATTAGATGTTAATTTATCAAAAAATTTTCAAGTTAAAGTCTTATAGCTTGATGAGCTCTATATTTTATATTACTTGTAGGTGAATATGATGAGCTACTTTTGTGATAGTGAAATTAAGTGTAAACTTGACAAAAATCCATCTTTGTATTGGGTTATGAACTAGAATTAATACATCTGGTCATGTAAGTGTGGTAGTATGCTGGTGATGAAGTCTTCCTGAGTTACTGAATTTCTTAAAACATATGTGGGCTCCATACAAGTAATGAGATTGTGTTTGCAAGAAGGAATCTCCTTGGTTATATTCACAGTCTTTATTACATGTTTCCAAATTAGTGAGAACTGCACAATCTTCTTCCATGTTTCCATTGTACCACTTTCATAAAACAAGGTAAAGGTGAAGGTCACACCATAAGATGCCATCGGAGGCACAAGGAGTTAGAGGTACAGCTCTATAGGTGCTTAACTTCGATGTTGGGTGGGGTGGGTGATCAATGCCATATCCTGGCTGCTGTACCACTGGGAAAGAGACCCACTACCTGTTGTAAAGGAGGCTGGGTGTGGCCCAGGACCGGTCTGGATGAGTGTGGAAAATCTTGCCTCAACTGGGGTTCAAATCCTGAACCATCCAGCCCATAGCGAGTCACTATACTGACTGCATTACGACTTTGATTATAAGTACCATAATCTGACATTATTATGGTAAGGGTATCCTAAAACCAAATGCTCTACGTGGTGATATGTGTATATATGCATTCTAACTAAAGAAGGCCAGCATTCGTGTATATACTTGCTCTGATTAGCCTGTTTTCACTTGCTATTCTTCAAAGTGTTAATGACTTCTTTTAGATAATTATCTTTCTTCAGTTAGTGTTGTCTTACATGCACATAAATATGGCAGTTGTGTACCATGTGTAATAAGACTGGAACTGATCATGTGTCACATCCCTCTTCTCTCTAAATCTAATTATAAATGTCTGCTAAATTCTAATTTGAGTACTTGAGCTGTAAGTTTGTGTATTCAGTTGATGGTTTTGTTGGCTGCAGGTGACTAGGCAAGTCTTTTTCATGTTTTATTAATATGTGTGAGGTGTGAGGTTATTTGTTTTGTCATGTAAATTAAACAACATTCAGCAGTTAGTATTCCAGTCTAAAGATAACATGAAAAAGGAAGTATCTTTTCTTTCTATCATCACATAGTTTTCTGCCTTGAAATCATATAATTTTCTGTTAATTTTTCTTGGTCTCAAAATGGGATTTGGTTTCTGTCTTTGTGCATCTGGCTGTGCCTATTGATTCATAGTTTCCACTTGCTAGCTTTTGGTCTTGGTCATCCCTGAGCCCATATCCTATCCAACCAAAGAACTCTCCACTGTCCTGTTGGTTAATGTATCCTCTGTTCTGTGTATTCAGTGAAGCCCATCTGTAACACATTTCACAGTTCATTTTAAAAGTTTTTGAAGCATGCTACGGAAAAGATCTCTGGGCTGGGAAGTTGGTTTAAATGGACTAGATATATTGCCATGGTATTTCTTGAATTGCGATTAAAAACTGTTTTTGACTTTATGATGCAGGTATCTGTGGTTTCATTGTGACAGTTTCTAGGTAAGGTAAAGAGAATAAGAAATTGCTGTGTGGGATAATGCTTTAGATTCTGATTGAGTGACTTAACGTCAACTCATCTGTGGTAGGTGTTCGATACCATTAACAAATTGAAGTAATTACTGTAAAATCAAACTTAAAATAAGGTAACCAACTGAGTTTTGGTAGTGATATTTCCTTTACGTCGCATGTGATGGCTGTACAGCCACAGCTTGATCACCAAAGCCTGTTTTCAATAAAGAGAGTCCACAAATTGAGGAGTAAGCATTACATTAGGGAGGCTTAAAGGAAAGCATAAGATGTACATGTGTGAAAGAGAAAGCTTATCATTGCATATGAACAAAACGACATAACTTACACTGACAAAAGCAGCTATTGTCGGAGTAACTTAACAATTAATTGTCTTTGTGATATAAGGTGGAGGTGTTGAAGTTCAAGTTGGAAATGGAAGCATATTTATCAAGAAACTATGTTGATAAATTGCAGTATGTGTGTTTTACAAGTATTTTTTGTGCATGTAACTTAAATATGCTGTCATTGTCCCAGATTATATGGAAATGAATGGTAGAATAATTAATCAGTGATGAATTATAAATGATTTTGAAGGAAGTAGTTATGCACTGACAAAGCCACCTTTGTGACATTTTGCCTGGAGGGACTGAGGAGAACCAGAAGAAACCTCAAGATAGTTGGTATAGCAAATCACATTCAAGCCAGGCACCTTCAGATGCAAGTCTAGGTGTTACTGCTGTACCACATGGCTCAGTGTCAAGTTTTTTATTCAAGGATTGATACATACTGATTGTCATGACAGAGGCTGTTTTCTGTATCATATTAAATTATATTTCCTGAAGTACTACATCCTCTCACTGTGTCACTTTCTGGTAATGGGTCTGACTTGTAATATCAGACCCCACCACTGAACATGATCATCAGTCAATTAAATCCAGATTACTTTCTTGTAACCTCTTTTGGAAAATGAATTTTGATATTATTGCCCCATCACTTTGTGTATTTACTCCTGGTCTGTTCTGATTGTTATGTGTGTAACAAATGAACACACTGATTTTGCAAGCTCTGCAAGTGACAAGTAATGAATTCATGATTATACTTAACGTCTGATGAGCGGAGAGTTGTTTTAGTTTGTGACTGAGAGTGTAGTAATGATTGCTAAGATTTTTCCGGTTTTGTTTGTATTATGGTACAGTAAAATTTGGATATTTAAATGTGAAGGTGCTCAGATATACCAGGTATCCATGGAATTCACTACTTGCAGACTTACACATGCATATGCAGTGGTATGTATAGACTTTAGAGGGCTATCTTTTGACTGTAACAGGTAGCTATTTCAAATATTGCAAGAATAATTAAATGAGAAAGTTCAGGATTAAAGAATTTTAATCATTTTTTTTTTCCCCAAGTTAATCACTTTGGAGGCAGATATATGCATGTAAAGCTTACTTAATGTTTGTTTTGCTGGTGTACTGGTGTTTTCAGGAGAATCTTGGCAACACCCGCAGTGAAGTGGAGCGGCTGCGTGGCCAGCTTAGTGCATGTGGCCGTGCTGCAGCTGAAGTTGCGAGAGGGTTGCAGACAGATTTAGCTGATATGCGAGTTCATGTCCAGAAGGAACAGGCTGAATTTGGGAAGCTGCAGTCTCACCTGTTGACCCTCTTGGGACAGCAGTATGAAGCTGCCATGGAGGCTGAGAAATTGCTTCGACAGGAGCAGTTACAGCGGCTCACTGTAGACCATGAACTCGAAATGGATTCCCTCAAGAAGGATGTCAGGGCTTCAGCTGAGGCTAAGGATGAAGAGATCCGAATACTTAAGCAGGTTTGTTGCTTTATTAAGTAACTGTCCATCTGATGTTATCTTCGGATATCTGGCATTATGAATACTAAAGCCTTCCATTGTACATGATCCAGAGTCAGTTGCTTTCATGTTCCATCATCATAGTCTGTTTCCTTTAGATTGAAGCCTTTGAGCGGTGTTTTTTGTTTGTACTACGCCACCTTCATTTCAAAGTATATTGGATGCAAGGAAGGAGTTCCTACCAATAGCTGACAGATGGTAGACCATGCTGGTAAGAGCTATGACTGAATGTTACATCACGGAATTATGGTTCAGTTCCAGCTGTCATGTTATAAATATTCTGTATAACTTGCTGCTGGCCAGGCAGCAGCTGCTGTAAATGTAAGGGCATATTGCTGAAAGGATTTGTTAATCTGGTACATCTTCTCTCTTCCAAGTTGTCACCTGCACAAAGATTTCCTCTCCACAACTCTGTGTGCATATCTTACTTCCACATAAGTGGTATATTAAACACATCTAATTATTTTACCTTCTACATTCTGCTTAGCTATACCCTGGTCTTAAAACTGTATTTAAGGCCATCCTTGTGATGCTTTCATAGGTCACCATGAGTTTACTCAGCAGGTGCTCCAAGAAACATTGCAAGATTAGTCTCTACCGCTATGTAATCTTAAAAACTACCTGTACAAAGTCTCATGCAATTATACTTTATTGTATCTGTTCAACATATTGCTGTGAAATCATCTCTAGGCCTAGGTCAAATATCACCTCATTCAAATTATTGTTTGGTAGTAGTAGGTTTTGTGGTGTTCCTTTTCTGTTAGGTCTGACTGTCCCACAACAATCTGTTTTCTTCTGTGTAATACATACAGTACTTGCTAAAATGCTGCATTTCTGACATTTAAAAGCATCTTGAAAACTTAGGAACCGCTGTATGTAAACATTGTGCGCTTAAGTTCAGTTTATACCCCAGCAAATTACAGATTTTCTCACTATTGTATTGTCCCTTAGTTTCATCCATCTGAAGTACACAATCTGCAGTATTACAGAATTTAGCGTAGAAGTTAATTTCCTGTGGCACACATTTGTGACAGCATCGCTGTGCCAGATGTACAGTAATCACACTTCATGCCTTTCCTTCAGCTACCATGACCTGAAGTGGAAATGTATGTGAATCTCAAGACTTTCGACAGAGTTACAGTATTCTGACTTAGAGACTGGTTGGTCTTTCCTTTGGTTTGCCATTTACAATCACTGAGATATTCTGTTCATATTTCTAGACCATTTTAATGAAGGAAGAAGATATGGCTTCCCTGCGAGCAGACATGGAGCAGCGACTGGAAGAGGAAGTTCACGTTCGGCAACAATCAGTACATGAGCTAGAACTTCAGCTGTTGGAGATGAGACAGCAATGCCGTGATTTACAGTTGCAACTGGAAGAGGCAGAGACTGATAAGCAAAGAGCTTTGAAGGAGGTGTCTGATCAGCTGACCCACACTTACAAGACAGAAGTTGAGGGACTACGGTCTCGGTTTAGACTCATGGCAAATACTTCTATGGAACGCAGCCCCAGTGACAGCAGTCTTGAAAAGATTGAGGTGTGCAACAAAACAAGAAAATTACTTTTTTTTTCTTCGTACATTGCTATTCTGTACACTTAATTGCTGCTTAGTTATTTCAGAGCTTGTAGAGGGACCTTTAACCATCATAAATTGTGCTGAGCTTTCAGAGCAATGAGATAATGAAAGACTGGAAAAGGTTACATCATGGTGGGATTATTAATGCTTTCATGTAATATTTTTAAGATTTGTAATGCAAGACAGATTGATGCTGTATAGTTGTAGCTTTTGCTAGTGTCATTAAGTAATCTATAAATATGATAAATCAAGATGGAAGGGATGGGTGGAATGGAGGAAATTATAATTTGAAATTGATTTGAAAATCTTTTTATTTTAAATAAAATACATACAGTTTTTTGGAGAATGAATTATATTAAGTGACTGGAGGGGAGTGTCATTCTGTACAGCAGGAAAACATTTGACCTTTCTTAATGAAAGATGGAGCTTTACTAGGTTGAGAGGGATGTGTGCAATGGTGGGAAAGTTGGGGAAGCTGACTTGCCAGCCAGGCATTCTTCTCCTGATATGTCAGCAGCAGTTAAAAAAATCAAAATAATAGTATTAAAATGGGTGATGACATGCGGTCAGAATTGTGGAAATTGAGGTTCACATTGATCCTTATTACTGTACTGGCATTTGTTAGGCTGGTTTGAGATGGTTTAATCTTCAAATGTACTGTGAATTACTGTCACTGTAAATATGTCTGTCTGCCGTGCAATAGCTCTGTATTTGTATTGTGATGCTGGCGTCCATAGCTCGTATAAAGGATGATATTCATTCTGCTCAAATGTAGAAGCTTCTCAACCCATGTAGATGCTCCATATAGGACCCCCCCCCCCCCCCCCCCCCCCCCCACAAAAAAAGCACCCCCTGCCCACCCCCCGCCCCCACGCGAGGGAGGGGAGATATGGTGAAAACAAAAGAGGAATATAGTTTTTTTTTTTTTATTTAGTTATTTTTTT
>Ga0123354_10013850_pt1 | contig 12538 bp, 13 predicted proteins | sample TergutLab28metaG_2_FD_97872 | JGI IMG/M metagenome (GOLD analysis project Ga0123354, IMG submission 97872) | Labiotermes labralis P4 segment gut microbial communities from Petit-Saut dam, French Guiana - Lab288 P4 | ecosystem: Host-associated > Arthropoda: Insects > Digestive system > Gut ... | reverse complement strand
TTTTCTGTTATTGTAAAAATACCATATCCTCGAATGTTCCAGAAACATATCCACAATGCGGGTAACAGTAATAGTTTTGCTCTAGGGCTGGTCGGGAATAATACACGATATGCCCCTCACAATCAAATCTATTATTACTCCGGCTTCGCTTGCTTTGTACAATTCGTCAATCATGTCATAATCTTGCAAACCATTCATTTTTAGTATAATGTGAGCCTTTTTTCCTTTCCGGGCATTCTTGATTTCCTGTTGAATTTTCAACTTCAGGTTGGGAACCATATTGAATTGCGCTACCCATATATTGTTAAACTTCACATCGGTATTTTGCGTTTCCAGCACATTAAATAATTTCCGCACTTCGGAAGTGATTTTTTTGTTTGAAGTAAATATTCCTATATCAGAATACAGTTTAGCCGTTTTTTCATTGAAATTGCCGGTGCTCAAATAGGCATACGATTGCCGGATATTATTTTTCACCACTGTTTTTTCGATTACTAACGCCACTTTGGCATGCACTTTTAGCCCTGGAAGACTGTAAATAATCTTTATTCCGGCATCCTTCATCAGTTGAGAGGTAGCCAGATTATTCGCCTCATCAAAACGGGCTTTCAACTCGACGAAAACAGTTACTTTTTTATCTTTTTTCGCCGCATTAATCAGGTTATTGATAATTTCCGAATTTTCAGCGACACGGTATTGAGTAACCATAATTTCTTCCACATTGGGATTAGCGGAAGCCTCCATCAGGAAACGGATAAAATAATCGAAAGTGTGGTAAGGGTAATACAGAAAAATATCTCTTTTCCGGATAATGGGAAACAGCCAGTAGCTTTGATCCAATTCCGGAATCCGAATTGGAACGATAGGCTGGGCTTTCAATTCTTTTCCAACAGGATTGGGCAATTTGACTAAATCTTCCAAATTCAGGTAGCGGTTATCGGGAATTAAATCTTTCTTTTGAATGTGAAACATTTCCCGAGTGAATTGCAGGCAATCGTTCGTCATCCGCTTATCGTAAACAAAACGGCTTAAATCGCCTATCTTCCTTTTTCTAACATTCTTCGTAATCGTTTCGAGCAGATTGTTTTGCGTCTCATTGTCATCAATGAAAAAATCAGCGTCGCGGGAAACCTTAATGTTATAACATCCTTCTACCGTATAGCCCGTGAAAATATCCGACAGGTTGGCTGAAATCACGTCTTCTGCAAACATATAATAATATTTTCCTCCAACGGGCGGAAGTTCTATGAAACGGGGTATTTTTGCGTAAGGCGTTTTGATAATGGAATAAAACCGTTCGCCGGATTTATGTTTTTGTAATTGAACAATTTGATATAAGCGTTTATCCCGTATGAAAAACCGGATATCATTTTTTAACAGCATGACCGGTTGGAGAAAAGGAAAAATTTCTTCCGCAAAATAAGTTTTGATAAATTTCCGGTGTTCCGGCTTCGGCTCATCATTCATGTAAATAATAATATTTTGCCGTTCCAATTCCGGAAGTATTTGAGTCCTGAGTATTCTGAAAAACTCCTGTTGTTGCCGCGTAACTTCCGCATTGATAGCTTCAAGAACTTTTTCGTCTTCCGAAGTATCTTTTTTGGCTTTATTATTTTGCATAATATCATTCTGATAGTCAGCCACTCTGATTTCATAAAATTCTTCGAGATTCGACGCATGAATAGAAAGGAATTTAATCCGTTCATAAATAGGCAAACTTGCATCTTCCGATTCGAGGAGAACGCGATAATTAAACGATAGCCAACTGATGTCCCGGTTAAAATATGAATATGCTTGTTCCATAAATATTTATACTTACATGTAAATTCGCGGTAAAATTATTAAATTTGCGTCATAATTCAATAAATTTATGCTTAAAATTGGTGTTATTTCGGATACTCATGCTCATTGGGACGAAAAATTTGCCATTTATTTTGCGGAATGCGATAAAAGATATGGAAGTAAAATTTGATACGCTTCTGTCGAAAAAATGATTATTTTTGCACAATGAAACTACGACTCTTACCGGTAATTTTGTTTGGATTGTTTCTAATCTCCGGATGTTTGGAAACAAAAGCGCAAAACGTTTTAAATCAGGAAGCTCAGAGTTCTGACGCAAATAATAGCGATACAATGAAAGTCGTAACGCTTAACGATATTTACGTATATCCGCCTCCCGCTTTTAAAAATCCGGCGGAAGAAGCTCAGTATTGGAAATTAATCAGGGATGTAAAAAAAACCTTGCCGTATGCTAAAATGATTTATGCTACCTTGATTGAAACGTATGAATATGTCGAGACTTTACCAACGGAAAAAGAGCGGGAAGCGCATCTGAAACGCATGGAGAAGGATTTATATGCCCAATATTTACCAATATTGAAAAGAATGACTTTGTCGCAGGGGAAATTGTTGATCAGGCTTGTTGACAGAGAATGTAACCAAAGTTCCTACGATTTATTAAAAGCGTTCTTAGGTCCTATCCGCGCCGGATTTTGGAATACCTTTGCCGGAATATTCGGCGCAAGTCTTAAATCGACATGGGATCCGGATGGGAAAGATGCGGCTGCCGAACGTATTGTCGAGTTAGTTGAACAGGGAGTACTCTAAAGATTTTTTTTACAACTATGCAACTTTCTCTTTCTTCAACCGTCTTAATAAACAGAGATGAGGCAAAACAAATTTAAAACGATCCTGTTGCCGATCAGCGATAAGCTATTTCGTTTAGCCTTAAGTATCACAGGAAGCAAAGAGGATGCGGAAGATGTTGTCCAAGATGTTCTTTTCCATATTTTGAAAAAAGACGATTGGGAGAAGATTGAAAATATTGAAGCATACTGTTTTCGCTCAACACGAAATCGAGCGTTGGATACGATTGCTTTGAAAGATAATCAGGTTGTGGCGCTTCCTGAAAATTTCGATTATCCTTTCCCTGAAAATATCGAACAACAAATAGAAGCGCAGGAGCAAATCGGCTTAATTGAAAATTGGTTGACAAAATTGCCGGAAAAACAACAGACCATTTTTCGATTAAGAGAAATTGAAGAGTTGAGTTATAAAGAAATAGCTTCAATTCTGGATATTACGGAAGAACAAGTGAAAACAATTTTATTCCGGTTACGCCGGAAATTAAAAGAATATTTTGATAAAGATTAAAATGACATCCGAACAGATTAAACAACTTTTGGAAAAATATTGGGCAGGGAATACTTCGTTAGAAGAAGAACGCGCGCTAAAAGCATTTTTTTCGGAAGATGCAATTCCGGAAGAAATGAAGAAGTATCAGCCTGTATTTTTATTGAAAACCAAGCAAATGCAACTGAAAGGAAACCGGAAGCTGAAAGCCGGTATTAAAAAACAGGTTAGCTTCCAGTGGTATTCTTTTCTTAAAATTGCAGCTTCAGTTTTACTGATTTTTACGTTAGGAATCGGTTTTTACACGCATTATGAGCAGGAAAAACAGATGGATAAAATTTTCTCCGAGACTTATTCCAACCCGGAAGACGCCTTGAAGGAAACACAAAATGTGATAGGAAAAATATCTTCCGCACTCAATTTGGCGAAAAGCAAGCAAGATGAATTGCAAAAGATTGATTCGCTGGAACAAACGCCTAAAAACAATACGGTTGAATGATGAATAAGTATCTGTTGGTTTGCTTCTTTCTTTGGATGAGCTTTTCGGTCTCAGCACAAGATATAATATCATCTTTTATTGATAAACATGAAAAAGATGATAACTTGGAGATTATTTCAATCGGAAAGAAAATGATGAAAACTATGGATTCTCTGACCACAGATAATCCGGATTTGAAAGAAGCAATCAAAGATTTGGAATCTATTCGTATCGTTTCATCGAGAGACAGCGATTTGGATAAGGAATATTTCAATTCTGCGCGGGATTTGTTATCAAAAGCTAAGGGATTGAAAGAATTTTTCTCAATGAATGAGCAAGATACGGAATTAATTGTAATGATTCGAGAATCGAAAGATTCAATTAAAGAATTAATTCTGCTTTCGGAGCAACCGGACGAATTTAATCTGATTTCAATCAGCGGAATCATTGATTTAGACGTTCTGCTTAAATATTCCGAAGGGTTACATATAAAAGAACTAAATCAATTAAAAACAATTAGACGCAATCGATAAATTTTCAAACTAACTTTTTTATCAAAATGAAGAAAGCGGTGGGACGGGAGTCTCGCCGTTTTTGCTTTCTAATTGTTTAAGCTCCGCATATTGTCCCCAAACGTCTGCTAAATCAAAATATGCGGGATGAACAAAATTCAGGAACTTCAAAATTTTAAATGCATTGAAATAAGAGAAAAAACGCTTGCGAAAATTCGGAAGAGAAGTCGTATATCGGTTAATTTCTTCTATTTTAGAAAGAAAGCCGTCTTTATTGAGAAATAAAAGGAGGCATGCAGGTAAATCATGGATACAACTTTCAGTTTCTTCTTCGGATTTTTTGAAAAATAAATTGATTCTATCGAAAAAGTTTTTCAATATTCTGAAAGCCTCCATTTGATAGGAATATTTTGCTAATTGATTCTCATTTAGCATTTTTTGCAAAGCAGGACCTGTTCCGAAAGGCACGCGGTCGGAAGTACGGGCTGCCGGATAAACGCAAGTAGTATTGATAAAACGCGTTCTTCCAAGCGGAAAAACTTTTTGCAAAAAATAGAAATCTTCACCGGATTGCTGTTTTCCCATACCGCCCGCTTTGAGATAAGTCTCAGCAGTCACCGCAAATGCAGAACCAATAGTGAAATATGGATACGGATAACCGCAATACTCCAATGCGCAACGATAATAGCGCAAATAGGCTTCATAATTGGTTGCGGCAATTCGCAGGGAATCGGAAACATCCAAATGTTCAACCGGATGATGAAATTCAATGGTTGCCGAATGAAGCCGGTATTCTTTGAAATTCCGGTAAATTTCCGTTAAGTAGTTAGGCGCTACCAAACAATCGGCGTCTAAACTTACAATAATTCCCGCTTTGTCGCCATTAAAGCGACGGAGCGCTTCTTCCATTCCCAATCTACGCGGAAGCCCCGCTCCTGTCTGGCGACCCGGAAGATTTTCGATTAAAACCGGAGTTAAGAAAAAAGTAGAAGAATTATTTGCGGATGCAAAATCCATCATTTGACGATACGAATCCCTGTTCATCGTTAAAACCTCATTCTTATCAATCCGGTATGAATTAATTAAAAGAATAATTTCGACAGGGAAATTTCCACGCTCGCAATTGAAAAGGCTCTGGACGGTTCGAATAAGCTCCGGCTCCTTATAACAAGGAATAACGACTATCATTTGGACGGTACATACCGCGCATTTAAAAATTCTATAAATTCGTTGGTGATATCATAAGAATCGTCCGCATAAAGAATATTATCGGTACCGGCGCTACTGAAAATTAACTGGTATTTCTTCGGCGAATTAAACAGTTTTAAAGAAGAAATGATAGTATCCGTAATCTGTTGACCCACTTGCATTTGTTCATTTGATAATTCTTTATCAGCCTGACTGGCTAAATTATCCAAATCCTGTTTTTGCCGGAGCAACTGGTCTTGTACCTGATTTTGTCTTTCCTGAGTGATAAAGGCGTTCATTTGCGCTTTTTGTTGAAAATCAGCATAAGCTTTGTTTAATTGATCTGCTTTCTGATTAATAGTTAATCTTTTATCTTCCACTTTCTTTAAGAGAGCGTTATTTAGATCAATAGAAAATTTGTATTTTAACAAAAGCGAATCAGTCCGGATATAGGCTATCGGCAAATGAGCAGTACTCGTTGAGTCTTTAGAAAGTCCGGCAGTTTCCAACAGTTTTACATCGCCCCTTCTACCGGTGAAATGTAAAATAAACAATACAATGACTGCTACTATTAAAATCCCATTAATAATGTAGTTACTATTTTTCATATTAAAAAATTTTATGTGAAATTTGATTATACTTTCAATTTGCGAGTGCAAATATAATTAAAATATAAATAGTCCTATCTTTTATTTGGATAATCTGTTTTTTTTATACAAATATTTAAAAAATATTCAAATGTTTTAAGGAAAAATCATTGTTTCGCTCTAAATAAAATGTTAATTTTGCAGCAAAATAAAACGTTTTTGTTTATGGCAAAAGATATAAAATTTAGTTTGGTTTATCGCGATATGTGGCAATCGTCCGGTAAATATCAACCACGGGTTGACCAACTGCAGCAGATTGCCCCTGTGATTATAGAAATGGGCTGTTTTTCAAGGGTTGAAACTAATGGAGGAGCTTTTGAACAGGTAAATTTGCTCTTTGGGGAAAATCCTAACAAGGCTGTCCGCGAGTTTACGGCTCCGTTCAATAAGGTCGGAATCCAAACGCACATGCTCGACAGAGGATTAAATGGACTCCGGATGAACCCTGTTCCTTCCGATGTAAGACGACTGATGTACAAAGTAAAACATGCGCAAGGAGTGGACATTACCCGTATTTTTTGCGGTTTGAACGATGTCCGGAACATTATTGCATCCATTCAATACGCCAAAGAAGGAGGAATGATTCCGCAAGCAGCTTTGTGTATCACGTATTCGCCGATTCACACCGTTGAATATTATGTGAATATGGCGGAACAGTTGATTGAAGCCGGAGCGGAAGAAATTTGCCTGAAAGACATGGCGGGCATTGGTCGTCCATACAGCATTGGGCAGATTATCAAGGGAATAAAAACAAGGCATCCGAATATCCCCGTTCAATATCACGGACACACGGGACCCGGATTTTCCGTAGCCTCCATGCTGGAAGCTGCAAGGAATGGCGTTGATTATTTAGATACGGCAATTGAACCGTTATCGTGGGGAATGGTTCACCCGGATGTAATCACGATTCAAGCGATGCTGAAAGACGCCGGTTTCTCGGTTCCCGACATCAACATGGAAGCTTATATGGAAGCGCGCCGGCTGACGCAAGAGTTTATTGACGATTTTCTTGGATTTTTCATCGACCCAAGCAATAAAATCATGACTTCGCTGTTGGTTGGATGCGGACTTCCGGGCGGTATGATGGGCTCTATGATGGCAGACTTGAAAGGTATGCACAACGCTATCAATATGGCGCTTAAGCAAAAAGGGAAAAAGGAAGTTACATTGAATTACTTAGTGGTTCAACTTTTCAAAGAAGTGGAAACTATTTGGCCTATGCTGGGTTATCCTCCTTTGGTAACGCCTTTTAGCCAGTACGTGAAAAATATTGCTTTGATGAATATTTTAGCTAACGCAAAAGACGAACCGCGTTTCTCGACGATTGACAAAGACAGTTGGAATATGATTCTCGGAAAAATGGGAAAACTTCCCGGTCCGTTAGCGCCCGAAATCATTGAATTGGCGAAAACGAATCAATTGGAATTTTATGAAGGTGATCCGCAATTGCCTTTCCCCGACGATTTGGAACGCTTCCGGCAGGAAATGCAAGCCAACGGATGGGATGTGGGTAAGGACGATGAAGAATTGTTTGAATTTGCGATGCACGAACGCCAATACCGCGATTTGAAATCCGGAGCTGCTAAAAATCGCTTCAATCAGGAATTGGAACAGGCGAAAGAAAAAGCCGGAACGCCCATTATCGTCAAGCGCCCCGTTGTTGAAATTCCCATGTTCAGTTTTGAAGAAATCAGCAAGATATATCCCTCTGCCAAACCGATACATGCGCCGTGTAGAGGACAGGTTATCTGGCAATACGATCTGACGGACGAATCAACGGCTCCTTTTGAAGGTTCTACCATCAAAGCAGGCGACAACCTCTGCTATATTCAAAATTTCTATGGAATCGAACCGGTTGTAGCCGGTTACGGAGGAACGATTGTCGGCACGTATGTCGATCAAGGAAAGGAAGTTCAAAAAGGAGAAATTCTGGCGTTTATTAATTGAGGGATTAACTGAGAAGTTGATTATATATCCTCCGGACTTTCAGACCGGCATCTTCCCATGTAATAGCGTCAACTTCTTTTTTACCTTCTTCTTTTAAATATTCATACATACCGGGGTAGGTGATGATTGAATACATCGCATCCGCCATTGCTTCAATGTCCCAATAGTCGGTCTTGATTGCGTTGTTGAGAATTTCAGCGCATCCCGACTGTTTGGAAATAATGGTGGGAACGCCGCATTGCATGGCTTCAAGCGGCGAAATGCCAAATGGCTCGGATACCGAAGGCATGACATAAACGTCACTCGATTTGAGGACTTCATACACTTGCCGTCCTTTCATGAATCCTGTAAAATGAAACTTGTCGGAAATGTTCCGCTGAGCTGCCAAACGAATCATCTGATCCATCATGTCGCCGCTGCCTGCCATGACAAAACGGACATTTTTGGCTTTTTTCAATACGCGGGCGGCAGCTTCTACAAAATATTCAGGACCTTTTTGCATGGTGATTCGTCCTAAAAAAGTAACAACTTTATCCTTTGTTCCTTTTTTTGAGCCGATAGCTTCTATTTCAGTACTTAACGGTTCAACTGCATTATGAACGGTAGTTACTTTTCTGGGGTCTTGATGATATTTTTCGATGACTGTGTTCCGTGTCAGATTACTTACGGTAATGATGTGGTCGGCATGATCCATACCGTCTTTTTCAATACCATATACTTGTGGATTTACTTTTCCCCGGCTCCGGTCGAAATCGGTTGCGTGAACGTGAATAACTAACGGTCGTCCGGTAATTGTTTTTGCATGAATGCCTGCCGGATAGGTGAGCCAGTCGTGCGAATGAATAATGTCGGCATTGACAGTTCTTGCAATGACGCCGGCTACAATCGAATAGTTGTTAATCTCTTCGAGCAGATTACCCGGATACCGTCCGGAAAATTCGATACAGCCTAAATCGTTGGTATTAAAATAACTGAAATCGGCGTAAATATGATTTCTCAAGTCATAATATAATTGAGGATCCATATAGTTGCCGACGCGCTGCTTGACATAATCCCAAGGAACATCTTTCCAAACAATGGGCGTATTTCCGGCGCCTATCATGCGCAGGAAACTTTGGTCTTCGTCGCCCCAAGGTTTAGGCATGACAAATGTGATTTCCATATCGGATTGCTTGGACATACCTCTCGTCAAACCAAAACTTGCGGTTCCTAATCCTCCCAATATGTGGGGCGGAAATTCCCATCCAAACATTAAAGCCTTCATATAATGATAGTTATGAATTATGAATTGTCAATTACTCGTTATAATTTTCCAATAATTTCAATATGCGCAAAATAGATGCCACATTCATGGCAAAGGATATGGCTCCTCCGCTTTGGAAAGGAGGATTTCCATCGTATAGTTCCGATAATGTTCCGATGCAATGCAGGTTCATCTCGTCGTCTAATCCAATTAACATGCGTTCGGCAAAAGAGATTCCGCTAAACTGGTACAGGCGCAGATAAGCCTCCAGAAAGAATCCCAACAGCCAGGGCCAGGCAGTTCCCTGATGATAAGCCAAATCGCGGTCTTTTTGCGGTCCGATATAATAGGGACGGTATCCTTCGCTTTTAGGACTTAACGTGCGGACTCCTTTTGGCGTCAACAGTTCTTTTGTAATGATATCCAATACGGCTTTTTTTTGTTGCCTGTTCAACGGCGAATAATCCAACGCGATAGCAAACAGCATGTTGGGACGAACGCTCCAATCGACGTAAGCGCCGTCAATAAAATCAAACAGATAGCCGTAGCCGTTGACAAAAGTTTCAACAAATGAGGCGCCTGTTTTGGCGGCAATTGCATCCATCTGTTTAGCCCGTTCGGCGTTTTCCTGTACGCCGGCTAATTCGGAAGCAAACTTCAAGGCATTGTACCACAAAGCATTAAATTCTACAATATAACCCGAACGGGGAACGATTGGCTTGCCGTCAACAGAAGCGTTCATCCACGTAATCGCCGTATTTTTTCCTTCGGAATAAAGCAGTCCGTTATTCTCCAAAACCAGATTGGGATGCTTGTTTTCTATAATATAATCAACAATTTCCTGAATCAATTTACCGTATCTTTCTCCGCATTGAGCGATGCCCTGCGACTTTGAATATTGCTGCATAGCCCAGATTGCCCAAAGGAAAACGTCAGGCATTTCAATCTCTTTAATCATTTTATCTCCCGAACCGTTTTTCATATAATTTTGAATGGCGGGAGCGGCGGTAGTCATAATTTTTTCAAAGCGTACAGGGTCGTCAATAGACAAGGTGCATCCGGGCAAAGAGACGAACAAATCGCGCGCACGGACTTTAAACCATGGATATCCGGCAATTAAATAAGCGTCATTTTCGGTAGGGCGATGATAAAATTGCTGGGCGGCGTTTTTCAAACAATTGTAAAAATTGGTGCGCGGAGTCCTGTTTACTATTTCTTCTTCATATTTTTCTTCTAAAATCGACGGGTCGATCAGCGTATCTCCTCCTGAGAAATAAATCGTTTCTCCTTTTTTAATTTCCAACTCAAAATAGCCGGGGACATACAAATCTTCTTTATAAGGAAAACCGCGTTCTCTTTCTTTCGAATATTCAATGTTTTTATACCAATCGGGTTGAAAAACAAAGTTACAGGATTTACTAAATTGCATGTACAAATCGGGATAGCCATCATACATTCGCGTTTTTATGCCGTTTCCCACCAAATCGTAATGCCTGCTGGCTCTTGGATTAGCTGATGTTAAGTTATTCACATTCCGGAAAGCGAGAAACGGTTTGAACCGTAAAGTCGTTTTTGAATGAGCGTCAAGTAGCGTATATTTAATCAAAATCCGGTTATCGTAAGCTGTGAAAACTTTTTCTTTGGATAAAATCACTCCGCCGACCCGGTATGTCGTTTTCGGCATAATGTCGCAATCGTATAGCCGGATGTATTTATGCCCGTTAGGACTAAAATGATTATTATCGAACTGGTGAACGCCTAAATTAAATTCGGCGTCGTGCTGGATAACCGTTTCGTCGAGGGATGACAGAATCACATGGTTGTCTTCTCCCAGAGCCGGAACCGGCATGACAAGCAAACCATGATATTTACGGGTATTACAATCAACAATGGTAGTCGCATGATAAGCTCCTCCCCGGTTAGTGCGCAGCATTTCCCTTGTCAATGATTCTTCTAAATTGATTAGCAGGGTTTTATCAAAATTTAAATAGCCCATACTTTAATTATTTTATTCTGAGTTTTATTTTGTGTTTGTTAATTTAAAGACGAAAATTACTATATATTTTTAGAATAGACAAATAAATTGCTGTTTTTTTATTTATTTTCATAAATTTGCAGTGAAAGTTCAAAGAAAAACGAATGAATTTGAAATTTGAAAAAAAGAGGATTCTCTATGCGCTGTTTTTTCCGGCATTGTTTATTATCCTGTTGTGGTTGGTATTGCTTGTAGAGAAATCGTGGGGAGCCGACTGGGTACGGTGGGGAATTCATCCCGGAAAAATAGACGGGCTGTGGGGTATCGTTACTTCGCCTCTCGTACATGCCGATGCCAAGCATCTTTTTTCGAATAGCATACCGCTGCTGTTTTTATCATGGTGTCTGTTTTATTTTTACAGAGATTTGGGGTATGGCGTTTTTCCGGTTTTGTGGATTTTGTCGGGATTATTCACATGGTTTCTCGGTCGTGATTCCTGGCATATCGGAGCCAGCGGATTAACTTATTCTTTGGCTTTTTTCCTGTTTTTCAGCGGAATTTTCCGGCGTTACGTTCCATTGATGGCAGTTTCGTTAGTGGTTGCTTTCCTCTACGGAAGCGCTGTTTGGAACATGTTCCCCATAGCGGAAATCGTTGATCCTTCGGTTTCTTGGGAAAGTCATTTAGCGGGCGCCATAAGCGGTTTTTTGTGCGCCCTGATTTTTAGAAAGCACGGACCGCAAAATCCTCCGGAACCGGAAGAAGAGGAGGAAGATGAAGAGAAAGAAAATGAAGGAGAAGAGAATGAAGAGGCAAAATAAATGTTTGCTATTGTACTATTATTTTAGCCAACATGTTTCCGCTCCAGACTGCTGTAAGTCCTAAAACAATACTTCCCGCTATGTATGAAGCAAGCGTCCAGTAATTGCCTGATTCTAATAAATGCAGGCTCTCGGAAGAAAATGTTGAAAAAGTGGTGTATCCTCCGCAAAAACCGACGACTAATAACAACTTCAGTTCATTATTCCGGATGTCTTGAAAAATTGAAAATCCCAACAAGAAACCAATAATAAAACATCCTGTTATGTTCACGATAAAAGTACCCAATGGAAACGTGTATGGGAATCGTTTCACAATCCATAATGAAGCGAGATAGCGTAAAACGCTTCCCACGCTTCCTCCTAAAGCGACTAATGCTATTTGTTTAATCATTTGTTATGAAATATCTAAAGGGGATTTTTCATATCTGAATACTCAAACCGCCCATTCTCACTCTCAATAATCAACTCTTTCCTGTCGGAACATTCGGTGAACCCGATGATTTGAGCGTCAATCCCAAACGATTGTGAGATTGCAATCACCTCATTTGCATGCTGTTGTGGAAGATAAATCTCCATGCGATGTCCCATGTTGAAG
>Ga0123354_10013849_pt1 | contig 12538 bp, 18 predicted proteins | sample TergutLab28metaG_2_FD_97872 | JGI IMG/M metagenome (GOLD analysis project Ga0123354, IMG submission 97872) | Labiotermes labralis P4 segment gut microbial communities from Petit-Saut dam, French Guiana - Lab288 P4 | ecosystem: Host-associated > Arthropoda: Insects > Digestive system > Gut ... | reverse complement strand
TGGAGTTGGCTAGCGAGCCGTGCAACTCGCTCTGGCGGCATAATGTCGCTGAGTGTGGTAGCTGTGGTGGTGGCCATTGTGGCCTCCTCTCTGGGGCCCTTGCGGGCCCCGCTGGTTGGTTGGTTAGCGGTACCGTGCCCAGGCGCGGTTGGCGCTCTTGCGCGCCTCAGTTTCGGTGTTGCATGTGTCCCAGGTGATGTAGTGATAGTCGCCGGGGATGTGGGTGATTCGGACCGCGTAGCACATCGGGTAGCGGTTGCATGTGCCGCCGTAGTTCTTTTGGCGGGTAATGAAGATTTCGGAGGTGCCAGCCATCGCTGTGGCGATGATCTCGTAACCTTCGGCAGTGGTCTGAGTGGCGGTCATTTCGTTTCCTTTTGCGCTATATCGTTTCTGTTATATATAACTTTAGTGCCATATGGAAACAGTGTCAAGCTAATATGATAACAATTTGGTAACTATGTTTCCGTTAGTGTGCTATCCTTTATTTCATGGAAACATGGGAGGCGCTGGCCAAGGCGCTGGCTGACCAGGTGCGCGCCGAGATTGCGGCCGCCGGCATGTCGGGGCGCGCACTATCGCAGGGCATCGGCATCGCCAACCCGACACTGTCGCGGTATCTGAATGGTAGCCGCGACATGCCGGTGTCTGTACTGGTCAGGATCGGCCAATACGTCGGTGTCCCGCCGGCGGTGATCTTCGAGCGAGCATACGAAAGGGCTACACGGTCATGAGCAAGACTGACGGACTGACTGTCATCAAAGGGCAGCCGCCGTCGTCTGAGGTACGCGCCACGCTGGCGGCCGAGGGGCGGCCCGTGTTGGTCGCGTTCTCGACGGGGAAGGACGCGATCGCGACCGAGTTGGCGCTCCGCGATGCCGGCGTTGAGACGATCCTCGCCTACCTGTACTACATTCCGGGCCGCCAGCCTGGCAGCACGCTTGATTTCATTGAGCGGACATTGGCTGATCTTGAGGATCGGCTCGGCAAGACGATCCACCGGTATCCTCACCCGTCGCTTTGGCGGTGGTTGAATGCGCTGGTGTTTCAGCCGCCAGAGCGGTGCGCCGTGATCGAGGCGGCTAGGATGCCGACGATTGAGTACGACCAGATGTGGGAGATGATCCGCGAGGATCTGGGGCTGCCGTCGGACACGTGGGTGGCTGACGGTGTGCGGGCGGCGGATTCGATTCCGCGCCGGGCGTCGCTGTCTCAGCATGGGCTGATGAAGCCGACGTCACGGAAGGTGTCGCCGATAGCGGACTGGCTGAAGGCGACTGTGTTGGGCCGTGTCGCCGAGGCCGGTATCCGGCTGCCGGTGGACTATGAGTGGTTCGGCCGGTCGTTTGACGGGATCGACTACCGGTTCATCGAGCCGCTGTCGCGTCACGCGCCCGATGACTATCGCAGGGTTTTGGACTGGTTTCCGCTCGCGGAGCTGGAGCTGTTCCGTCACGGGATGGAGGCATGATGGCAATCGATTTCTCGTCGAAGCCGACGTTCAACGGTGGGCTCCGGTTCGGCGGCTCTGGCGGGCCGCTCTCCGCGTCGCCGGTGTCTGACCCGCTGGCCGGGGTCGCGCCGACTGGCGATCTGGCCGCCGATGCGGCCGCCGAGCTGTCGGCGCTGGAGTCGGGTTACCGTGAGCGGGCGAAGATGGAGGTTTCCCGGTTCAAGGATGCGACGGATTCCGAGTTTTGGTTCGCGGTGTGTTTCAAGACACGCGAGGACAAAGAGGCGTTCCTGAAAGAGTTCGGGCTGTGGAACTTCGGGGACAAGTATTTGGATGGTGCCAAAGTGGCATCCCAGTTGAGGAAAGGACAGTGACCACCATGAGGGCACGTTTAGGAGCATTGGTGTCGAGTGTCCGTAACCGTCTTGCTAGCGCATTCGGTCGCGGCCGCACGAGTGGCTCGTAGAGTCATGAGGCAGCTTCTCCCGCCAGTGACAAGGCTGGCGATCACTGGCGGCCGGCGTGTGGCTGGCAGTATCACGTCGAGCCGCAGCAGCGGCAGTTGACATATTGACAGATAGTTGTTTGGGCCTCGCTTTTTGGCGGGGCCTTTCGCATACCTGAAGGAGGGCGGATGGCTGGACGTGGACCGGCGCCGAAACCGGCGGCCCGGCGGGCGCACCACGGTTCGCTCGGCGATATCACAACGATCGAGTTCACCCCGTCGCCACAGCCGGGCCTGCCCTCCGACACGCCATGGCCCGACCGGACGGTCGAGTGGTGGAAAATGTGGGGCGACAGCCCCTTGTCTGACAGGTTTTCGACTGCCGATTGGGATTTCCTGATCGACACGGCTCTGTTGCACGCGGCTGTGTGGTCTGGGCGTTTCGAGTTGATGGGCGAGTTGCGGCTTCGGGTCGCGAAGTTTGGGCAGACGCCGGAGGACCGGGCGCGGCTGCGTATCCAGTTCGCCGAGGCCGACCAGACCGAGGCGAAAGCGGCGAAACGCGTGGTGTCCGCCCGACAGCGGCGCGGACCTTTGAAAGCCGACCCGAAAGTGATTCAGGCGGCGGCCCGGTTTGGTAGCTGATGCCGTGGAAGCCGTCTGTACGGGGTGAGATTTCTACCCTCGGCTGGGGTGTCCTCGATTGGATGTCAGCGAACCTCAATTCGCCTTCCGGTGACGGCACGGCTCTGCAACTGACCCGGGAGCAGGAGGACTTCACGCTCCGCTGGTACAGCATCGACCGGCGGACGGGCCGGTTTCCGTTTTGGCGTGGACTGATCGGGCGGGCACGCGGCTGGGGGAAATCCCCGTTCCTCGCCGCGCTGGCAGTCGTCGAGGGTCTCGGCCCGGTGCTGTTCGACGGGTGGGACGCCGCCGGGCAGCCTGTCGGTAAACCGTGGGTTGGTGTGCGGGAGCCGATCATCCAGGTCGCGGCCGTGTCGGAGGATCAGACGCGCAACACGTGGGACGCGCTGTTCGCGATGGTTGAGGACGCGCCGGTGATAGACAACTATCCGGGCGTGGAGCCGATGCTGTCGCTGATGAACCTGCCCGTGGGCAGGATCGAACGTATCGCGGCGTCGGCGAGGAGCGTCAAGGGTGCCCGCGCTATCCTCGGGATTCTCGACCAGACGGAAGAATGGGTCGCCTCGAATGGCGGTGTCCGGCTGGCCCAGACGATGAGGACGAACGCGACGAAGGTTGGCGGGCGCACGTTGGAGTCGCCGAACGCCTACATGCCGGGCGAGGGGTCTGTGGCTGAGGCGTCGGCGCATTACGCGGAAAGCATCGCGGAGGGGAAAACGCGGGCGGCGGGCCTGCTGTGGGACCATCGGGAAGCGCCGGCCGACACGGACATGACCGACCGGGATTCGCTGGTCGCCGGTCTGCGCTACGCCTACGGCGACAGTTCGGACGATCCTCGCGGCTGCGTGCTGCACACCCCGCCGTGCCCGCCGGGCTGGGCGCCGATCCAGTCGAACGCCGACATGTTCTGGGACCCCGCGAACGACGTTCAGCAGCTTCGCTCCGATTTTTTGAACCAGATCGTTTCGGCGTCCGACGCCTACATCGAACGTCCCGAGTGGAACGCCCGCTCCGTCAACACGCTGGCTGGTCAGGGGACCGTCGTCAAACCGCTGGCGGAGCGTGACGAGGTCACCCTGGGGTTCGACGGGTCGAGGAAACGTGCCCGCGGCGTGGCCGACGCGACGGCCCTGGTGGCGTGCCGCGTGTCGGATGGTTATGTGGCGCCGATCCGGGTGTGGGAGCAGCCGGACGGGCCGGCCGGCGATGATTGGCGTGTCCCGATAGACGAGGTCCGCCAGGTTGTCGCCGAGACGTTCCGCAAATACAAGGTTGTGGGGTTCTTCGCGGACCCGGCGAAATGGGAGGGCGTTGTCGCCGAGTGGGAAGCCGCCTACGGCGCCCGGCTGATCGTGAAGGCATCACGGAGCAACCCCATCGAATGGTGGTTCTCCGGGCGCCGGTCGATTGTCACGCAGGCGTTGGACGCGTTCCGTGGCGCGGTCGCCTACGGTGAGATGTCGCACTCCGGCGACTCGGTGCTGACCCGGCACGTGTTGAACGCCCATGTCCGCCGTAACCCTTCCGGCTACGGAATCTACAAGGCCTACCCGGATTCGTGGGACAAGATCGACGCCTGTATCGCCGCCGTGTTGGCGTGGCAGGCACGTCTGGAGGCTGTCGCCGCCGGCGCCGGCAAGACCAGGATCATCCGGGCGCCGCGACGCCTCTACTAGCAGCACAAAAGGAAAGGAGCCTGACTGTGGCCGCACCGCAAACGCCATCCGATTGGCTCCCCGTCTTGGCGAAGATGCTCGATGACCGTTACGGCGAAGACGAGGTGGCCAGCTACCCCGCCTTTTTGAAGGCGGCCGGGGGGACGCCGAGTTTGCGGCGTCTCCGCCGCTACGCCAGAGGACAAGCCGACCTGCCCGAGATGGGGCAAAACTTGAAGGCGTCGTGGGAAAGGTTCCAGCAGAAGGCTCGCACCGATTACGGCGGCATCGCTGTCAGGTCGTTGCGTAACCGCATCAAACCGAACGGCATCAGGATCGGCGACTCCGACGACAATGTCGAGGTGGAAGCGGCCCGCCGGATTTGGCGGAACAACCGCCTCGACCAGCAGATGTCAGACGCGATCCGCGACTATCTTGAGTGCCGAATCGGCTATCTGGTCATCGCCCAGAACAAGGACGGAACCGCCGCCATCACCCGCGAGAAACCCGAGCAGTTCATCGCCGTGACCGATCCGCTGCGATCTTGGCGTGTCCTCGCCACATTGAAAGTGTGGCGCGACGACGTGCTCCTCACCGACTATGCCCAAGTGATGATCGAAGGGCAGGTCCAACGGTTCGCCCGGCCGTCAATATCGACAACAGGCTCGTGGACGTCGAACTCGGTCGACGGCTGGGAGCCGGCCGGGGAGCCTGAATCGCGGGACGGCGACCCGAAAGTGGCCATTCTCGACCGCACCGAGGACGGCGCCTACCTGGAGCCGCATCTTGACGTGATCGACCGCATCAATCTGGGCAAACTACAACGCCTGGTCACAACCGCGATGCAAGCATTCCGACAGCGGGCGATAATACCGAAAGAAGGCGACGGCGGCCTGCCAAAGGCCGACGAGCAAGGCCACGACATCGACTGGGCGAAACTATTCGAGCCGGCGCCTGGCGCAATGTGGGACATTCCCGTGGCGATCGACATTTGGGAATCCCAGCAGACGGACATCCGTCCGCTGCTGGAAGGTGAGAAGATCGACGCCCGCGACTTTGCCGCCGCGACCGGCACGCCCATCTCGGTGCTACTGCCCGACGGTCAAAACCAGTCCGCCGAGGGTGCTGCACAGGCCAAGGAGCAGCAGATCGCGCAAGCCCACGATGACATTGCCCGTATTCAGCCGGCGTTGGCCGCGATGTTTAAAAACGCGTTAGCTGTCGAGGGCACCGATCTTGACAGCAGGTCCGGCAAGGACACGGTCGAGGTGTTGTTTGCGCCGCCCGAGCATGTTTCGCTCCAGGAACGCTACCAGGCGGCCGCCCAGGCGAAACAGATCGGGCTGGCTATGCGGACGATCAAGCGTGACATTTTGGGCATGACACCTGACCAGATCACCCAGGACGACTCGGACGCGGCGTCCAGCGTGCTGATGCAAGCGCTCGCCGCCCAATCCCCGGCCAGTGGGACGAACAATGGCGCCAACGCCGCCAGCTGACGTGGCTGCGGTCGCGGTCGCGACCCGCCAGGTTCTCGGCGCGAACACGGCGAACGTTCAGCAAACCACGGCCGGGCTTTGGCGGGCGATGCGCGGCGATCTGAGCCAACAGGCGATCAACCAGTTCGTCACGTCGGCGACGCCACTCGTGCTGGGCGGCATGAAGGTGACGGCCCAGTTGACAACCGCGTCAGTCGCCGCACAGACAGGCCAGGAGCAAATCGAGTCGCTGGGACTGGAGGAGCTTGCCGGGCTGCGTGACGGTGTCACGCCGAGCCATGTGCTCGCCAGGCCCGCCGTGCGGGCACGGACGATGCTGGCGGACGGCGCCACCACGCTCCAGGCTTTCGAGTCCGCCGACTGGCTGTTGAACCTGCTGATCGCCACCTACATGCAGTTGGCGTTCACACACCAGTCGCAACGCTCAATGGCCGGTAGCGGTGTTCAGTTCTATCAGCGGATACCCCGCACATCCGGGGCGTGCATGTTGTGCCTGATCGCGTCGACGCAACGCTACCGGGTCAAAGACTTGATGCCGATACACCCCGGATGCCACTGCGTATCCGGTCCGCTGCCGCCCGGACGGCATTCTCTGGTCCTCGACCAGGACTTGCTCGACCGGGTCCACGCCGCTGTCGCTGACGCCGGTTTCAACGCCAACTCGTCAGCCAAAGGATATCAACACCTTGTCGCCGTCCAACAAAACGGCGAACTCGGCCCGGTACTCACACGGGCCGGGCAACACTTCACCGGCCCGGACGACATCCGGCTAAACACGCGCCCGCCGCGGTTGAAGAAGCCGGCCCGTTGATCTTCCACACATCCACGTGTGGGACACGCCTTAATGCCAGGCGGTAACAGGCAGACATACGCCCCACGGGGCGGGAAGGAAAACACAATGCCAGAGGAACCAGCAGTCATCGAAGAACACGCCGAACCGCAGCAGGCCAGCAAAGGCCCAGAGTCGAAACCGTGGCAGCCGCCCGCCAGTGCGGACGAGTTGAACACGATCATCGAGAAACGGCTCGCCCGTGAACGTGCCACGCACGCCGACTATGACGATCTGAAAGCCAAGGCCGCGAAGTTCGATGAAATCGAGCAGGCCGGCAAGACGCAGGCGCAGAAAGACGCCGACGAAATCACCGCCCTCAAAACGGAACTTGCCGCCGCGCAAGACGCGCAACTACGCGCCGAAGTGGCGTCAGCGAAGGGCGTTCCGGTGGCGAACCTGTCAGGCAAGACACGGGAGGAACTCGAAGCGTCCGCCGACGCGCTACTGGCCTGGAAAGGCCTGGAACGGAAGGAGCCCCAGCCCACCGGCAGCGGCTCCGATGTTCATTCCCACCCTGACATGTCCGCTGACGACATTGTGAAAGCCGCCACGAAACGATAACCACCACACCACAAAAAACTAAGGAGATAACCAATGACTGACAACGTTTGGCTTCACCCAACAAAGTTCGCCGAGACCGCACTCGCATTGCTGCGCGGCCAGGTGATGCTGCCCGCCCTGTTCACGAACAAGTTCGGGCTGTCCGATTTTGCAGGCGCCGAGGGCGACGTCATCAACATTCGTCGCCCACCGCTGCTACGTGCCCGCGAGAAGGGCTTCCGCACCGACAACAAGATCGTCGTCGACAACCTGGAGCAGACGAAGATTCAGGTGCCGCTCGACTCTCACCCCTACAATGCGGTCGCGTTGACGAACGAGGAGGAAACCCTCGATCAGATCGCCTACGTGCGGGACGTGCAAGCACCACAGGTTCGCGCCATGCTGGAGTTCTACGAACAGACCATCGCCGACGCCCTGCGTGGCGCCGACTTCCAACTCACAGCCAAGTTCAACCCTGGCTCGGCCGATTCCAAGGAGTCCGACCCGCGCAAGGTTGCGTCCCGCGCCCGGAAGCTGTTCCAGGACGCCCACGTTCCGACCGGCGGCCGGTTCTGGCTGGTCGGCTCGTCTGTCGCCGAGGCGATCCGCGACACCGACAAACTGCTGGACGTGAACACTGCCGGCCTGCCCGAGGCGGTCCGGGAAGGTGTCGTGTCCCGCCTGTCCGGCTTCACGATCATCGAGGTTGACAACTTCGACGAGAACGAGTCGTACTTCATCCACGAGTCCGCGATGGCCCTGGTGACCGTCGCGCCGGCGGTACCGCGAAGCGCTGTCCTGTCGGGCGGCATCGCCGCCGGCGGCGGTCTCGCCCTGACCCAGGTTTGGGACTACGACGGCGACCTGCTGAAGGACCGTTCCGTCGTCCACGCCTATGTCGGCGCCACGCCGATCCTCGACCCGAAGATCGACCCGAAGACGGGCCTCATCGCCAAGGCGAAGGTCGCCAGCAATAAGGAGGAGGCGGTGATGGTGTTCGTCCGGGCGATCAAGGTCACGTTCGGCGGCGCCACCACTGCCCCGGAGACCCCGTAACAACCCTCGGGAGAAACAGGGGTGAGGTGAGATGGCCGACGTCCAAAACTCGCCGCTGGCAGAGCCCAGCGATGTGGAAACGATGCTTCGCCGTCCCCTCACCCCCGCCGAGAATAACGCGGCGATGGACCTGCTGTCGCAGGCGTCAGCGAAAATGAGGACGGCTTGCGGCCGCCCGTTCGGCTGGGCCGGCGGCACCGACACCGCCACCTTGAAGGTCACGGGCGGGCAGGTGTTCCTGCCCGAGCCGCCCACCGAGGTCATATCCGTGATCGACGAGGACGGCAGCACCGTCACCGGTTGGCGGCTCGACGGCCAATGGCTGAAAGTGCCGGGCATGTCGTCGTCCCGGTTCGTGACCGTGACATGGACGCACCAGCAGGACATTCCCGACGATGTGCGGGGCGCGGTCGCCGGCATGGTCGCCCGTGTCCTGGCCACCGACCCCCGCGCCATAGCCGGAATGTCCCAACAAACCGACTCGGCCGGATCAGTCCAGCAGACGCAAACATTCGCGACATGGGCGCAAGGCGGCCAAATCCTCCTCGCACCCGACGACTACCGGGTCGCCGCCGCCCACAAACCATGGACGCCACGACTATGGGTGATGAGGGCCTAATTGCTGCCGCCGTTCGCCACCCAGACCGTCATCCGGCAACGTCCAACCGCCGACCTGCCCAGCAGCCACGGCAACAACATTCCAGACTGGTCCGCACCCACCGACGATCTTGCCATCACCGGCTGTTCCATACAGCCCGTCCCGACGGACCAAAGCAACCTCGGGCGTGGCGCGAGCATGGACGAACCTGGGCGCGGCGCAACACTGGCCGCCTACACAGTGTTCATGCCGCCAGACGCCGACATCGCATCGGGTGACCATCTTGTGATCGACGGTGACACGTTCGCGTTCTTCGGCGTGCCGGAGAAGTGGAAAACCGGCGTCCTCGACCACGTCAAAGTCGTGGTCAGACAGTGGAAAGGCTAACGCGATGGGTTCACCGCGAATCGATTGGGACATGGGCGGATTCCGCGAAGTGCGTTCCCGTCCAGAAACTCAAGCGGCTGTCGCCGCGCTAGCCGCCCAGGTGGCCAGCAGCGCCGGCGACGGCTACGAAACCCGCCCCGTGGAAGTGAGCGGAGGCCGTGGCCGTGCACGGGAGGCCGTCCTCACCGCCACCTATGCCGCCCGCAAGAACGAGGCCCGCAACCACACCCTCGCCGGCATGGCGTCAGGGAGTCGCGGCTGATGTATGCCGATGTTGAAGCGCTCGCCCGCCAACGCCTGCTTGACGCGGGCCTCGGCGTCGAGATTGCCACCGCCATACCGAACCCGTGCCCGGACAGGTTCATCCGGCTTCAAAACTCGGGCAGCCGGCCGCTCACGATCGTGCACCGCGAAACCAGGCTGACCGTCGAATGCTGGTCCGCCATCTCCGAGGAAGACGCCTCCCAGATGGCCGAACAGGTTTACGAGGTGCTCGACGCCTGGGATTTGGTGCCGACGTTCACCGGCTGGCCGTCCACCCCATATCCGCAAGCCGACATGCTGACAGGCACGCCGCGCTACGTCATGACGTGCATTGTTCAAACCCGACAGGAGGACGAATGAAACTCACACATCCGCACACAGGGCAGGCCATCGCCGTGCCCGACGAGACGGCCAACCAATGGCTTGAAGCCGGCTGGCTAGCCGACCCGACGCCACCGACCAGCCCGAACGGCCCCGGCGACCCGCCCAAAGCCGAAAACACCATCAGCGGAAAACCATCCGCGACAAGTAAAAAGGAGACACAACATGTCTAGCAAGTCCAACGTTATGGCCGGGAAACCACGCCCCGGCGGGTTCATCTTCCGCGCCCCCCTCGGCACAGCCCTGCCAACCGACGCCGCGACACCCTTGGCGGAGGCGTTCATCGAACTGGGCTACGCCTCGTCTGACGGCTGGTCGCGGCAGATCAACAAGTCGTATCAGGCGATCATCGCGTACGGCGGCGACGAGGTGTTGAAGACCCGCACTGAACACAGTGTCGGCTTCAGCCTGACACTGATCGAGGCTTTGAACGCCGAAACGAACAAAGCCAAGTGGGGCGAGGCGGCTGTGAAGGTCACACCGGCCACCTCGACGCATGGCCAGCAGATCACCGTGTCGTATGCGGGCGCCGACACGCCACCGGCGGTGTATGTGCTCGACATGGAAGACAGTGGCCGTATCCGCCGGAGCGTGTTCCCGAACGCGGTCGACACGACCGAAAGTTTCGAGCAGACATTCTCCGACTCCGACGCCATCAACTTGCCGTTCACATTTTCCGCCTACAAGGACGAAGCGACCGGCCTGTATTTCTTCGACTATTCCGATGACGGCAAGGTGTTGAAGGCATGAGCGAACCGCCAGTCACGATGCCGACGGTAGCGCAGATGGCTGTGGCGGCGCCACCGACACCGGTCGCGCCGCCTGTCACGCTGCCGCAAGACCCGAAGGTTCCGGCAGCGTTTGAACCGCCACCCGTCATCACTGTGGAGGTCGACGGGTTGCAGGTTGCGGTTGATCAGGCCGCCCTCGACGATGTCGAAATCTACGACATGCTCAACGAGCTGTCGAGCGGGGCGGGTGAACTCGCGCTGGTGCCCCGCATCATGCGGGCGCTGTTCGGCCCCCAGTACAGAAAAGTTCTGGATCACATCCGCGACAAGCAGACAGGCCGGGTGACGTTTGGGGCCGCCCAAACGTTCATCGCTGACACGATGGCGGCACTTGACCCAAACTCGCAACGCTCTTAGCCCTGAACATCAACGACCGGGGTGCGCTCGTAGCGGACTTTCAACGTTACTACGGGCACACCCCGGCCCGGTTTGCAGCTGAGGGCGTCCCTCTGCACGACATTGCCGCGATGGCGCGGCACCTGCCCCGCGAGGCGGCATCCATGCGGGCATTGTATCCGCCGACCCCGTACGACCTGTGGAACGACCCGACGTTCGGCGGCGGCCCTGCCACGGAACTACTCGCGATCGCTGTGGACCGGTTGACCGGCGCGAACTGGCAACGCACAGGCCGCAAGTCGGGACAGCCAGCCCCGCTGAAACGCCCCAAACCGTCCACACAGCCGGACGCCGACACCGGTTTCGCCAGCATCGAAGAAATGCGCGCCTGGTACGCCCGCCAGCCAGGCGGCCGGCCCGCCACCACCTGAAAATATCCGTCCCGGAAGGAGGAAACGACATGGCCACAGAACTCGGCACCGCCTATCTGTCCATCGTCGCGGAAACCAAAGGGATCGCGCCCGCCATCAAACAGGCGTATGGCGCCGCCGCCGGCGAGGGCGACAAGGCCGGCCAGAAGTCCGGCGGCGGATTCATGTCCGGCGTCGTCGGCGTCATCAAGAAAGTCGCCCCCGTGGTCGGGATAGCGGCAGTCGTCGGCACCGCGATATCATCCGGGTTCAACCGGTCCGTCAACATCGAGAACGCCAAAGCGAAGATGACTGGCATGGGCAAGTCCACCGAACAGGTGGCGTCCATCATGGATTCCGCGTTGAAGTCGGTGAAAAACACGGCGTTCGGGCTGGGTGAGGCCGCCGGCGTCGCCTCCACCTTGTCGGCGGCTGGTGTGAAGGTCGGCGCCGAAATGGATCAGGTGATGAAGTCTGTCGCCAACGCCGCCGCCGGCGCCGGCACCTCCATGAACGACATGGGCTTGATCTACGGCAAAGTCGCCGCGAAACAGTCGCTGAACGGCGAGCAAGTCAACCAACTGCTAGCCCGGCAGGTTCCCATCTACGACATCCTCGCCACCAAGCTCGGCGTCACGCAAGACCAGGTGTCCAAGATGGTCACCCAGGGGAAGATCGACTTCAAAACCTTCTCGGAGGCGATGAACGACTACATGGGCACCGCCGCTTTGGCGGCAGGCAACACATTCCAAGGATCGCTGGCGAATGTCAAAGCGGCGCTCGGCCGGTTGACGGAAATATTCATCTCGCCCGCGCTGAAGGGCGCCACAACGATCTTCCTGAATCTGATACCGGCAATCGACCGGGTCACCGCAGCGGCCAAGCCGCTGGCCGGCTGGCTGGGCGACAAACTGAACAGCGGTTTGACCTCCACATTCCAAGGCATCGGGCAGGTGTCCGAGGCGTTCCGCCGGTTCGGGGCGAGCGTCAGCAACCTGGTCGGGATGGTCGCCAAGATTGTCAAGGCGATGCTCGATGTCAAAGCCCAGTTCGCACCTATCAGCACGGCCGTCAACGAGCATGTCACCATCTGGGACCGGCTGTCGGCCGCTTTTGACAAGGCGAACGAGTTCCTCGTCAACTTTGTCGTCAACCATCTTGGCCAGATACAGGCTTTCGGGCGGACGATCGCCATGGTCATCGACACCGCCCAAGCGGCGGTCGGCATCCTGACCGGCAACCG
>Ga0123354_10013846_pt1 | contig 12539 bp, 7 predicted proteins | sample TergutLab28metaG_2_FD_97872 | JGI IMG/M metagenome (GOLD analysis project Ga0123354, IMG submission 97872) | Labiotermes labralis P4 segment gut microbial communities from Petit-Saut dam, French Guiana - Lab288 P4 | ecosystem: Host-associated > Arthropoda: Insects > Digestive system > Gut ... | reverse complement strand
GGTCTTGCTGGGGAAACTGGAGGGAAAGAGACCACTGGGGAGACCTAGGCGTAGATGGGTGGATAATATTAGGATGGATCTCCAGGAGGTGGGATGTGGGTATATGGACTGGATTGGGCTGGCTCAGGATAGAGAAAGTTTGCGGAAGCTTTGAGTGCGGTAATGAACCTTCGGGTTCCGTGAAATGCGTGCAATTTCTTGACTAGCTGCAAACCAGTTAGCTTCTCAAGAAGGACTCTGCACCATGGAGTAAGTAAGTAAGGACCCTACAAGTTATATGTACCTGAGGCCCCTAGAGTAGTTGTACCTACGGGCCCAACACAATAGGTGTACCTGCCGGGTCTCTATAGCAGCTGTACCTTGCAAACCTACAAAACAACTGTACCTAGGGATCCTAAAGAGTAGCTGTACCTAGGTGACCTATATATAAGCTGAACCTAGAGACCCTATAGCAGCTATACCTAGGCATCCTGCAGAAGACATTTAACTTGGGATCCTACAACGAAATTGTGGCTACAGAGTTTACAAACTAGCTGTACCTACAAACCCTAAACAGAAGCCTCACCTAGAGACCCTACAGAGTACCCGTACCTTCCAAGACTAAAAGACAGCTGCACCTAGGAATCTTATACACAAGCTGCAACTACGGATCCTACACATTAAGATTATTACTCTCTCGATAACGGAAATAGAGCCAATTTCCGGAATGAAATGGTTTGACAAAAGGACCTTAAGTTCTGCATGAATTATTGGAGACCACTCTGAATGTGTCACATTATGGTCAGAAAACTTCAAACCTTTCAGTGTAAACATACATTCCGCTAGGCGCTAGGTGTCCTACATAACCTTTACACGCAACTGCATGCAAATCCGCAAGATATGAGTAACTCGCAGATCTAAATGTCACCTTCCATATGGAATAAACAAGGTAATCTAAAACTGATACAATGACATGTTTATGCAGGGACCGTAAGTCCTAAAGGAATGCCCCTTCTTTGTCAAGGTTACAAAGGTTATTCCCACCTCCAGCGGCTCTAGGTCTACTGATTTCCCATAGAGCGAAAGCTGTAGGATCGTAGCTTTCATTTTCACCACTTTTCTGATGGACGTTTTGCTTACGTTCAGGTGACCAGTAATGTTTAGTCAACAGAAATAAACTGCGTTGCCTGGTGATTAAGGCAATTCCGAAAGCACTGCCTCTAACAGGCAACTTGCACAAAGTCGACTGCAGAGTACAGGGTCCGTATAGTGACTATACAACGGGCTGAACGATCCAAGGTTCCATTCCAATTCCAAGACCATAAATTTTCTTTTTTCCATCCAGTCTCTATTGAATAAGTAACGAGGGTAAAGCTGCCGTGGCGTAAAATTGATCATTCACCTTCAGCTAGTGCCAAGATTAAGAATGAGTGTACCCTCACTATAAGTACACATAATATCCAGAGGCGTAACACTGGTCAGTACTGCCATCAATTGGGACAAATACTGCAAGGTTTGAACAGTACCAATAGCACATTTATTTGCTCTGTGCTCTTAAATTTGTTTGGTTAAAAAGATCCACCCTTGTTTACTATTAAACGATTAAATTGGTCACCTGATGATTTACGTGTCCTAGCCAGAAAAGTTCTACGTCGAATTTTGTAAGTTGCTACCTAATTTGACAGTTATATGGCTTCAACTCTACGTATTTCAAATATAATACCAATCCATAGGACAAAATGCAGTTCTATAGAATTTGCTTTACTCTTTCATTCTTTTAATACTTACTTTATTTCCCACCAATGATTGGGAGCCGGAATACAATGACTGCGCGAGTCGCTGTGTGTTTCCCGGTACAGGCAAAATTCTTTTCTCCAGAAGTTCAGACCGGTTCAGGTGTCCCTGGATTCTCGTATTCGGTGGGTACAAGGGGCGCTCTCCTTGGAGTTAAGCCGAAGTGTAGAACTTACCAATCACCTCCATCCAGCACCGAGGTTAAGAATGAGTGGCGCTACAGGTCTACTCCTTCTTTATGTCTTAATGGTGTTCACAGGGGCAACTTTACGAACTTTGTCTATTGTTAGTATTTATCTAAAAATAAGGGAATTGCAATAAACAGTTTAACCTTGGCACCAAAGTATGCATTTGTGACAGAGGTAGAGTATCACATCAAGCCGAAATTCTATCAAGTATAAAAAAAAAACTTCGATATGGAACCAACTCGGCAGCCAAATCCGCTGTGAAAATGACTGAAGCCCTAACGAAACCACCCTTTGCGGTTTCTACTTCTCAATTCCATTTGTATAAAAAATATTATGTAACCTCGTCTCTCTTGCCGCTAGTGATGCTTTCATTATCAGTAATTTGGTTATGGCAAAACCAAATCAGCATAACATGCAACAAATGCGAATAAATTTATTAAAATAGTATTAACTCGGCCTCCTGGCGAATATTCTTTGCAGTACCCACCTACATAAAGGATGTCCTTTGTATCGCTAACTTCAGCACCGCAGTTGTCACGCCACTCTCCGGCCGACGTAGGCTTTCAATGCGATATACTGCTGTGCTCGAGGTAGGGATAGAAATGACACCCTGTACAATTAATCATAAAAAGACGCTGGATAAAATAAAAATTACATTGCATGACGCTTATAACAAAATATATACATAATGCATCATAAAAAACAAAGAGAGAATTGTTAATAGGTGTGACCGATATTGTTTAATGTTGATTTTATAACATTGGTCCACAAAACGAACTTCAACATTTATAGGTTTATACAGCCGAAAAAGCGACCCTGCAGCGTTGTTGGAAAAGGCATAGATACCTGAAACGCCTACACCTGCATTGTTTACATTTAAAAAATTGGCATTTATATTCCTCGATCTTCAATAGAATATTTTCGAAATATATATTATGTACAAACACCAAAGAATGGTTTAACATCCTCAGAGTGTTTATCGGTGTAAAATCTAACGCGTTTAACATTTATAAGGGACAAATAAATGGCGGAACAGTGTAATACAGGTTGTCTACTACAGCGGGAAAAAGGAAAATTTGGTCTGTTTACCCTGCTTCAATAAGGAAGCTATACAACGCTATTCAAAAGTTATGTATATCTTGTAACACATATAACGAGATGTCTTATTCGTTCTGAACATTTGACCTTACCGTACCGTGACAAATGTCACTACAAAAACTATAAAATGCTAATTACAACGTGGTTAGGGCTTGTTCAACTGTTCCGTTGCAGAACACTTGTTGCCAAACGAATTTTCCAAAATTTACATACGGCGTTGTGACTGACTCCGATAGGATTTCTCAAGCGTCTGTATTGCGAGGAACAGGTATCAGTGTCTGGGTTGCAGGTTATAATGTATGAAACCCGTTAGTGCGAAAATGTTGTTTGAATCATGATCATATGCGGGCGTCATGCACTGTGTGTATACGAGTACACACACGTGTATGTACAAAAGCAAAAGGACCCATACGGACGCATACAATGTGCTCAAAATACCGCCTGCAAACTCCGTCAGTAAGTTCCTTGATAAACACTCAATTTTGTTTCGCTAAATGTCAACCGGGACATAATTCTGCAGAAACTGCCACTACAACGGAATTTAATACAGGAACGTGATGTTTATATCACATAATCGTGTTTTCTGCGAAATTTACGAGTCGGCTGACATTTTGTGGGAATACAATTGGGTGTCAGTGTTCATCACACATTCGCCTGAAAGAATAACATTTTATATGAAAGTGAAAACCATCCAAAATATAGCTGGAAACCAGGGTAGAAGGATAAATGAAGTTCAGCATAATAAAGAGATAAATAAAACAATTATTAAAAACAGAAGATAAAATAAGAAAACGAGGAAATTGAGAAACGCGGGAAGATTAAAATGACGACGAATATTAGTGTATTAGGACACCTATAGTCCTGTAACAGGGTGCAGCCCCACACGGGAGCTCAGGAGAGGTATAAAGGTCGAGGTCTTATCATTTCTGACATGTTACTGCTTGCTCTTTGAAAACGGGACAATTGGCTGTCCCGAAATGTCAGTAACAAACTACCAACTCACGCTGCGTTACATCCCAGAAGAAAGAAGACCTCGTTTACACCGCGGCCAAAGCCTGAAATCACGGTAAAGAAGTTCACTCAAGTTTCTAGGCCTCAACACGTGTACACTGCGTCTCTTTTATCGTGACATCAAACACGGGCAGCTGTACTGCATAGAAACCCTGCTGCCCACCGGCATAAAAACGCACTGTATGTTTCCTGCTTGATACATCGCAGACTACCAACATTCTTGCCCGGAACTGTCCTCGAAGTGAACAATTCCCATCGTCAGACAGCAGTCAATAACGGATCGGCAGGCGCCTGGCTTGAAACTCTCCGCGAAAACAATCTGACACAGCCGAAAGAAATGAACGAAGTGACTACCAGCTCAAATTACAGTAACAGAATTAAACTGCAATTTATTTTCAGAAGTACATATCCTGAGCACAGAGAGGAAAAGTTCTAGACTTTTATCGAATGAAAGCAGAGCCGGAAAATCGCTACTCGAACATCTCTCGATTTATCCCGTTTCTTGGGGCACTTCTTTGGACACCACAATAAAACAAGTCACTGCCGCATCCTTAAAAACCTTAATCGCCTCACCAGTCATCATCGTCCCAATTCATGTAAAGTTAAGGTCCCCAATCTTTGGCATGAAGTACCTTGTCATTTGGCAATTTATGGCCGATATTTTTGATACAATTATGCTGTTTCCAAACGTCGAGCACTAGTTCATCGGTGACGTGGCGCCATTTCCCAGAAGAATGGAGACCTGAACTGCACCGCTACGAAACTGACATAATGTTAAGTTATATTGTAAATAATTTTATCTGACAATGTTCGGTGCTCACTTCCCACCGGGGCATTTATCTTATAAAATCTGGACGTCCAGTGAACAAGGTGTTTGTTGGACGTGACGCATGTCTGCGAGGTGAAGGAAAACACATCTAGCGCCTTCTTTGTATAATGCGAGTAAAAATTTATTATTGATGTACGACACGCAGACCCTGGCTCACGGCACTCTGATATAGTGTACAGCGCTCTGCTGCCCGCTATCACGGTGAACTGTCTGAGTTGAAGGGTAATGCCATTGTAATATATAATAGTCCAATAACCAATACTGGTGACACAGTATAATGTAATTAGTTAACTTAGAATCGAACGGCCCGACATAAGTCGAAATGTACGAAATTAAATCGGTGTGTAAACATGAAGTATGTAAGTATGAAGTAAATGAGAAAGCCTTGATGACTACTGCACATTTCTGCTGTTGCATCCGTCTCGGGCGTATACCTGAATGTCATGTGACGCATTTTCGGCCCAACAGCTTCTGTTCAACTGCTTCACATCGGTGCTTGCGCAAGTTCGACCTGCAGCCAGTGTCGCAGCACGTTTGGCCTCAGCGTCGTGGTGGCTGCGATTCCAACCGACACGCACCCTGCGTATGTCAGAGTCCCATCAATTCAGTCACCGTAACATATCACTTAAGCGACCACTGCACTACCGAGTGGTTTAAGTATTACGCATGAAAAAAAAACACTGTCACCCTACCAACGCCAGCTTTGTAACATTGAATGGTACACATAATTTGTATACACCCTAACTGAACAGACTGACACACTATAACCACCCGTTGTCACCAGCCCCGGGGCCCACCCAGCCTCCTGTACAATGGGCACGTGGTCTCTTTTAAGGGGGGGAAAGCGGCCGGGGGTAGATTTGACCACCCATAAATATCTAGAGCCGAGGTTGAAGACGGGGTAGAACTAACATAACTCAACCCCTCTCTGTGCCTTCATGACATGTTACAGGATGAGCTTTACCATTACCTGTGCACAGTATACTAGACTGAGGTGTACCAGACTGCAACACAAGAAACGTATAGAACCCAACGTGCCATAAAGATAGCACGCCAATCTCACAAAATACTTCGATGACGAATAATGAGGGCAATTTTAGGTTAATTATAATGAGCCAAGTTGCGTAAAATCAAGCGCCATGACGCATAAATTAACATATTTTGAGGATTTCACTAATACGTATGTACGTGGTTGCAAAATTAAGTTCGCGAACTCGCCAACGTGTGTTTGCCGTGGCAGCACTGGACAAAAGCCTTAGTATGGTTTGATAACGATGACATATCAGCATTTCACAGCTGTGTTGCTGTTGACCTATGACAGTCTCTTTCTGAGTGACATCAATTATGTCTGCGTGTGTTTTGGTGTGCCGTCGCAAAAATGTCGGAGTTTGAATTAGAGTAGCGAAAGAACATTAAATTTCTTGTTAAACATGGAAAGAGTGGAAACGAAATCAGAGAAATGTTACTGCAAGTTTACGGGGATAATACTGTGAAGAAAACAGCAATTTAAAAGTGGGTGAAATGTTTTTCTGAAGGAAGAGAAAGCGTCACTGACGAAGAGAGATCAGGACGGCCAGTAACAAGCAGAACTGAAGAAAACATTGCAAAAATTCGTCACATTGTGCGTGAAAATCGTCGGCTGACTGTCAGGAGCATAGCAGAGTAAGCGAACATCGACAGAGAAACAGTTAGGAAAATCTTAAATGAAGATCTCGACATGAGGAAGGTGTGTGCAAAAATGGTCCCAAAGGAGCTCACGAAAAACAAAGGCAAAGAAGAGTCACGATTTCCAAAGACCTTTGGAAAGGCAAGATGATATTTTGGACCATGTCATCACAGCGGCAAAGTGCACAATGGAAGGCTGCCAATTCCCCATGACTAAAAAATTCCATTGGTCCAAATCAAGAGTAAAAATAATGTTACTGACTTTTTTTGATATTAGAGGGATTGTTCATTATGAGTTTGTACCAACTGCTCAAACAGTCAATCAAGTTTACTATTTGGAAGTACTGGAAGGGCTGCGTGAAAAAGTTAGACGGAAACGACCCGAAATATTTGCCAACAACTCATGGATCTTGCATCAAGACAATGCACCTGCTCACACGGCAATGTCTTTGAGAGAGTTTTTAACTACTAAACAAATAACTGTGTTGGAGCATCCTGCCTATTCACCGGATCTAGCCCCCAATGACGTTTTTCTGTTCCCGAAGATAAAGAAAATATTGAAAGGAAGGCATTTTGATGACATTGATTACATCGGGAGTAATACAACTGCAGCTCTGAAGGCCATTCCACAAAATCAGTTCCAAAATTGTTTTGAACGGTGGACTAGGCGCTTGCATCGGTGCATAGATTCCCAAGGGAAGAACTTTGAAGGCGACCACGGTGGTATTCAGCAATGAGGTATGTAGCACTTTTACCGCGATTAGTTCGCGAACTTTATTGTCCGACCACGTATATGCCGACATGTTAACAGTAACAAGCCTCAGCGATCACATCACCGACATATATAAATCTCCAAGATAAACACGAACAGGTAGAAAGAAGCAACACGATTTCTAGAAGCACCATATTGTGTCAGACTTACAAACACACATTATGTTCGGCTGTGGCTACACTTCTGCCGATGCCGGTGGCCGCGCGGTCTAAGGCGTAGGTCTGCGGCGGCTTCTTTCGAATACCTTTCAGGGCATGGGTGTTCGCGTCTTGCGTGTGTTATGTGTTGTTTAGATAGCGGCCTCTGCGACGGGCTGATCACTCGTCAGAGGATTCCTTCCGGCGCTATGTGTCTAATTGTGTGTGATCTAGAAATCTCAACAGTGAGGCGGCCTAGGTCCGAGTTGGGCTGTTGCGCCACAGTGAAAAGAAAATATAAGTGTACTTTAATTTGGGCACTACCACTTGTTGTCCCGTAAATGTATCCCTGATCATAATCCATATTGCTAACGTGTCGGTGTTACTTTTTATGATTTACCTAAATTGTTACTTCTTTTTCAGCGGCAGGTGCTACTTCCATCTTCGGATTACGATTTCTACCCTTTAGGACGAGGGAACACGTAAAGGTGTGTCTTTGCACAACATGGCATATAGAGTGCGGACGTACCCCGGTAAAAATCCTCTGGCTGTCACCGAATAAGAGGATGGGAGGTTCTCAGATCCTGGCTGGACTCTTGAAATGAAAAAGAAATTCATTGCCAGTACCGGGAATCGAACCAGGGTTCCTTGATCCTCCAGCACGCAGCCTAGTCTCGGTGCTATTCAAACAGCAGATGTCTACGAAACTACCGGTTTTCAAAGCCGTACAACAGAATTGAACACCTATATATTACGGGGAAATCAATGCAATTGAAATACGTTCGTCCTTATTTTATCTGACAACTGTTATTCGTCACTTCATGCTGATACTCCGCCAAGCGAGTAAAACGGCCGAATGATTGGGCTAGGTTACAACGATAAACTAGTCGGCAGAAAGTGGTTAAGGAGAGTTGTCAAATATGATAGCGACCCTTATATTGTTCGGACAACGCAGTTATTTTGGCAAATTTTGGCTGAAGAAGTGACGGTCAGAATTTTGAAATTCCTTTGATATGAAGCGGGTTCGTTTATATTCAGTTTCTCAGCTTCTTACTCCAGAATTTTCAAGTTTAAATCCAGTGTACAGATGTATTTACTTTATATTTCCTTCATGATTTAACACTTTCCGGCTTAATGATTGCTTTATGTGCAACCAAATTTAACACTTAAAAATTCAACGTTCTGCCCACACATTGTATTTATGTGTTTCGTATGGATCTCAGAACAAACAGCAATTAGAAGAGGGATGTCTTCTTCTGGGTTGTTACACAGCGAGTATTGGAAATTCCTTACCGAAGTCTCAGGACAACCTGCCGGTCCCATCTTCAAGGGTCAATAAACAGCGTTTATGTCACTACACAGCATTAGCAAACTGGTTTTATAACATAGATACAGTGTTTTAGCTTGATGTATGTACCGTGCATTTTGTATAATTTATTATTTAGACCAACAAATGCACAACATATTAACAACGATGTCTGCAACGTAAAATACTCCTACATATTTCGACGTATTTACATCATCTTCAGGGAGTCTCTTCTTATATAAGCTAGAGTTACAAAAGCAATAAAACGAATAAGATTAAAACGTGTAAACATTCAGTCTTATGTGTAAACATTTTAATCTAATAAATAAGAGAGATACATTGGGTTTACTGCGCAGTACGGTCGTATCGTTATGTATAATTCAGGTTCATCTTAGTCTCTGAAAGGTTACGATAAATAAAATTGGGGCAAACATTCATTGCAACTGATCCATTAATAGGGTCTGCCATATTAAAATCTAACAATTCTAATCCTGTCCATTTCACAGCCTATATTCGCTAATTTATGGATTCATTCCCTCCTTCATTAACAAACGAAGTAATTAAATTTACTGGCAAGTCTATCAGAAATTCCATAACTTAAATTTGCACAGTCTTGTTAAAATATATTAGAATACGAAAAATAAAACTAAATTGACTTCCTAACAAGGAAAGCCTGCATGCAATCTGGTACGAGAATCGCGTCATTCATACTCTTGTTTTCGATGCAGCAGTATTAGGAAGTCCTAACGGAATTGCCATTGCGAAATACTATTATTATAACTGAAGTTCACCATTTATAGCTCACAAGTTAATACATGTACCACCAGGTTTAACATTAACGGATTCTACGTTCTGACCATAGAGTGTATTTCTGTGTTGTATATGGATCTCGGAGCAAACAGCGATTATTTCCCTATAGAGCACTAACTTAATGGATTGTATAATCGAGAAGGAGCGTGTTTACTGCGCGGTACGAACCGTATAATCAAATAAATTCACATCCCAGGTCATTATTGTATTTATAATTTCAGTTCCGTACAGTGCAGTAAACACACAGCGTCTCGACTGTAAACCCAGCCTATTAATGCTGTCTAGGGAATAAACGCTGTTTGTTCTGAGATCCATACGAAACACAATAATACACTGTGCGGGCAGAACACAGAATTACTGAATGTTCAACCCGGTGGTATAAAAAGTAACCACTGGACTTTAAATGGTTGAGCTGTGGGGTCTTGTACACAAGGTAACACAGTGTATTCATATGACTAATGTGCATACAGAGTGGCACCCCGCGCCCCTCAGTACGACTGCGCGTCACACATGTTGGCGGCCATGTCTCACAGACACTGCTTCATGGGTCACAGTTCGGATGCATAACTTAAAAATGCAGCGCTGGACGATTATGAATTATGGATTGGTGATAGGTGGCCAGAAAGTGGGCGCGATTCATTTTTAAGCTTCAAACTCCAACTGTTGTAATGAACTTACATTAATTCAACTTGCTACAGAAGTTTTCGGGCTTGAAATAACTCTGGCAAAAAGCCCATTAGAATTCTGACGGAAAAATTACACTGTGAAGACAACTACTTCGCCATTTCGTCTGCAAAATATATTAATGTAAATATACACTTACCGGGTCACACCGTAGGCAAGTCATTGTGATTCTTTCATATACGTACATCACAGTCCTTGACGAACATTCTGCAATCATTAGTTCATTTATTATTCACCTTATGAAATTCAGAAGTTCCGGAAAGGCATGTAAACTACTGAACCTGCATACAAAAGAAGACGTTCCTTAACTCATGTTACTATCTAGAGACAGGTCGTGATATTTTTCGGTAAAGGTGGATACCGGAATAACGACACATGCTTATCTTCCAAATTCATTTCCTGCTGCCATCTTCTGATATCATTTGTAACTACCAACTCTGCTAAAATAAACAACGACAGAATAAAAAGCACTGCTCTATCAAGATAGAAACATCTGTTATTTACACTGTGAGGTTTACTTGGTTCTTGCGTAGCACCAAAGTTGGCAGGGCCTTAAAAGTAGGAAATAAAGAAAACAAAATGAGGATAGACAGAAGAAAAAACAAAGAACAATTAAAAAGGAATAAGATGAGATAAATGACGACGCTAATAAAAGAAATAATGTTTATTCTTTGTGTGTTCGTATTTTTCCTTTCGTGTTTTGGTTTGTTTCACGACGCTGTCAAATTCGGTGAACACAGCATCGAGGGTAGGACGAATAAACGATGAAGTGGAAACGACTTTGAACGAAGCGGTTATGTCTCATCCACGTAATATGCTTGTATTTAATGAAGGATCTAAGAGAAACGACGAAAACCTTCAGCCACAATATCGTGCAACCGTCGAAAATACGAAGCGGGTGTCTCCCGCACACGAGCCTAGATGGTTGCAACTAAACTGGCCTGCTCCTTGTCACTGTGTATCACTATAATGATCTGTGTCGAGCTGCACAAGATCTGCACGCCTACTACCTCTACACCAACCAGAATCGCCGCGATTCTGACACTAATTAGGGGAAAGATGGCCCCTGTGTACAATCTTCAGTGATCTTGTACTTCCCAACATCAACAGCGAGTAGCCCAAAATGTATAGCTTAAAAGCGTTCTGTATTCTAAAGCATGGACATAATTAGTCCAAATTACGAGACGAAGGCACAGTTAAGATTCTCCGTGGGTTTAACAAACCCTTTAAACAGCATCTTTAACCTAAATTATAGTTACATGATTTAGCTCAAACCACGCAGTAAAAACACTCCGTCTAATCTTTAATAGACCAACACTTATGCACCACAGTACGTACACTAAATCACGTATTAATTACATCGCCAACGTGTTTCGGTGTTCACTGACACCATCTTCAGGGAGCCCAGTTTAACTGTAAGTTCCCTGAAAAATACCAAATGATTAAAAGCCGTGCGTTACAGGATCGCAGCGTGAATGTAGGCTACCGTCGCGAATGAGCTGAGAACTAGGCTGTTCTTGGTTATTACGCAGCGAGTAGTGGTAATTTCTTGCCGAGGTTATAAGATCGTCGTTTTTCACACAGAATTCAAAACCAGTGCTTGTAAACATTTCGTGTTTTAGAGAACTTACAGTTAAACGGGGCTGTCTGAAGATGGTGTCAATGAACAACGAAACGCGTTGGCACTATAGATGATATGTGGTTTAGTATTCGTAGGATGGTGCGTAAGTGTTGGTCAATAAAATACGGTTTGAAAATTATGCATGGTATATATAACGTTAACATTCCGTCTCGGTTACAAAAACGAGTCAGTTAACAGTGCACAGGGAAATAATCGCTGTTTGTTCTGAGATCCATATACAAAACATGAATAAAATGTGAGGGCAGAACGTAGAATCTGTGAATGTTCAGCCTGGTGATACATAGCAGTAACCAATGGGATTTAAACGGCTGAACACCAAGCCACACACACACACGAACGGCGTAAGCACGTCTCCACGCATTCCTAAAGCTGGCACTACATTTAGGGAACTGGTCAGCTTCGTGCCCCGGCCACATACCCAGAGGACATCAGAAAGGGTGGGCCCCACAGCCAGTGTGGATGCGATGGAAGAAACTTCCTTCTCTCATCGAGAACGGAAACCCTAATCTTATGCGTATTGGACCGTGCATCATCTTGATATTTGAATAAAGGTTGACCAACTAGATGACACTTGCTTTATTATCTACTGCTCAACATGTTTCAGACGTTAATACGTCCATCTTC
>Ga0123354_10013845_pt1 | contig 12540 bp, 2 predicted proteins | sample TergutLab28metaG_2_FD_97872 | JGI IMG/M metagenome (GOLD analysis project Ga0123354, IMG submission 97872) | Labiotermes labralis P4 segment gut microbial communities from Petit-Saut dam, French Guiana - Lab288 P4 | ecosystem: Host-associated > Arthropoda: Insects > Digestive system > Gut ... | reverse complement strand
TTCGGACAGTTCCTCTGTCCATCATCAGGAGTTTTTCACTGTACACACAGCAATGGTATATGTCATACAGGTTTGCTGACATATACCATTGCTGTGTGTACAGTGAAAAACTCCTGATGATGGTCACAGGAACTGTCCGAAACATGTAGAGTTTTATTCCAAAAATAAATTTGAGAAATTAGTGCATCTAGTTGGTTTTATTATAAGAATGCCACAGGAACATTTCATCTTTGCAAAATTAATGTCAGGTACATAGCTGGAACAGATTAAGGAACCATACAAAAATCCACTAATCAATTTGGGCAAATTTATCTTCCCCATACTGAAGTGCAAAAGTGTGATGATGTTTTCAGGCACCTTGCTGTAGCTATCTGCCATTCCTTTTGGATGGAGCTTCGACAGTCTCTACTCATTTCACGCAAGTGAATTAATTCACCCTCCAGCTGTATTAGGTGGATGCGATGGGTTTGTTAGAATTCTGAACCGTCCTTTCAGCAGGTTACTTACGCATGTTACTTGAATTAAACCCACGGCTGCAGTTTGGCGCAAGTATAATATGCCCCGTCTCCATTCGGAGCCACAAATTAAAACGTATTAGTAAGGCAATTAAGCTGTTGTGCCACCTTTCGTAATACAGGATATTCTGGATTGTCGCTTCTTATAGAATATAGAAAAAGGGTAAAGGTAAAGTGCACCTTTGTACAGGCACTGAGGCTCTGTACAGGCCGTACGGCCCATAGGCGGAGTAGAAGTATAGCTGTACTCTTTCTTGACCACGGCACCAGAAGGCGTGAGGGGTCAGCGTCACGCTCCGACCGCTCTTTACCTCCGGTGAAAGACCCGGTACCCATTGTACAGGAGGCTGAGTGGGCCCCAGGACCGGTCTGGACAGGTGAGGAAAATCTCGCCCCGACTGGGATAGAATATAGACGTACTTCTAAATTCGTTTTGGCTAGTTGCAAATGAGTTTCGGTATACTGCCAATATGTTTGGAAGGAGAATTTTGGAGCAACAGCATAAAATTGGCAACCGTAAAGGTCCCTGTTCCTTTTTCCGTATTTTTGTCATCGATATTTATCATCGGCTCATGGCGACGTAAACAGATGGACCGCATGGTCTCATGGAGTCTCTGCAATTTTGTATAATTTTACGTGACGTAAGTAAGAAGGTGAAAGTCAAAATCACTACAGAAACAACCTTGGCTATGAATATTACTGTACCGTTGGACATGAAACAGTAAAGTCTGGGGAAAGTCACCGACATAGCGGAGGAGACTGCTGCCTCCACGAGAGGCTTACTGTTGTACCGGAAGTAAAATTTACAAGTTTCTCCGAAAGTCGGTAGATTTCTACCCGAGAACACGGCATCATGTCCCAGAAGACACATTTTGCTTTGCGCTAGTAGTTCTCATTTAGAAGACTACTCCGTGTAATGTACAAAAGCAGCACGCTATTAATTCTAGTGGTGTAACACCGACCTAAGAAGTACCGTTCGACATTTTCGACAGTTTTACGTCCCTAAACTCTGTTTACTTCCCAACGAATTTCCGGTGATTAGCGCTGTGTACTGCGAATAACAATTTTTTTTTCTCGGAAGCATGTATGTTTGTTTATAGTTGTATCAACATTGAAAGTGGTCATGAGTTAATCGATTCGATATGGCGGACAACGCAAATGTGTTTCTTCGAAAGAAGTTGTTTGTAGGTAACTGATATCTTATGCTAATTGCATTAATTTATATGGTATTGTAAACAGTCATTAATTTTGTACGAGAAATTATTTGTTCAGACTGCTGGCTTCTGTTGTACTATTCGCGGTGTTTTTATACTTTGACCCCTTGTTTGTTTACTTTCTGTTGCCCCATTTGTAACTCCTTTTCAGCGACTCCTGTAAATGGCTTTATTACTGTTGTAAAGCACGTAAACATAACTTCACCATTCCTACTATTGCTTCCACCACCACGACCACCACCACCACCATCACTGCTATTGCTTATTACTCTGGCATAAATTTATAATTGTATTCATATAGATAACATTCCATACGTCATTTGTAGAAATGTAACCTATCTTCATACAAAGTTTTATGTTGGTGATTTCCATCGTTTAGCTTCTGTTGGCTTAAAAGTCACACCACATTTCATGAAAATTGGTCACTGGCTTGAGAGCTGAAGGAGGGACACACAGACACACGCAGACAACATGGTGATCACGTAAGTATATTTATTTCCTTCGAGAAAGGAAAGAAGAAACAAGCCTTTCGAAAGACTTCGGGATTTCAACGGAGTTTCGTAAGAGATCGGGAATCTTCGCGTTTTTCCGGTGCACACAGAAAGAGTTTAGTATTGCGCCCTGCAGAGGGAGAAGGTGAATAAATGTGTAAGCCATCTTGATACGAAAAGAATAATGTGTTTAAAAGAAGTTGTATGTTAATGTTCTGTGAATTAGCCTGTGTGTGGCATGAATCATCAAAACTAGAAGGTATGATACACCTTTGTTTTTGTCCTACTTATTTCCAGTATCGTTTATTGTAGTGACTAACAAGCTACACGATATTTCTTCGGTTGCATTTCAGGGTTATGTTGCGATGTTATTCGAAGTCAACAAAAGTGGAATGATCTCCATTTTCGCGAATTAGGAATGTTAATCCACTGAAATGGCTTCATTATGAACGATGTAAGGTAGCAACTAGAAAGATTATTCTTTTTTTTTTGATTGTATGTGGAAGCTACAAGTACAAAATTATGTTTCGTACTTCTCCAAATTATGCCTTACTATGCAGTTATTTCCACAGGAATTATTACACAAACGTCTTCGTAAAATTATATAAAAATAACAGCAGTCAAAGTAACTTAGATTTGGCATGAATGTCATTGTTTGAGTGTTGAAGGGTGTCTGTTTTAGCGTGTACGTCATTCATTCTCTAGTTGCCCTTTCTGCGTCTATCGCAAGGTTCTTGTGTGTAGAAGTGTGAGACTTACGCTATGCTGGCATCAACATCTTTCTTTCTCTCGTTTAATTCTTTTATTTTATCATTTTACAATCTCGATGGGCAGTGAATTTCCCAAGGGAAGGATCTATCGAACCAAACAGGGAGATAACTGTTGCCACCTTTTTCCATCAGCTGGAATAGAACTTCGTGTGTGTAGTTGTAATGGAAGGGGCGTTCAGGCAGGTGTTCGCTTCACGTGTTAGAACAGAAGCACAGTTGGTTCTGATAACGGTCTGTCTCGCGTAGGTTCTTGTACCTTGCTTTGTCACTATGAAATCGATTTAGATTACTCTCAATTCTAAGATTATCACACAGAGTTTAAATTTCCTTCTAAATTCCTTCATAGAACAACATCCTTCTGCGTAACCAATAGTGACCAAGCTAAATGAAGTTTAAATATTTACCTGCATGTGAAATAAACCTTTAGAGCTGTAGAATTAATGTCCTTACCTTTACGAGTACTGGTGTTATCGTAGTGGATGATCATTTTTTGCAGCTTGTTTTGACTGGGAAAGAAATGCGGAAATGTACCACTTCGCCTTTTCTTGATGTGTGTACTGATTTTATATCGGCTGAATCTGACAGGGTCTGTGTAAATATAGTAGAGAATGTGACTATGAAAGACGAAATGGAGAATATGTGATAGTGGGAAATTTTAAGGGAATATCACGAAAAATTTTTACCTGTCGACGCCACGAAGGCATGTAAGGGGAGCAGAGGTATAGCTCCACTTATTCTTAGCCTCGGGACTAGGTGGAAGTGAGTGGTCAACTTCAAGTTCCGGTCGCATTACCCCCAGCGGAGAAATGCAGTATTCACGGAATATGAGGCTGCGTGGGACCCAGAGCCGGTCTGGTCGGTTTTGTAGAAGTAAATATCTTTGCCTCTGCCGAGACTCGAACCACGAACCGTGCGGCCCATAACTAGTCTCTGTACTGTGTAAGGTATCCTGGCTCCAGGGACTATTATGCACATTTCTCTATTTGTATCATAGATTATTTAATGATGCTGTTTTAACTTCAGAAGTCCTGGAACAGAGAATTATGTGGGAAGATTGTTAACCAGTTAGTAGACAAGGATTTGGACGTAGAAAGCCCAGGACTGTTTCGACGTACTTACCCGCTATTCGTCTAGACAGATTTATAAAAAAAAAAACGAAAATCTCGGGGATGAGAGTCACCTTTCGGACTGGGCGTAAAGGAGGGTATTAAGTGACGAAATTTCATGCGCTGCGTGTTATTCCTGTCGTGGAATTAGAAATTATTGCATGGCATTTCAGATAACGTGTTTACTTACAGCAGAATATTCTTCTTGAAAGTATCTTACGTCACGATGCGGATAAAGGATGCAAACAACTGTGCAGGTAAGCATTTGCTTTCGTAGGGCCCTGTTATTTTATGCCTCATGAATTATTTCAGGCCTCTTGTGTGACATCGCATTGTTCGTGCTCGATATATTTATCTATGTTCTACAGTCGGAGAATACAAATATTTTGTTATCATGAAATCGAATGCAAGTAACTAATATGTGGGCCGTAGCAACAGATGGTCGGAGAATTTAACGAGTTTTATTTGGATTTTCTCAAGTTTTAGGCACGTTTACAGAATTATGAAAAGCGGGTATTAGCTTTGCCATGTCTGTCTGTTCGCCCTTCCGCTCTTCCTTCCGCATGGAAGAACACGGCTCCCACTGGACAGATTTTCATGAAATTTGATATTTGAGAATTTTTACAAAATCTGTCAAGAAATTTAAAGTTTTGTTTGAATCTGACAGGAATAACGGGCACGCTAGTGAAGATCTATGTACATTTATGATAATATGGCGCTGAATTCTTCTTAGAATGAGAAATGTTTCACAAAAATGTTGTAAAGAAAATCAAAACACATTTTTTGTTCAATAACTCGTTTTCCCCCGAAATTTTGACGTTTATGAGATAATGTGGGGGAAATAGTTAGAACCAGACAAGCCCAGATGCCATTACGGCGCATGGGCATTGAATGTTGGACAACTAAGGCTACAGACACACACACTGAATTTGTCATACTTATTGATTTTCAATGGAAACAACGATTTTCGCCAAGACGCCTTAGTGTTACATATTGCCTCTGTCAGTTCATAAATAAAGAAAGTGTTTCACCCATTACATCATGCGAAATGCAGACAAACATTTCTGTAGGGAAAAGTGAAGGGAAGAACTGCTTGGGAGATACAGGTTGTGGCCGATCATTTTTAGTATAGTTGTTTCTTAGGTCAGTTACGGACGGTTCATGGCATGCGTTTAAGTTAATCTGTCAACGTATATTCAGGACCGTTTGTGATAGGTAGGAGGGGAGAGATTTAAACGAGAAAACGTTAGTAGCGGACAACGGACGCTAGCAATCCAGTGCGAATTCAGTCGCGTACGAGTGTGGTGTTAAGTGGGAGTACAGAGAAGTGACTGTGTCGGTTTCCTACAAATGATATGGTTGTTTTACTGTATATAGTGCTCCATTATTTTGTATCAAGAATAAATTGAGTAAATAAAACAAGTAAAAATAGCAATAATTAAAATTGTATGTGATTCGGTGAACCACACCCGTTTCCCGAAAGAGGATCACCTACCAGACTGAGCGCCTCGGAACAACAAAGTTACGAAGCGTGATCATGTAGAAGGCATACATAAGAGGATATATATTTAATTATACACCAACACATGCACATATATATATATATTATTTAAGAAGTCTAAAATTTACATTAAAACATTTAAAACGCTCCTACATGTTTCGATGTTTTAATGTAAATTTTAGACTTTTAAAATTATATATATATATATATATATATGCATGTGTTGGTGTGTGTGTGTGTGTGTGTAATTAAACTACAGAATACACGGTGCAACGATAAAGAGGATATAATTAAAATGGGTTTTCAAATGAGTAGGGCGTGAGGGTGAGAACTGGAATTATCTGGCGTACAATGAGGACCACTGGTGCGATCTTGTGAGCACGTTGTTGAATCTACAGATTCCATAATATTGAGGCAATTTCTTTATGAGTTGAGCGACCATTAGCTTCTCAAGAATGACCCTATTCCACGGAGTTAATTAATATCATAGCCTTTAATATGGTCTTCGTTTATTTATGCTACCGACTGCTTATTCTAAGGCTCTCACCTTCTTGCGTCCAGTAACACTAGGATCCAGGTTCAGAGTTTAGCTTGGCCGTGGGACTTACTGTATAATTCTGTGTAAATAGAGGCCTTGCGATAGGCTGAGAATATTCAAGGTGTTAGACTGACTATTAAGTGAAAGGAATAAAATATAAACTTCTGCATTTTTAGGTACTCTTTAGAAAATTAAGAAGAAAAATGAATGAAGGAAGGAAAGAAAGAAAGAAAGGCATGTCAGGTTCCTACTTATCATGGAATAGTACGTAATTTCTCCCGTTTGCACAAGCGGCCCGACCGACCTCTCTTTGCTTATTTAAAGAAGCTTTATCAATTAACGAATTTTGCAATGTAAAGTGTATTGCCGGACTGCTGGCTAGAAGTCAGTACTCGGAAGGTCCTGCGACCGGCCATCTCGACACAGGTTTTTCTTGGTTTCCCTTTGTTTATAAGCAAATGCTGAGACGGTTCCTAAGATTCCAAGTTGCCACTACATGCTTCTCATATAGCCCTCCCAACTTAAATCTAGTAGTAACCAATTTCATGTTTTGTTTACATATAAAATAACCACTGCCACCGGGTAACAACCCAATTGCAGTAAATAAATAAATATGAAATATAGTAATAATCATTGCGAAAATTCACGTAAGGATGTGGCATTGTATTAAGTTAACGTACTGTAGTAACCCGTACCTGAACACACTAAGAGGACTTCCAGCTTTCAGACAAACGATAGAAATCAGGGTCCCCAAATAGGAAGCAAAAATATTATTACACCACACCTTTCGGTTACTCAAAATCATGGTATCTGCAGAAGTAGGTGCATGCGTGCAGGCTTGCAGAGACTGCCGTCACATTTCCTTACCATGTAAGTCGTGCATCGAATTAAGAGTTTTATGAAACTGCGCAATAGACGGAAAGATAAAAGTTTCTGCCATTAATGATGGCAGGCTTCTTCCGAATTTAATTACTTCACAGGTTTTCGTCAATACTCTTTCAATTTGTTAACACTTTTCTAAAAGGAATGTGGATGTGACGCGAAATCGACCAATGTTGGATTTCACTGCAACAGCCTGTGGAACATTGAAGCTATCCGTCTAAGCTTATACATAGGTGGAGCATTTAGGTGTTAACTGATTACTTCGTGTGGTGAGTTATTGATAGTTATTACATACACAGTGCAAAATTTTGGGTTTATAGCAGGCAAATTTAAAGTTACCAGAGTTCGTAGTGGTGTAAAATGTGCGTAGAGATTAATCGCTATATTTTAGAAACATTGGTGTATTATTCTTACCAGCTTTACAGTAATTATTGTGAAATACAACGGAGAGGAGAAGTACTTTCTTTCCGGAACTTCTTGTTTCAACCCTACTATTGTTGTGCCAGTAGAAACCCTCATGTGTTTTTACCTCACATTTTACTTGCTATCGTCTCTTACGTTCTCTTCTGATGTAATTAACTCTTACAAAAAAGATGGGGCGTTTCAGGAGAAAGGCTCTTAGAAAGGCGGGTTTCAGTTGCTTAATGGGTTTTGTGGTGTACATCACTGCTGCAGAGTGCTATAGATGTCAGAGACAGGACAGCCAAAATAATAATTTCAGCCTTGTTATTCTAGTTTGAACGTAATTTGTCGGTTTCTTGAGACAGCGCTGTATCTTAATGGCCGAGGGCCTTAGACGCTGGGTAATGGGGAATATCGGGGGGAAAATGTTACATCGTGACATCAAAACAAAGTGAAAACCTTAAGAATTACGTTGCTTCAGACCTTGTGGATTAATGCAGAATAAACTCGATAAAGACTGGTGGTTTCGATTTTGATTAAATTACACTCGTCGCACACTGGAAACAAAATAAGACATATTGTTTTACGTTAATGAAGGGAGATTTTCTGGCCCTCACTTCAGGCACCAGGAAGTTATTTTTTGAAAAGCTTCTACGTAAGATGAGTGCTGTCCCCAAGACGGCGATGGACAGGAAGCGTAACAGGCAAAATTCGTTGAAGAAAAGTGCTAAAGCGAGGTGGAGATTCACGGATTAATCGAATTTCAGTTTTTCGATGTGATTTTATTATGGGTTCATTTCTGACCAGTGTCAAAACGAAATCTTCATGTTATAAATTTCCATCTTCATGATTTGTACGTGGATCAAGAACTGAGAAATTGTGGCAAGAAAAGTAATTTACACGTAATGGAATTAATTATGTTGATCCGAAAATAGGGGATCAAATACGTATGTTTGATGAAGCTGATTTTTATATTACTGGATCGCAGAAAAACCACACCCATTGTGCGATAGGCCTTTGTACTTCCTTGTTAATTTACTGTGTGATGTAGTAAGATATTTCTTGCTCGGTGATTACTGGACCTTATTTCTTCGAGAATGAATTTAAGGAAATGTTTAGGCTAGAAATTGAGATGGTGTCATAACAGATTTTACAGTCAGCCATGAATGAGAATCCCAGACATCAGCAAGAATATTTCCTTGAGGAAGTAGGTCATATCAAGGCAAGGTTAAAAATAACTTTTCTTTTTTGTACAGGAAAAGCCTGTGATTTTCTATGTTCAATACACGCACCTTAATCTACGGCGGTAATATGAAAACCAGCAGTTTGCTCAGGATCAGTCTGTGCTTTAATTATAACCCATAATAACATTACTGCCAGAACAATTACACGCTGCCGTGTCATATAGGGACAACGTCAGTTCAGTGTTCCTCATGTAGGATCCGGGAAAGGTAATGTTTATTGAGTCCGTTCTATTGCATGCCGAAGTGTCTGCAACCGCAATTAGCTGACCCAGGGAGTTAATTCAACCGCATAACCAAATAACTTATTCAGTAATATTTATCTTTACTTACTTACTTGCCTACTTACTTCCTTACTTACTTACTTACTTACTTACTTACTTACTTACTTACTGACTTAATCCTTCTTAAGAAGCTAACCGGTTTTCAGCTAGTCAAGAAATTACCGGCATTTTATTGAACCCGAAAGTTCATTACCGCATTCACAAGTCCCCGCCACCTGTCCCTATCCTGAGCCATCTCGATCCAGTCCATACCCCCACATTCCACTTAATAAAGATCCATCTTAATATTATCCTCCTTATATTCTTCTTTACATTATGTTAAAAAAGACTTTAATTTTAAAAATTGCAAGGTTCGTGTTGTTACTTGTGGCCGTGCCACGGTCCTGAATGTTAAATGCGGGCTTCTCACGGTGGAGATCCAAGTCCAGTCCATTATCGCTCTATATGGGCTTAAAGCTGAACAAAGTAGCTCTGCCTTAGATCTTTCATCAGTGATTTCCTTTCCCATGTCAGTCAGAATTCAGCTACTAATTTGCAATCTAACTCGCTTCTTAGGGCCAAAGACAGGCTTGTCCAGGCATCATGTATTTCACTTATTAATTGGTGTTTAATATATAATATTTTACTTGGATTGACCCAAAGGAAAAAATACGTTATTATGTGAACATTCTCCATTGTTTGAGGCTTATTTCTTTGTACACGGCATTTCCGAACTTGGAAGTATCTCTGGATCTAGGTAACTGTATTTGTAAGTTTCTATTTTAATATCTTTTTTACGTTGGTTGGGATCGAGCTCGTTATCTAGGAGTACGAGACTAACATGCTAAGCTAGTCTACTGACACATCAAGAAGGCCCTGGTTTCCGTCCTAACGTCATCCCCAATATTTAAACAAAAATAATAAAACTTCAGTACAATATAAACCATTCATATGAAGGTGAGATGCAGAACCAACTACCGAAAATTTGTGTATATAAAAGATACGATAATCCTGTATGTATAGGCCGAAGTTTCGGAAAAACCACTGCTTATGTACGTTTGTGTCCTTCGGCACGAATATGCGGTATTAAAACTCAAGCGATCAAAGTCTGAACTATTCTCGCTGTGATAACCCTAAAATGTAATTAATTCGTTACTTGTAAACGAGGTTATAAAGTTTAGGGGCAGAAGTTTTCACCAGATTTTGATGTTTTGCTGACCGTGCAGCTCAGTATAATCTTAGTAAATGACCAACTTAATGCACAAATTCTTGTTTTATAACAAGTTTATTATTTTCCTCTACATGTTTCGAGCACTAATGTGCTTATCATCAGGAGGCCAAAATTGTATTATACAGCATCCGGTTCGGTGCGCAGGTGCGCACCGGACGGCCACCTACACAGTGTGATGATACCAGATGCTGTAAAGTACAATTTTGGCCTCCTGATGATGAGCACATAGTGCTCAAAACATGTAGAGGCGTATAATAAACTTATTATGAAACAAGAATTTGTGCATTAAGTTGGTCAATTACTAAGGTTTTCACCAGATTTTGCAGTTCCGTGAAGGGAGTGCTGATTTCGTGGATGATTCTAAACATCCGTGGCGTGTACAGCTAATGTTAATAAAAATAATTATTTAACGTAAATGCCGAAGTTTAGAAATTTGTACCGTTTATGAATACACGATTACGTCATTTATACACACTGTGTATCATAGTGTAACTGAAAGCGAAACATTACACAGACTACAAAGTGGAAGGGGAACTGGTGTTTATTTTATGGACATATATTTTACATATGGGAGTTACATGATGGAATAAACAATTGGATGCTTTTCACATTTTGGTTATTGTCATCACCGAAGCAACTAAGCCAAGCAAGTTATACTTTCGCATTTCGAAGTACCAACCTCGCTCTATTCATAAGTTTTTCATTCATATTATACTTCAGTACATATAATCTGTTAAGAGGATTTGACAATAATACAATATTGAATTATTTTTCTCCCATGTATTGAAGTTTTGTGAAATGGTTTGATTGAAAAAGCAAGTTTCTATGAATAACTCGGTATGACGCTGTGATTTGACTGAGCACAAACGTATTGATTTGAGGCTTACAGTAGCGCATACTGGGAATAACCGGCTGTCAAGTCGTCAGGATATTCAGAACTGTTACAGGGTGAGGAAGGGGTTGATTAAGCTGCACTAAATGTTCTCAAAATCTGTGTAAATAAATACTGATCTGCAGCGCTCTTAGGTTACATGTTTCAATTTGATCTGCTATATTTAATATTTTTACAGCATGAACCAACCTGTCTAACTATCTGTTCTGTTGATTTAATGACAATTTTATGGAGTGCGTAGGTAAACCAATCTATACAGCATCAAACGGCAGGGTGATTTATGAGTAATCATTTTGGCAGGCTGTCGAATGCACCTTTCGTAAACTCTTTCAAGGCGCTGTAGTAGATGCAACCTTGGAAAACATGAAGATAAATGGCTAAGTTTCGAGAATCTACCCCTTCTAGAAGTGTGACCCCGACATTCGGTAGGCTTCCGCACTACACGTGTAACCACAGTTTACCTATTTGTATTTCTGTAGTCGATTCCACTGCAACAAGACCTTATAATCATACTTGTGAGGCCTTCTCGGAAACTCTTATTCTGTATCCCATTCACGCCTATCACATGCATGCTAATGTGCCTTCAGTGTTTCTCTGTTTCCGGATGTTACGTATTAATGGCGAGATATCCATTATGAACTTCACAAAGACCTAGAAACTAATGGAAGGGTCTTATAAAATACGATGCGATAAACATGTCGAGGAGCAGATAGAACATTAGGATGGAGAGTAAATATAATTTACGTAACGTAACTTATTTCAGCAAGTTGTCTTTCCATTTCACGTCACAACTGGAACGGCAGCAGCGTTCACCGTGTATACAGAATGTAAAGTATCTCGTTATTAGTTTGAACGTACCTTATGTTATGGTCGCTTTTATTCTCGTTCTACCTTCTATTTTTTTTTTCAGTATATAAAATGTGAAGCCAGCCTTTATCGTTAGAAGATTAAGACTGAAATTACATGCAGAATACAAATTGTAAAGTAAATGGGCTTGCTTTGTTGTTCCAGGCCACACACAATTTCACGCTCCTTTTAAACCAGAAAGGAAAGACGTGTCCTCAGTTTGGAATTCCCCTAAAGCTTTGTGTCATTATTTGTTATGCCAGGGGCAAATAAAAGAGATCAGGAGAAAGCCAACACGGGAATTTGCAAGGTAAAATGACTATAACTATGTGGGAGTAAAGTAGGACAGCCACGATAAATACAAGACCTTGTAGCGAGTGTCAGCAGAATTCTAATAAGACGCAGGTATGGCAAGAAATAGGTTATAAGTGAAGTTTTACACACACACACATATATATATATATATATATATATATATATAGCGTGAAACATTTTAATGTTTTTATGGTTATGAAACTTTCTGTGTGATTCATTCAGCACTGTTACCGCTATATCAGGAGTATAAGAAATGATTCATTCAGCACTGTTACTGCTATATCAGGAGTATAAGAAATGATTCATTCAGCACTGTTACCGCTATATCAGGAG
>Ga0123354_10013843_pt1 | contig 12540 bp, 6 predicted proteins | sample TergutLab28metaG_2_FD_97872 | JGI IMG/M metagenome (GOLD analysis project Ga0123354, IMG submission 97872) | Labiotermes labralis P4 segment gut microbial communities from Petit-Saut dam, French Guiana - Lab288 P4 | ecosystem: Host-associated > Arthropoda: Insects > Digestive system > Gut ... | reverse complement strand
TCTTTCTGACCTACTTCCGTCCGTGAATATTTGTATTGGGTTCTTCTCCTCTTCCTCTTTTAAGACTCTTATAATTGTAAACGCAGGGTGTTGCCATTTTCTTACGCTCGTATCCCTTTCAAAATGTGTTTTGTCGTTTGTGTTTCCCTTGGTGGCATAATATAGTTGTGCCGCTTCCTCGATGTGTGTGGTTGTTTATAAGATAGGACGTTCTCATGAGCGAGGGCACTTAAACCTGCCGGAAGAGAAACCAATTCTTTTGAAATATTTTCCTCTCCACATCAAATAAAAATTGTGGCTGCAACATGACTGTACTCCATTACATTTCCATAGAGTCACAGACGACTTCAAATGGTGCCATGGAAATTGTAGGGCTGGTCGTGGGGGTTAATATGCCTGGCCACACTGTTCACAAGAGTCCATGCTTTGTGATTTCTACTTGCAGGATTATATCCAGGATTTGGTGTATAAGGAGAAATAGCACCTGTGTGATGTACCCTTACAGCACATGTCACGAACTCTGCTGCTGTCATTAGCAACATTCATGAAAGCATTTGGAAAATAACACATGCTATTCAAAAATGAACCTGTTGGCACGATGCAATAATCTGCCCAATTCTATTATTTATGACACAGGTTACATTAAACATGACTATGTAACTTAATCATGGTTGAGTAAAAAACCAAGTTAGTGTAATTATTCACTCAAAATGATCAGTGAGCAGTCACTTTTAGTTTGGTAGACATTACATGAGGCCGTCTGCATAATGACTGAGCCGCCAGGAGTCTGTGCTTTGAATTTGTCTGTCACACTCATGTTCCAAGTTAGAAGGTGATTCTTTAGCATGTTTCTTCTCTTATTGATATCATCACTGGATTCTTGCAGGTACTGATGTGGATACTGGCAATGCTGTGTGGCATGGTGCTGGGCAAACTTCTTATACATGGCTATCTCTGTGGCAAGCTCCTCAGGCTAAAAATGTTTCGCGATGACCAGGTACCACAACGAAAAATATTGTAGTTGCAGTTTCACAAGCACCATTTTTCTCTGATGACTCCATGCACAATGCACATCCTGCTGGACATTTATAACTCCTGTGTCTGACATGTTGTCATGTGGTAGGATCTTGCATAAGCTCATTTTTAACACAGCTTAAACAATGGTGTTTCTTGACTTCCCCACTTCAGTCATACTAAGCAAAACATTATCATCAGCATGATATAACTTGAAGAATAGTAGACATTTCTGTGTACTGAAAGAACTCACCCATCTACTGTACAGCAGTTTAATTTCAGTAAAATTATTTGTAAAAATAATTTATAGACCTGGGGTATGTGGTGGCACAGTTGGTTGAGGCACTGCACTACAAGTCGTAAGGTCACAGGTTCAATTTCTGATGATGTCACTGGAATTTTTCAGTGACATAATTCTTCCAGCTGCACTATGGCCCTGAGTTTGACTCAGTCTCTAACGGAAATGAGTACCAGGAATATTTCCTTGGGGGGTAAAGGCGGCCAGTGCGTAGGGCTGACAACCTTACCAACTTCAGGTGCTGATTGTCTTGAAATCTGGAAGCCTCAAACTCCCTGAACAGTCTGGGCCTGTCCAGGCCTGTAATGGGATTGCTTCACCTTTACCTTTACCTTTACCTCTATTTAAAATTTTATAGACCATGTGTTTGTAAAATATGAATCCGAATAGCTTAGTTATTATAGGGGTTGGCTTCAGTCTGGAAAACCAGAGTTATTTTTCTGACAGGTACAAGATTTTTTTTAACAGGTACTGGAATTCCTGTCACCAGGGATTCAATGTGAAAATTATCACTCACCTCCATCTTATTCTGAGGTGAAAAATGTGCGGAGCTTTATGTTTATGACCGTCCTCCTTGACGGTGGTTTATGATGTGCTGAAGTGAACAAAGATGCAGCTTGACCTTTACTTTCTTTTTATAAACATAAACCTGCAAAAATTTATTAATTAATAATGCCACCAATCTCTTATTTTACCATTCATTTTTCACAGCTGTTTTAAGACTGGACATAAAATTTCTCTAGATTGGACAAAATGGTTTTGCTACAACAATTCAGTCTTCAGATCTGTGGTTGTAATAAATATGAGTGACCCACGTGTAGAAAATTTTGTGTAACATTTTTGGGGATTTGAAGAAAGGTCCTTGACTTATTAGTCTCTAAATGTAATAAAATGTGACCCTTTAACTCCTGTGTTTCTCTTATCATGATCATGGTTGCAGGGCTCCTGGATGACCATGTTCTTCACTGTGATTGTGTCGCTGTATGTATTCTCACATGCATACAACCTCCTGCTGTTCCTCTGGTATGACAACCCCCATTACCACATCAACAGTCACATGGGTGTCACCAATGCCAGGTACAAAGCGCTGTGCATAAATATTTACTATATTAAAGTAAATATATTCCTTGAATTTGACAGTTACGTGTGTCAGACTTTCATCAACTGACTTAATGACTCTAGTTTACAGAATCAAAGATTTATCTTGAGAGTCAAGCTACATGACTTGCAAGATCAGTGCACTATGATCCTCAAAAATGTATGAAAATATTTACGCTGCAGTATGGCATAATGTCATCGAAGACTTGAATTTTCATCAATAATGCTATGAGAGTATCAAATCCTACAGTAACCATCATTATCAGTAGTTGCAAATATGTGTTGCTGCAAATACTTAACTTCTCCATGTGTCAGAATTTCTAAAGAAATATAAAAACCCACCTGATGTTAGTAGGAAACCTTACATCAAGCGGCCAACTCTTTCTTTTTTCCATTGAAAATAAATCAGAAATAAAAAGAGCCTCCAAGGACATTCCAATATCAAGGCCTATATAAGTGGAGTTACTGGAAGAACATGTAAAAGATTAAGTCAAAGCGAATATGCACTTGTGTGTGTGTGTTTTTGTAGCCAATAGATGAGTCACCAAGTGCAGTAAACTTGTCATAGCTGATGTGCTTTCCTGAATATTCATATTCTAGTGTAAAATAAGAGTTACTGACACATCCAAACCTTGAAACAAACTGCATAAGCTGATAATGTCTACAGCGTATTGAAAGCCTTCATTGCTGACTGCAAAGTAGCTAGAAAAACTGACTGCTCTTACTGATTGTGTGCTGTTCATAGTAGGGAAACAGAAGTTTATTCATTTGTATAAGAACAATGAACTATTCCCATCAGTCTTGAGCTAATGTGTTACATCTTGTATCAGTCAGCGCTGCATGGAAATGTTCTGAAAATGATGTTTGTCATGAGTGTTATGGTATGACTTTTGAATTAATTGTTCAACATCACTGTAGAGGACGTTAAACAAAATATTGCTGAACGAAATGAATTCTGATCATGGCGAAATACTGCCGCATAGCCAGGTAAAATGGTTGACTGCTGGCAGGTTTCTGTTCAGGCTTAGAGAAATTCTTCTGCAAATCAAGACACCTTTAGCCTTGTTCAGTTTTATATTTGCCAAAGTGTTTGATTTTTATTGCAATACACAAATTTGTGAAGTCCTTACTTCTTGATTGCCTTTTATTTTTAATTTCACAGCCATTAGAATACCCACATACTAAACTACTTTCCCATGTACTTGCAGAGGTGCATGTGTAAACCTCAGGTTATTATTTCAAGTAGAAACTTAGTGTTAATTCAAGCTGTACTACAGTAATTTCAACCTTCAAAAATTAGGCCATCCCTGCAGTTCAAAAGCCAGTATCCACACGGACTGTACTCTGTACTTAATTTGCCACTTGTATTTCAGTGTGATGAAGGCTGCAGCATGTGGCACTTGGCTAGGTGATCTCATCACAGCACTCATGGTGACAGACATGATGCTACAGGACAACTTGTACCCCCAGTGGGCATCCTATTTCAGGAAGATCTGGAGGCGCTCCAATGTCCCCCGCATCCTGATTTTCTGGGTGGGGTCTGTTGTGGCCACCTCTGTTGTTGTTACACTTATTGTGAGTGACTGGATCTCTTGGGATAAGTTGAACAGGGACTTTGTGGCTACTACAGGTAGGTGTCAAAATGCTGTACATTTCCATAATCTGGATTGTTAAGTCTACTTCCAGGAATAACCACCTAGTACAGGAGTGTTCCTGGGTTCCTTTGCAACAAGCACTAATAATCTTAAAATGTAAATAATATAAATGTGCCCCTCTACTTGATCTAAACACTGTTTGTGCAGGTGCTGATGCAATAAATTTACAAAATCTAACAAGGACAGCATGATTTGTAGAACAGAAATTTACTACTCCAAATTAGATATTATAAGACATGTTTGTAATTTCTGGCCTTCTGTAAATTAGCGGTGGCTAAGCATCATTACAGATAGGAATAGCAAATTTGATATGGAGACAGATCACCCAATATATATAAATATCTTGGATGAAATATGTTTATATGACATTTTACAGACATGGCAATAGGGCTGTATTCTCAATAGTCTCTCCAATTCATTTAATTTAGAAGTCAGAAGTATGTTTAAGTTTTATAGGCCCAGGATTGGCCTAGCCCTCATAGCTGCCAGATGCAGAAGGAAATATCGTAAACTCTTGTCTTTCACGTGTCATGCAGAGCTATCACGTGCATTTCTGGCATCCTTCATCCTGGTTATGGACCTGTTGATCGTTATGCAGGACTGGGATTTTCCCCACTTCACCACTACCCTTCATGTCAACCTGCCTGGATTCAGTGTTGCAACACTTAAATGGAAGTACGCTGAAGTTGACATCACTGGTGAGTTTAGACCAGATGAGAATTAATAAATGTAACCACAACGGAACCTGGATTAAGGGGAAATTTGCAAACATCTGAACATTTCTCTAGACCTGAGAATGTATCACTTTTAAGGGTAAAATATTTTGTTGTGGTACTGGAAAATGAACACCAGAATTGACTGATATGCACAATAACTTCAGAAATTTTAGGGACTTCTTACATGCATAAGTCAATGTAAGAAGCGCTAAGAACAAAGGACTAATCTGGTAAAAGATGATAAAGCAGCTGTACAGTGAAGTCTTCTTAGTTGATCAGCTATGGAATTCAAATGAAAAGTTTTAGGATTTTCTCTTTCTGCATCTTCACAAGTTGATGTTATGAGTGACCAATGTACCTAACACTGCAAACCGTCATTCCCCGTTACATTAAACTATTCTTGCATGTAAAATGCATGGGTGGAATGGGTGAACAGTGCCTTATAACCTACCACAGCTTGGGTGTTCATGTTAAATGTGTATATTAACTTTTTATCACAGCCCTTCACATGTTCATACTGATCATTGGAGCATGAAGCAGGAAGCTCCCATTTGGCAATTAAACCTTTGGGAATATAATAATTTACATTTGCCTAATTTAAAATCTTGATATAGTGTTTAACCCTCCTGCTTCACAGCCTAAAGCCACAGGTTGTAATTTAGGTCCAGGGATGAACTACCACAAGATTTTCTTGGTTTTCTGAAACCTCTCCACAGAAATATTAATGTAATCTAAGATTTTCCTACCATTTCCAAGTCCCTGTAAAGAAACAATAATGTATAATTTCAAAGTTTTATCCTTCAATTTGAACTGTGAATTTATACTTCACAGTAATTTCAAAATTGGCTTGCCCTGTTCCTCCACCCCCCTCCCCCTTTCTGTTAGTAAGAAAAATTTGTAGTGACGTCTGTTGTGTAAGTGCAAATTGTTTTGGGATCTTAATTCACACAATACAATGTGTAATTTTTTTATTATACTTGTAAACAATTCAAGAGACAAGAATGGAAATATTCCCAGTTTCCACAAAAAAAAAGAGATAATTTTTATGGTTCCATATATGTGTTAGTCATTAGCACTTGGCAACAGATGTTTTATGTTCTTAGTCATCAGTTCATACAATGAAAACAAAATAACAAAGTGTTTCCCATAATTCAAGCACAAATTGTCACAACATGTAACTCTCTCATTTCTATTTTGTGTAGGAAAATGGTTCAATTATGGAATTATAGTCCTCGTAATGTTGTTGGATCTCAACATGTGGAAAAATCAAATATTCTACAACCCAAAGGATTTTGGGCAATACACAGGTAGAGGACTCTGCAATTATAATACCTACTTACTTTATCACTGTGTGAATGTGACTCATCTGCACCGGTATTTGTGACTGTGAATAGAATGGGCAACAAGAAGGAATTTAGGGATAATATTTTAGTAACTTTACCTTGAAGTTGTTACTCTGGTCACAGTGCAGGTTATGTAGAACTGGACAGCAGCATTGCTTTTTCACCATTGTGTTCATTAGGCCGTAACTGACCTTCAAGAATAAGCAAATGCTGTGTGTTCATAACCTAATAAATATGCACTTTTAACACCTTCTGAACTTTGTATAAGCACATGGCCACAATTGCTTCTCTAGCAAGATGTGGCAATGGAAGAATTGCGTGAATAACTGCAAGATGTACCACTGGCAATGTGATAGACTATGTGGATTATGCATAATGAATTTTCTGCTCATTTCATGTTTGAAGTTTACACATGCTGATTTCTAATTGTGGGACAATCTGAAGGGCATAATTTACTATAAGTGATTCAACACATAGATGATCGTTGAGGTTTGATTGAAGTTTGTGTGAAAGCAATACAAGACATGTCTTACAGTTCTCCAGTGTGCCAGGCATTCTTGGCATCATAGGAATCAGTTATGCAATCGGCCTAATGCAGAATATTCTCAGAAAATTTGTAAACATTTTGTCAGCATGCTGATATTGCTGCCTTCAGATGTGGTTAATATAATGAATAAATGTTCCACTAAACTATGTTATTCTTCTCATATGATTTCCACAAGCTCCCTGTTCCCAGTAGCAAAATGGTGGCCATATATCCATATAAAATGCCTGGATTCATTTTAGGGGTAAAATGCAAGCCTTTATAGAATGTTCAGGATTTTGTGTGCTAAGAATCATCCTATATAAGAAAGTGTGCAAACATTAAATATGCCTGAACCTAACAAAATATCTGTTGTTATGTTGGTGGCAGGCCCAGATGATAAGATTCATACAGTGAATGACCCAGAGCTTCTTGAGACCCGCAACACATCATACTGGACATGGGAGAGTCGGTCACACGTCAACCCAGACACAGGTTTGCCATTCTATGAAGGTGGGTGAACTGTCATTTGTATCTATTTATTATTGACTTCAAGATACATGGCACCAAGAGGAACTATAAGTATGGGATTGCACAGTTCAGTAATTTAGATATTAGTACATAATTTCTGTTACTAGACATTGAGGTTGTGCCACATTTGCCAATGTAATCTGTGTTTCAAACCATTGCCATGTTTTTAATTCCAAAAAATTATCCAAGAAACCATAGAGAATGTGCAGGTGATACACTTCTACATATGAAATGTCACATGAAACATTCATTACTTATTTGCAGTAGATTTTTTGACATATACAATTTCTTAATGAAAGGTTTCATGTTTTTTGAAGGCCTACTATATATAACTTCAAGAGTTGGTATTGGTCAAGATGGATTGGAGACTGGGCATGATGTTTGTACCAATTGTCATGTGAACTCATCAGTTGGTTGATACATCATTTTGGAAGACTTACGTGGAGAGGCAATCAAATATATGTGAAGATGTCTTAACTTTGATTACTGTGCAGATTGTTTACCAAAGATGATTAATTAAATATACATGTGTGTACCTATCATCCAGTCAACAGAGTAGCGTTGCATAATCATTGTTGCAGATGACATGCAGATGAATTCCCGTTTCATGAACTACCCCCTGTCTGTCAAGTGGACTGCCTTTATCCCTTCAGTGATTGGATTGGTGCTGTTTGTATCTCTAGTGTCACTGTATGGACGTTTTCCTGCCCATCAGGTAAGATAACAGTGCATGTCTGGAGATTTACAATTCTCCATTCATTTTCAAGCTGTCTGCTTTCAGTACAGTCAGTAATTTGTTTTCTGTGTAATTTGCTTTACTTTCTGTCACTATCCATAAAATTCATTACTTTAAAAGATAAACTAAATTAGCTTTTTGCTGTTTGTGATAGGAATTTTCCATCAATTACATGAATGGAAAATACCAAATATTAAAGCAAAATACTTTTCAAAAATCCCTCCCACCCATTCTGCCTTTAAAACATTCCATTTAATAAGACTTTTCTAGGGTTTTCTGTCTGTTCTTGGGAAAAGAATGTTCCAACACAGGCAGGTTTCAATTTAACCCAGTTTCAACTTTAAACAGGTGTTACTGTATTCGATTTTTTTTAAATATTTCACTCTGATCATTCCACGTGTCATTTATATTAGTGTTAATTTTTTTTTTTAGCCTCATGGACAGGACCGAAGCCTAAGTCCTTGCCGAGGCCCCCAGGGAAAGGACCTGAATTCCCGGTAACCATGGCAATGCAGGAAAACTAGTTTCCTGTGTTTTCCTGTACCAACACCAGACAAACATTGACTTATCAAAATCCCATTTAAAGCCATTGTTATACTGTTGCTGTGTTCAACCGCAATACATGTGATCTTTTCTTCTATCTGTGATCACTGAACTACGTAATAAAGGATTATGGGTAAACTCATGTGTATATGTAACAAGAATTATATATTGAATTTATATTATTGTTTGTTCCTGCGAACTTGAAAGAGTAAACAATAAGCAATTCACTGTTTGAATAATTAAGTGTCCATTGATCATTGTGTACTGTTCTAACTGCTGATAATGAATATTTATTCATGAAATTAGCTTTGTTATACAGTTCTTTTAAAAGTGGAATTTCCTTGTGTTTATTGGGCACACTGATAGAGCAAAAATTCCATTGCAGGAAAACCTAGCAAAATTGATATCAGAAACACATTTTGTAATCACCAGAAACATAACTCATTGCACAAGATATTTCACAAATTCTGTAGTAAACAGGGTAATATTAGATTAGGGTTCTATTTTATGTCTTAAATTGTCATTAAGTATTCAGCGAGAGAGGGCAGCTGAATTTTCTGACAGTTGGCAGTGACCCTGACATATTGCAGTGCATGGTTGTTTTGTTGGCTGTTGTATGACTGAGCAGTGACAATGGTTCCGATGGTACTGATGTTGATTTAAAAGGTAATAAATTTACTTATGCCATCTTGACACATGAATATGAAAATATAAAGGAGGTAAACTCTCTACTTCTGTTAGTTGTGCTCGATAAATGGTTTATGAAAAAGACTGAAACATGTTTTAAGAATTAAAAAGTTACCCTCAAAAAATAGTTACGACTGATGGTCTATTGTTTTATGTTCCTCAACAAAATGGTATGTTTCATTCTAAGAATATTCTACATGCATTACTTACTGGAGCCACTCTACTGTCACTAGGTAACCCCAATGATGAACTCTCTGTCTGTGCCTCGGTCATATGCTCTTTCCCCTCTTTGGTGACATCTTTCACAGTTGGGACTGTTTGCTTATACAATCTTGGATATCCTTTCAGCTGAGTGTCCAGTAAGGAGATCCTTCATTGATCTCAAGTGTTTTCCATTAGGCTTTAATTGCTACCCATTTATTTTAGTGAAAAGTTCCCCTCATTTGTTCATGGACCATCCTGGCTAATATACAAATGACTGTTGCAATGTTTCCCTGGTCATTCCAGGCTGCTCCATTAGCTCAAGCATGCAACGTACTATTGTCTTCCTATACCACAAACCTTAATCAAATCCAGCTTCAAAATACTCACATCACTCCCACAACTACGTTTACACCATTTCCCAAGAATTAAGGAATTTAAGGACAGCACACTTCAAATATTAATCTGCACACACATATTGAATGTTCTGTGTAGAGGCTTATCAGTACTATACATTTTCAACGTACATTCCTCCTTAACGTAATCTGTGAAGTAGATTTCTTGAAAAGCTGACAGATTCTTAGCTGGTCAAGAAATTCCCCACATTTTATGGAACCCAAAAGTTCATAACCTTGTTCACAAGAGCCTGCCACTTGCTGTTGTCCTGAACCAGACGATTCCATTCCACAAAATATAATCCTATTTCTTTAAAGTACAGTTTACTGTTATTCATGTGTACTGTACCATGTTGTATTTATAGATGTGGAAATCCACAACATTCATATTTCATATGCATATCTTTATTACAAAGCTCCCCAATACAATGATCACTAACTTTTCATACAACCTGTAGACATACTTTAGTAGTCTCCCTTAACCAAGACTTGCTGTATGGCAGAACCAGTAATGCACTTGTCACAGATTAACAGCTTTTTATTTTGTTTTGATGGTTACAGGGCTCATGCATGGAGTTACACAAATATAATTCATGGCATAGTTTGTACTTTTAACCTGATACTGTTGGAGTTGGTGGATATGAAAGGGTAAATGAGAAACACATCAAAATCATGGTAAGGAAACACCAAAGTTTCATCAGAGATGTAGGAAAGATGGGAGGATAATACTAAAACAGATCCTGGATACACATGGTGTGAAGGCATGGGAAAGAGTGAGTTGTTTCAGATTAGAACCCAGGGATGAATTTTCTTGACTAAAAGGCTGCAGGAAATTGCTGTACCGGCCACTTGATTTTCATGAAGGCCTTTACTGAGCAGTTAAAACTATGAAAATATAGAAACATTTAAGTTCTGTGTGTACGGTGCTTCATATAATATTTACTAAAATTATACCACAACCAAAGGAACCACACTGTTAAAGGAAAAGATTTTATGGCACTAAAAGTGGCAACTTTGGTTCACATTATCATCTTCAAACCATTTAAATCAAATAAATACTGAACAGGTTTGTAACTCAGATTGTTAGTGATTATAAACATAGAATAATTAGTGACAGATCAACAAGAAGACAAATAGCTTCTGTCACTATTAAATCTGCATGTCATGGTAAATAAAGGCTGCATGCATACACCCATAATCTAAGGGAACAGGTCAATGAAAATCATGCTTATAAAAATGTAACTTTATAACCATTCTTGCCACTGCCCTTGCAAAACAGATACTCTGTGCTGTCATGCAAGTATTGTTTTTGCATTGTAACTATGAGAAGCAGACCATAATGTTAAGGTCACATAATTCGATAGCATAGCATGGAAGATGCATTATGCACAAAGCTTGAAAGTAAAACATGTGTTCTGGCAGACATGTTGAGTTTAGTTCTATATTGCCATTTTAAAGAGTATGGGTATTCATTATGTCACTCAGAATTTCTCTTGCCCCTGGAATAGCAATAATCATTCACACCCATCAGGCTGTGTTCCTACAGAGTTCTAATATTTCAATTGTTCAGCAGGAAATAACAGTCACACATACAGCAAACACAGCTGGTCCTCATAGACCAGAAGTACAATGTTTTATATGACACACCGACATGAAAATTGCAACTAACACAAAATTTTCTACTAAATTAAGTGGCCTAACCATTTCCAGCAATTGAAAGCCATTATGGCATTAAACAAAAATTTAGACACCGATCCTGAAGAGGTACAAAGACTAAATACTAAGTAATACTTTGCAAAAATATAATGTAAGCAGATATATTATGAATGAGTCTCTGTAGAAGTTACAAACTTTACATCAAATTTTCTACACAAAATTTGTACTACAGGATATTATATCTTAAAAGTACCATAGGCAAATAAAATTAACAATTGTGGTCATTACAGTGAAGTCATTTTGAACACCACAGAAAATTAAAATTAAATGTAAGTTGATATTGGTTTATTTTTTTGTGCCAGCAGTTTCATGGACAAGATCATTCATGAGTATAAATTTCTGAGTTTCCATCTCAGGGATTAAATAAGGTCTTTAAAGAATGCCAGCACAAATTCACAACACAAGCAGCTTCCTCGCCAGCTGCAATATTTGTAAACACACATAGCCCTGACAATGCACAATTGCTTGAAAAATTATAGAAACACAATCTTAAAAGGCGAATGCACAGTAACCTGCCCATAGCTTTTTAGACACTGTAGTTTGTTCACAGATTGCTGAACAACCTGAACTACAACATTTTTATCTTTGACAGTTCCAAACAATGTATTACAGTAATCCTGTGAGGATAACACCATATATAAAAATGCCAATGAAACTTTAAACCTAGTTTATGCATTAGGAACATTGCATGTTCCAAATACACAAAAATGCTGCTAAGACTCGAGTGAGTTCTTATGTGCAGATAAAAAATGGATTTGTTAGCTATTCAAAACACATCTGCATATTTTAAAAGACAAAGACAGCATAAAAGACTTTTTTTAAGGCCAGAATTTTTACTGTTCTTGTATTGGATTGAAAATAACGCATTCTGTCACAGGGTGAAACCCAATTCATTAAACTGAGGCCAAATGCAACACTGCTGGATATGTGACCTAGGTAGCAAGACCCATGTTCTACTCTCCAACATAAATCAATATCTCTCATTCCACACTTCCTAGTTTCTTTCCCCCCCCCCCCCCCCGCCATGTTTTTTTCTTCCGGCGCCGTAACGTTAGGTATTCATTAATGTGAGATGTGACGCAGA
>Ga0123354_10013840_pt1 | contig 12541 bp, 9 predicted proteins | sample TergutLab28metaG_2_FD_97872 | JGI IMG/M metagenome (GOLD analysis project Ga0123354, IMG submission 97872) | Labiotermes labralis P4 segment gut microbial communities from Petit-Saut dam, French Guiana - Lab288 P4 | ecosystem: Host-associated > Arthropoda: Insects > Digestive system > Gut ... | reverse complement strand
TTGCAATACCCAATTTATACCGATAGCAACAGATGAATACAGTCACGTTTGACTGCTGCAATTACAGGAGGTGTTCAAAGTGGTTACCGTCAGCGTCTAGACACTTCTGATTACGGCGAACTACTGCTTGAGCAACGTGTGTATACATTTTTTTGGCACCCCCTGTATATGTACTATAAACTCAATGCACTTTGCCTATAGGACATCACACACAACACGTGTACGTACTTTTAACTCTATCCACTTTGCTAATTGAACATATTATTAGTTCAATATGGATGAACCGCGTGACAACGAGATCTCGTTGAAAGTTTAGAATATGTACCAAAACTAATGATCTTATACTGTATAGTTTTTCCTCATTATACATTTTGTGACCTGAAGATGGCCCACAGTGGCCGAAACATGTCGTCGTCAGCCTAATAAAACGGATACAAAGACAGTTGTGTTTTGACGTATCCACTCCTTCCTAATTTGCATAAAATACAATGGGGATTGTGCATCTGAAGATCGTAATTGGTACTCAAATACGAACAAGTGAATTCATTTAAATTCTTAGGAACAGTGGTGAATACTGACAGCTCTATTGAGGAGGAGATTAAAGAAAGAATAGCAGCAGGAAACAGGGCATACCGTGTTCACAAACAACTATTTTCATCAACATTAATATCCCGAAACGTCAAACTACAACTTTATAACACGTTAATTCGCCCAACAGTAACTTATACCTCCGAAACGTGGGTGCCTAAGGAAAATATGACAAATAAACTGATGATTTTTTAAAGAAAGATCATGAGGAAAATATTTGGTCCTACAAGAACAGCTGATGGCTACTGGAGAATTAAAACTAATCAAGAAATAAATGATATAATAAAAGGACAAAATATAATTGGGTTTATTAAAAAAACAAAGATTAAATTGGTTAGGCCATGTTGAACGCATGGCTGAGGATAATATTGTGCAGAAGATCAAGAGATGGAAATCCATGTCTAAAAGACCAATTGGAAGACCTAAAACATGTTGGGAAGATGACGTTTTGGAAGACATAAAGAGCATGAACATAAGCAATTGGAAGACAGTAGCACAGAATGGAGATAGTTGGAAGAAAACGGTTGAGCAAGCCAGAACCTTATATAGATTGTAGCGCTTAAGAAGAAGAAGAAGAAGAAGAAGAAGAAGAAGAAGAGTACTCAATTCATCAGAGCATTTGTTTATTTGGTAAGCAGACGGCTACACACTGCTGGTTTGCAAATCAGTGTGTTTCTTACGGGCGTTTTTTATAGGTAAACATGTTGCACATTTCTACCATAACGCACCTTATGCTGAATAATTCCCCATTAAAACTGTAAGAGGAAATTTTACTTCCCCACCATTTCCCTTAAGTCACAAGAATTACTACACAACAACTTCACCGAATCACACACGCTTCTGAACTTGTCTGGACTGACGGAAAGATCATTTGTCTTCTGTGTTTTGGCAGGAAATTGGCTTGTCAATGCGCAATATTCATACTGTCTGATGACACATCATTGGTAGTACAGGCTACTGACTGTGTGTGACGACAAAACGATATAAGTGCAGTATATTGTTACTGTCTAAGATACAAAGTCAGTAGCATATAATCACATTTTGTGACGAGACAAAAATGCCAACACAGCCTGACAGTGTCACTGTCACTACATTGTATCACTGTCTTGTAGACCGAACAGTGCCTTATCTGGAGAAATACATTAATTCCACTTGTAAGCCTACGGGCAAATGTATCTTACCTTACCAACTAAAGTCTCTACCACCCCATGGAAGAATTGTATCCAATCGAGTATGAAATTGAAACAGATATAAAGTCATGCCGTGCAGTTTATTACTGGGGGGGACACTGGACTGAAAATTTGATTTCGCAACTGGTGAGTGGAATAGAGAGGCATGGTGCTTGTAGTCTTCTTACAATGGAAAATCGATAAACAATTATGGCTTTGGGAAACCGGATAAAGGACGTTTAATATGGATTGGCTCGGTTTAAAATATTAATCCTCTTACATAAACGAGGTTCGTCTAGGGTTGTGGAGGGGGCGGGGGCGGGGGGGGAGGATGGGGGCCGAAGGGGCGGGGGTGGAATGTTTCATGATTTAAATCTTTATAAAATGTAGGAAAATAAATGGGCGAAAGAGCGCTGATAATTATCGTGTAAGTGAGCAGCTTAATGCACAAATTCTTGTTTTATAATAAGTTTATTATATTCCTCTACATGTTTCGAACACTGTTGTGTTCATCATCAGGAGGTCAAAATTGTATTATACAGCAACTGCTATCCTCATACTCTGTAGGTGGCCGTCCGGTGCACAGGTTGGGAGAGGAAACATGTAGGGTAATATAATGAACTTATTATAAAACAAGGATTTGTGCATTAAGTTGGTCAATTGCTAAGATTATACTGAGATGCACGGTCAGCAAAACATCAAAATTATTGTTTACTTTCAGACAGACGTTCAAATTTGTTTATGTATGTGTGAAGGTGACCCAAGTAATTAACGATCCGATGTTCAACACGTAACCAACAGAGACATTTCAGGGCTTGTTTTTAAAGTAGGGAATATCTTCAGATTCTAGTAAACCTGGTCAGTAAATACAGCTGTACTGAAATTGTATCCATAACTTAGGTAACATTACAATAGGCCGTGATGATTTTAATCACATAGTTGAAATCAGCGAAAGGGACTGCAAATTGCAGAAGTGTTAGGCACTGTCCCATGCAAACCAATTATTTTTAAAAAGAGGGTAAGGAAAGTGATAATTGGGGTGAGTTAAAGGAAGATAAAGTGTGTTGGAAATTATCTGAAATGTAGAGAGGCGAAGTAAAGTGAAGTGAAAGTCATCTAAAAGTGTAGTGAAGTGAAATAAAGTGAAGTGAAGTGAAGTGAAATGAAGTGTAGGGAAGGGGGTAAAAACGAGACTTTATGGGAAAAGTTTATATGAGCAGTAAAGTGGTGAGAAGTGAAGGGCTGGGGTGAAAGCGTGAGTACAAAATGTGTGGGGAAAAATACTGGAAACTGTATACAGTACTTTCTTACCGTGGTGTTGTTAACCGTTTGTACTTGTTGTATTTTAAGAGGTCTTGTGTATATTGTTGTTAGTTGTGTTGTGTGTATTGTTATAGTTGTCTTGTGCGTATTGTTGATAATGTTTTGTGTGTATTGTTGTTAGTGTCTTGTTGTTACTTGTCTTGTGTGTGTCGTTGTAGTTGTCTTGTGTTCATTGTTGTTAGTTGTCTTGTATGTATTGTTGTTAGTGTCTTGTATGTATTGTTGTTAGTTGTCTTGTGTGTATTGTTGTTAGTGTCTTGTGTGTATTGTTGTAGTTGTCTTGTGTGTATTGTTGTTAGTTGTCGTGTGTGTATTGTTGTAGTTGTGTTGTGTGTATTGTTAGTTGTCTTGTATGTATTGTTATGATCTTATGTGTATTTGCTCTACTATGTGTGTATTGCTGTTTTTACTTTAGATGCCGGACTGCTGGCTAGAAGTCAGTATTCGGAAGGTCCTGCGACCGGCCACCTCGACACAGGTTTTTCTTGGTTTCCATGGGTCTATAAGCAAATGCTGAGACGGTTCCCAACATTCCAAGTTGCCACTACATGCTTCTCATGCAGCCCTCCAGATTTAAATTTATTAGTAACCAATTTCGTATTTTGTTTACATGTAAAATAACCACTGCCACCGGGTGACAACCCAATTGCAGTTTATTATTATTATTATTATTATTATCATTATTAAGTTGGTGGATTTTCACCAATACTATTTAGAGGCTCGTTTAATTGAACGAAGTTTGTTCAACTCTGCACGCACAAATTCTGCTGAGCTACTACGGGCACCTCAACTTATTCTGCAGCATTCTGCAGCTCGCTCACAAACGGAAGCCGCACAATGGGTTAATCAACACCATGGAGCAGAAATCTTGAGAAACTGATAATTTTTCTCTGTTGGTCAGGAAATATTTCCCATTTTTTTGTTCATTACCATGCCAACAACAGACCGTCACCAGCTATCATTATCTTCTAGGTGAATTAACACAGACTTTATCCCAATTCATTTTTAATTCACTATAATATAATGCTATATAATTGTCTTCAACGTCTAACTTTGTAACAGAGTCGGTGGCATTCAATACAAAACTTCCGTGCCACTAAGGTGTTCCGCGATCTTTACTCTTTACCCTGCAGCCCGGATGTCGGTTGTGGAGATTACAAAGCAGCAAAGCGCCATCAGGGTAGACTGTAGGTGCAAGCGAGAGGATTGAAACAGGGGCCAACATACACATAGAACAGTTCATGAGATGTCACTAAATCTGTGTGCATATTTTCATAAAGAGAACTGTCAATAAAAATGTGTTCTACTGACGTGCACTAAGTGGACTCTCAGTAAAAATGTGTTCTACTAATATGTTCGTACATTTGTTCTACTGACATGTTCACTAAGTTAACTGTCAGTAAAAATTATTTCTACTGACATGCTCATAAAGTGAACTGTCAGTAAAAATGTGTTTTACTTACATCTGTTCATAATGTAAACCTTCAGTAAAAATGTGTTCTACTGATATGTTCATAAAGTGAACTGTCAGTAAAAATGTGTTCTGCTGATATGTTCATAAGTGAACTGTCAGTAAAAGTGTGTTCTACTGACATTTGTTCATAAAGTGAACTGTCAGTAAAAATGTGTTCTACTGATATGTTTATAAAATGGACTGTCAGTAAAAATGTGTTCTACTGATATGTTCATAATGTGAACTGTAAGTAAAAATGTGTTCTACTGACATGTTCATAAAGTGAACTGTCAGTAAAAATGTGTTCTACTGACATATACCCGTGGGCAGGTTAAAATTCTGATATTCAATACACAGTGACAGTGTTACTGCAACACTCTGCAATAACTAATCATGAAAGCACACTGTACCGTGATGTGCTGCAGATCCTTCACAACAGCCTGTACATAACCTCACATTTCACATACTAACACTGTGCAGATGGTCACGTCTACCAGTTTTGTAACGAGTTTATTTGTATCTTCAAACAACCAGTCCGCCTTAATATTAAATTCGTTTAAAATACGTTTTAAACAAGCTCTGTTTCCTTCCTGCCAAATTATGAACGCAGACCCGCACACCTGCAGCTCACAGGCGACATGTTGCCCGCGACACAGTGCCATGTTGCTTGTGGAGACGTTGGACATGAGAAGGCGCCTTTTAATTCTCTCGGTGGTGAAACCGAAATGGAATGCCGATGAAGTTTTGAAAACTTGCAGTGTTTATGTATGGAGACGTACAGTACAGTACGTTACTCTTTAATCTAGCAAGAATTTGATAACAGTAGAGTCAGCATTGCTTAGATTGTGAAATGAATTATAAATTGTAAATTTTTTCTCATTTGATTACAAGTATACACTTATGGTGCATGGAAAAATACAAGGTGAAATTGTACCTGTAATTATACGTAGGCCTTACTTGCTTACTTACTCCATGGTGCAGAGTCCTTCTTGAGAAGCTAACTGGTTTGCAGCTAGTCAAGAAATTCCCCGCATTTCACGGAACCCGAAGGTTCATTACCGCACTCATAAGCGTCCGCCAACTCTCTCTATCCTGGGCCAGCCCAATTCAGTCCATATACCCACATCCCACCTCCTGGAGATCCATCCTAATATTATCCACCCATCTACGCCTAGGTCTCACCAGTGGCTCTTTCCTTCCGGTTTCCCCACCAAGACCCTATACACCCCCCTCTCCTCGCCCATACGCGCCACATGCCCAGCTCATCTCATTCTTCTCGATTTTATCACCCGCACAATATTGGGTGAGCAGTACATATCATTTAGCTCCTCGTTACGCAATCTCCTCCACTCCCCCGTTACCTCGTCCCTCCTAGGTCCAAATATTCTCCTCAACACCATATTCTCAAACACCCTCAGCTTCCTTTCCTCCCACAATGTCAGCGAAAAAGTTTCACGCCCATACAAAACAACAGGCAAAATTATACTTCTATATATCTTGATCTTTAAATTTTTGGATAGCAACCTGGAAGACAAAAATTCTGCACCGAATGATAGCAAGCATTTCCTGACCTCAATCTGCTATACATATTAAATGCCTATCTCAGTGGCCGTGCGGTCTAAGGCGTAGGTCTGCGGCTGCTCGCCTTCTGAGATTGTGGGTTCGGATCTCACGGGGGTAGGGGGGCGTGGATGTCTGTCTGTTGTGATTGTTGCGTGTTGTCAGGTAGAGGTCTCTGCGACGAGCTGATCATTTGTCCAGAGGAGTCCTACCGATTGTGGTGCGTCGTTAAGTGTGATCTAGAAACCTCGTGAATGAGGAGGCCATGGCCCACAGGGGGGCTGTTGCACCAAACAAAAATTACGTATTAATTCCTGATTGTGTGTTTTAACTTTTCAAAGCCTACCGTTAACTTTCGTGCTACCGGATTTAATGTATAAAAATTATACATGGTGATTACATTCCGTTCATGTTTTATCAGAAGAAACAACGACTTTTGCCTAATACACCATTAACAGTCCGGTTTTTAACCGAGGTGGAGAATGTTTACAGCGCGGTACGGACTGAGTCCTTATATAACACAGATACGCTTCGTCTTTAAAGGGTTAAATTTCTCGCTGCTCCCTCTAGACCCAAATTTACCCAAAATCAGCACACCAGACAAAAGATTCAGCAGGCCTGCTGTACCTGATTCACCCTGTGCCAGAACCGTTGCTACATAGCTTTATATTCACAGAAACCCAAGAGTGGAAGATGCTTATTACTCTCACAGTCGGTCGAACGAAAGCCTGTAGGCTGCCCCCAGTGTCATGGCCTGCAGCGCAATATGGACGCTCGGAAATCAGTTGTAAGTAGGGTCTACTGGTTGCCTAGCAACCGCTCACGCAATATAATGGAATATTTCCACTTGTCGTTTCATTACGAACCGGATCACCAGCCGTCATACACACACCTGTCAACTGTACCTAACGTCAATAGCCGCACACGGAATTAAAGATTTGCGGGTCACATACACTGCACATGTTTGTTGCTTATAGACACTCGTGTTAACTCATTACCTTCACAACGGCTGTAAGTAGGTAACAACCTAAATGTTCCGAAACTAATTCTTGTGAAATTCTACAGGGTGTATGTTTTATCGCCTGCTCTTTACTCAGGTTAGAATTAGAACTGCGGTTAAATTGCACCATACTGCAAGGCGTTATGTGCATGCAACATGACCTTCCGAACTGTTGAACTTTACTGCTTTATATGGCGTTATTAGGATGTTTTTACTGTGAACATGCAAGCAGGGGTTTTTTGGGGGGAGGTGGGGGGAAAGACGGTAAATTTTTACTAGGCCGTGCTACATAAAATTCCACTTTTCTACTGTGAAGAAGGAGGCAGTGCTGTCTTCTGAAACGATTTTTAAACAAGTAGGAGACTCAGCCGAGCCTCTCTCTCTCTCTCTCTCGACCCCAGTGCCCCAGAACTCGGAGTTTACGCTGCGGAAGGCAACTGATGAGTACGGCATTCGAGCTCAGAGCTCCGTGACTCGGAGCTGCTAGGCATTGCTGCTAGGTTGGATTTTGTTGGCGAACGCATTTCGTTCGACGAAGGGGATGCTGGGGCGTCGCTTCAGTAATCGACTCTTGCTCAGTATAGGACTTTCGATTAGGAAAAACTCTAAATATGTTATCCAATGTAATGGGGGGGGGGGTGCACAAAATGTGTTTCTTTAAGAATTGCTATTAATGCAGCGTGAGTCGCGAGACCGTGTGGGACTCCAACTCACCGAAACCTGTGGAACTTTCAATCACCGACATCTTGTGGAACTTTAAATCACCGACACCGTGTAGAACACACAATCACCGACACAATGTGGAACTCGAATCACCGACACCCTGTGGAACCCCGACACATTTTAGAACTCACAATTGCCGACACCGTGTAGAACTGAAATCACCGACGCCTTGAGGAATTCACCATCACCGACACCGTGTTGAACTCACATTCACCGAAACCGTGTGGAACTCCGAGTCACTTACACCCCTGAAACTTCCAGTCACCGACACCGTGTAGAATTCCCAGTTACCGACCCATGTGGAAATCACAATCACCGACATCGTGTGGAACTCCCCAGTCACTGACGCCATATGGATCTCCAATTCACCAATAATGTTTAACCCTTCAGCGTCGGTCTGACTGCCCTCGTGATATGATATTATATATGATATGATATGACATGACATGACATGACATGACATGACATGATATGGTATGATAAGTTATGATATGATATGATATGATATGATATGATATGATATGATATGATATGACCAGTGAGCCCTCACACTGCTGTCAAATCTCGGCCTCACAACAGCCTGATTATGACGGAGGAGCAACAAACGGGTGGCCTCGCTCCCGATGGTGAGGTGAAAACTACTTCGTTCTTTGGGCAAACAAATTTTACTGCCTTCCTCCCTCTTTTCCAGGGTAGCGTAGGCAGTATAGCGACTGGTTATGGACTGGACAGTCCGGGATCGAATCCCGGACAGGCGAGATTTTTCGCACCCGCCTAGACCGGCCCTGGGGTCCACCGTGTCTCTTTCGTGGCAGCGACGCGGACGGAGCCCCCCTCAAGTAGCAGTGAGGAAAGTGCAGTAGCAGAACTGCACCTCTACACTCCCTCTGAGCCTGCTTGGCCTGTCAAAGGGTGAACTTTTACATTTGTAGATTTATCACGCCGTTGGATTACTTACAGACAGACAGACAGACAGCATACAGACAGACAGAACACAGAACTGCCAACAAAACTACGCTATATTGTCTGCAGCATTTATATCTGCAATAATTTGCGAACACAAAGTTCATCTTCAGGATAAAATACTTTAAAAACACATAAAAGGTTTTGACGCAATTGCATTAGGTCATTATTTGAGATCTCAGTCGTTATCGGTTTTGCAACACGCGTTACTTCTTGAAACACGTGTCACTTTTTGCAACACGTGTCACTTTTTGCAACAAGTAATACTTCTTGCAACACATGTTACTTCTTGCAACACGTGCTACTTCTAGCAATCCGTGTCACTTTAGCAAAAACTGTTACTTCTTGCAACACATATTATTTCTTGCAACATGTGTTACTTTTTGCAACACGCTTTACTTCTTGCAACACGTGTTACTTTTCCTGGCATGTTGATGGAAGTATCAGTTAACAAAATATTTGTGAAATATTCTTGATATACCACGTCGGTCCGTAGTCTCAGCTGTGTTTGTCTTGTGTCTTGTCACAGCTGTAGGTCCGTATACCGTTGCGTGGGAGAGATCGCAAGATGGTGGCGTCAGGCTTGTATCGGCCTTCTCTCGCTGCTTAGGGGGCACCACAAAAACCCGTTTTTTTGTAGCCGTTCATTACAGAATGACACATCTCAATAATGGTGTTAACTCAGGGCAGGAGGACAGTAAAGAGGTGTTGCGAACAAAGCGCGATATTGTCCACAACGAATTCTATACGGAAGGATAAATTTGAACGTTGTTACGACTCAAATACTTGTTTGTGTATCGGTTTGTGCGTCTGATCGCACGCAGGAAATATGTCTAACGTTAACAGTTAGGGGTGTCGTGAGGCACGGAAATGAATAACGTCAGCAACATTTACTGTCAACTGACGCGTTAATCCGTGCTGCGGAGTTGCAAGCATGGATTACTGAATATTCACCGAACAAGCAAAGTTCTGTGATAATGTAACACTGGAATACCACTCAGACAGGAAGTGAGACAAGAGCAGCTAAACATAATGAAGACATCACATGTACAGAAGGTGTTACCGGAAGACGTGTGGGCTGGTATCACAGTCTGTGCCACGATGAAGTATGCAAATGAATCCCGTAGACTTCAGAATGATGGAGCACGCGTTTAAAACCTGTAATACAGAGTTAATCATTGGCGTACCCAGGAATTTTGTTCGGGGGCGTTCAACAAATTCGGTTGAGGACATAGAGAAAGGGGATGTGGGGGCGGTAGCCCCCTAGTCAGGGGTTCTGGAGACAGCTGTAATTTGATACAAGAAATTTCATTTCGTATAGTTAAATTTTCTTAATTTTTGGTACTTTATGACTATTTATGATGACAACCAATTTATTTGTCATTTTTAACATTTTTCACAATCGGGTTGAGTTTGGTACGATTTTGGAGGGCCTTCGAAACTACGGGGGGTGGGGGGTTGAACCCCCCAACCCCGCCTCGGTACGCCACTGGAGTTAATAGTACTAGATTTAGGTGTACGCGTATCTTGCAGGTGTGGTATTCGGATGTAGGCTGAAGCCTGCATCCGGATACCACACCACCCCAGCCAAACCACAACGTAACACCAACACACATCAAACCAGAACAATACAACCCATGAAATAACTCAACAAATAAGTCGCAAGCTCCTGAGGACGGATGTAATAACATCCGGAACATGTTGAGCAGTAAATAATGGAATAATAAAGCAAGTGACATCAAGTTGGTCTATCTTTATTCAACTATCAAAATGATGCACGGTCCAATAAATATAAGATTCCTAGAAAAGTTTTAGAAAAATACTCAAATAGAAAAGTTTATTAAAATCCTTACGGTGGAAACCGAGTTGTTGCATGCGGACGGACGTACATACAGACATGACGAATCTGATAGTCGCTTTTCGGAATTTGGGAACGTACCTACCCCGGGTTCTGATAAGTCCTTAGCCCGACCAGGAAGGAAACAAGCTCGGAAGCATGTCAGGGAAGCGCGCGATTTCAACAACATCGAGACGCGAGCTGTCATCAGGCTTTTTTTTTCCTGCAAGGCAAGGCGCCGAAAGAAATTCACGTTATTCTGACAGAAACATTAGCTTGTTCTATATATTCACTTTATTATATATATTTCAGCCAACACAACTATATAATAAAAGCATGGGTTAAAGCAACATGTTTCGGCTTATAAAATCACCGTCAGGCTACGCTAAGAACCGTGAAGTTCTTTACAGTGTGTCTGTGCACATTTGGGATCACAGATGGCTCACAGTGTGTGCTGTGATTCGTACCGTGTACATAACGTGACTTATATCTATTACACTATTGTACCGGTATTGGGTCCAGTATGTGACCTGTGTTAGCATGCTATTTCCTGGGACCGTTGTTCACTGATTGGGCTCCTGGTTGTTATGTCCTTTGCGGTTGTATTGGTTCTACTGTTTTTAGTTTTCCGGTGGCTGGGGGCCCGTCCACTTGTTCTTTGAAGTCTGTTACTGCTTTCTGTTTTGGATCGGTTTGCGTCTTGTCTAGTTCAGCAAGTATGAAACAGGATCATTTATTTCACGGTTCTTGGCTCAGCCTGACGGTGACTTTATAAGCCGAAACATGTCGCTTTAACCTATGCTTTTATTATATAGTTGTGTTGACTGAAATATATATAATAAAGTGAATATATAGAATCAATACACAACGGAATGACTTCATTCAAATTAGCTTGTTTCCTTCCTGGTCGGGCTAAGGACATATCAGCACCCCAGTAAAAATGCCAGATTAGCTTTAACCTTTTAAACGGCGAGTTATATCCTATCTGCCATCTGCTGGCATTATTAGGAGTTCACTATATTTTCCACGTTAGCGGGTTAGGGGTTAATTCTAAACGGTTACATTAAATTGCAGTTATACAGTTTCTCTTATTTCAGCTTGTTGTTTGGAATTAAGCTTATTTTTCATTTTAATTTCCACATTTTCACTTCAATCTACATATTAGGAAGCATCGCGTTCTTCTGTCTACATCAGCGAAGCTGCAAACTGTAAGATAAAAAATATCGCACTGATACAGAAGCACATTTGTCTTTGAGAATATCACAAATTAATATCGACGGACACACCTGGGGTCTTGACGAAGTGTGATTCTCAAGTCTTAGGTTCTTGTGACCGTGCATCATGGAACGCAGAGTGAAGAGAGATAAACCAACAAGATGCAACTAATCCGATGTTTTATTATCAAACTTCTATCTCAACATGTTTCGGTCATCAGTATGCCCATCATCAGGAGAACAAGACCGTGTATTACTGCATATGGTGTTCTGCACTGTAATAGGAGGGGGAAAAACCGTAAGATGTGAGACATAGAATATTTGCGTGGAGTAATGAGAAGTAAACATAGTTGGGATTTCGTGTGTCTATGTGTATGGCCTTGTGTATATGTGTACGGTCGTGTGTGTATGTGTATGGTCGTGTGTATATGTTTATGGTCGTGTGTCTATGTGTATGGCCGTGTGTATATGTGTACGGTCGTGTGTATATTTGTATGCCGTGTGTCTATGTGTATGGTCGTGTGTATATGTGTATGGTCGTGTGTATATTTGTACGGTCTTGTGTATATTTGTATGGTCGTGTGTCTATGTGTATGGTCGTGTGTATATGTGTACGGTCGTGTGTGTATGTGTATGGTCGTGTGTATATTTGTACGGTCGTGTGTATATTTGTATGGTCGTGTGTATATGTGTACGGTCGTGTGTATATTT
>Ga0123354_10013838_pt1 | contig 12542 bp, 17 predicted proteins | sample TergutLab28metaG_2_FD_97872 | JGI IMG/M metagenome (GOLD analysis project Ga0123354, IMG submission 97872) | Labiotermes labralis P4 segment gut microbial communities from Petit-Saut dam, French Guiana - Lab288 P4 | ecosystem: Host-associated > Arthropoda: Insects > Digestive system > Gut ... | reverse complement strand
GACGCCTTGGCGAACGGGGCAACCGGCGCGCAAGCGCAAGAGGAGCTTGGCCGCTACTGCCCCAAATAGCGCGTTCCATATTGTGTAATCATCGGAGGAAAAATGTCCAATCGTATGATTTTCCGCGCCCTTGCGCTGGTAGCGGTTCTTTGCGCGTTGTGGGCGGGCGCGGCTTGCGCCCAGGGCGCTCCGGATGCGAACAAGGGCTTGGCTACGCTTCAGGAGGCCGCTGACAAAGGCGACGCACAGGCGCAATTCAGACTGGGGGGGATGTATGCGCTGGGCCAGGGCGTGCCTCAGGATGGCGTCAAGGCGCTGGCGCTCCTGCAAAAGGCGGCGGACCAGGGATATGCCCCGGCGCAGTACAACATGGGCGTTTTTTACGAGCGTGGTCAGGGCATGCCCAAAGACGCGGCCAAGGCGGTGGAGTTCTATCAAAAGGCGGCGGATCAGGGATATCCCCCGGCGCAGTGCAACATGGGAGTCCTTTACGAGCATGGCCAAGGCGTTCCCCAGGACGTGGCCAAGGCGGCACAGTTCTACCAAAAGGCGGCGGATCAGGGATATGTCCTGGCGCAGTACAACTTGGGGATGATATACGCCCAGGGCGAGGGCGTGCCTCAGGACCTGGCCAAGGCGGCGGCCTTTTTCCAAAAGGCGGCGGACCAGGGATATGTTCAGGCGCAGTACAGTCTGGGGGCGATGTACTTGCGTGGCCGGGGCGTGCCCCTGGACCAGGCCAAGGCGGCGGAATTTTTGCAAAAGGCGGCGGATCAGGGAGACACGCGGGCCAAGGCCGCGCTGGGGGCGATGTATGCGCTGGGGGCGGGTGTGTCCAAAGATGTGGACAAGGGCTGCGGCCTCCTGCGCGCTGCCTTGGCGAAAGGGGTGTCCGGCGTGCGTACACAAGAGGTGTTTGACCGCTACTGCCCCAAATAACGCGTTCCACGTGCGTAACCATCGGAGGTAAAATGCCCAATCGTCCATTTTTTCGCGTTCTTGCGCTGATGGCTGTTCTTTGCGTGGTGGGGATGGGCGCGGGGTGCAGCGATCTGAAGAACGATTTTAGCGCCCCGAGCGCGGAGAGCAATGATCCGTTCATCCTTCAACGCGCCGTCGACAAAGGCGACGCCAAGGCGCAAAACAAGCTGGGGATGATGTACTACCGGGGCCAGGGCGTGCCCCAGAACTTGGCCAACGCGGCGGCGTTGTTCTACGCGTCCGCGGAACAGGGGAATGCCTGGGCGCAAACCAATCTGGGGATGATGTATTTGCAGGGCCAAGGCCTGCGCCAGGACTCGGCCAGGGGGGCGGCGTATCTGCAAAAGGCGGCGGATCAGGGTTTTGTCTTGGCGCAGAACAATCTGGGGGTGATGTATTTACAGGGCCACAATGACGTCAAGGCCGCCGTGCTTTTGCAAAAGGCGGCGGACCAGGGGTATCCCATGGCGCAGTTCGTGCTGGGAGAGATGTACATAGTGGGCCGGGGCGTGCCCAATGATATAGGGAAGGCGTGCGCCCTTCTGCGCTTGGCCGCCGCGAACGGGATATCCGGCGCGCAAGATGCTATTGACCGCAATTGTCCCAAATAACATGCCCGACGGGGTGTAAACATTGGAGGGAAAAATGTTCGATCGTACGTTTTTTCGCGCTCTTGCGCTGATGGCGGTTTTTTGCATGGTGTGGGCGGGCGCGGCTTGCGACCGGGACTCCCGGTACAGGGCGGGCAATGATCCGGCGGCCCTGCAGCAGGCCGCGGACAAAGGCGACGCCAGGGCGCAATACGAGTTGGGAACAATGTATGCGCGGGGCCAGGGCGTTCCCCAGGACCTGGCCCAGGCCGCCGCGCTTTACCAGAAGGCGTCGGACCATGGGCTGCCCGAGGCGCAAGCCGCCCTGGGGGCGATGTATGCGTTGGGTGTAGGCGTGGGCAGGGATGCCGGCAAAGGTCTGGCGCTTCTCCAAAAGGCGTCGGACCAGGGGATCGCCGAGGCGCAGACCATCCTGGCGTCGATGTATGCGCGGGGCAACGGCGTCCCCCAGGACTATGCCAAGGCCGTCGAGCTTTACCAAAAGGCGTCGGACCAGGGGTATGCCTCGGCGCGGATCGCGCTGGGGGCGATGTATGCGTGGGGCCAGGGAGTACCCGAGGATACCGGCAAAGGTCTGGCGCTTCTTAAGGAGACGGCGGACCAGGGGTATCCCCAGGCGTGGTACGCCCTGGGGATGATGCACTGCCTGGGACACGGCGTGCCCCAGGACGTCAAGAAGGGCTGCGGCCTCCTGCGCGACGCCGCGGGGAAAGAGGTGCCTGGCGCGCAAGCGGCCGTTGATCGCTACTGCCCCCAATAACACGCCCCACACGGCGTAAACACCGGAGGCAAGATGCCCAATCGAACAGTTTTTCGCGCGCTTGCGCTGGCTGTGGTTCTTTGCGCGTTATGGGCGGGCGCGGCATGCGCCCAGGGCTTTTCAGACGCGGGCAATGACCCGGCTGTTCTTGAACGTGCCGCCCGCGGAGGCGACGCCAAGGCGCGGTATGTCCTGGGGGGAATGTACTACCAGGGCCAGGGCGTTCCTCAGGACTATGCCAAGGCTGCCGCGCTTTTTCAAAAAGCGGCGGATCAGGGATACGCCAAGGCGCAAGCCTTTCTGGGGGAGATGTACATACGGGGCTGGGGCGTGACCACGGACACGGAGAAGGGGTGCGATCTCCTGCGCGACGCCGTGGCAAAAGGAGGGGTAAGCCACACGCAACTGTGGGAGACGTTTAGACGCTACTGCCCCAGATAACGGTCTTTCGATACGTACGATTGACAGGATTCGCTTAATTCGTCAGGTCAAGGCACGATAGACATACCCGTATCAGGGGAGGGGGGGACGATGGCGTCGTCCGAAAATAGGTTGTCGCGCCTGTCGCTGTCGGCGCTTGTGATCGGCTCCATGATCGGAGCCGGAATTTTTTCCCTGCCCCGAACCTTCGCCGTGGCCACAGGCCCCTTCGGAGCCATCATCGCCAAGGTCGTGCCGATCTTTATTTTTATCGTCATATTAGCTTTTGCCTTCAAGGGTGGTTTGTCCCACTCGAATTTTTGGGGCGGCGCAGGTATGCCTGAAGCGAATCTGTTTGAGCAGATTCACAAGACAATGTTAGTGACGGTTTTTGTGTTCATCGGCATTGAGGGCGTGAGCGTTTATTCACGTTATGCGAAAAAACGCTCGGACGTGGGCGCGGCGACACGTATAGGCTTTGTCGCCGTGACGGCGACCATGATGCTGGTGACGCTTCTGTCCTACAGCGTTCTGCCTCGGGCCGACATCGCCGCAATGCTGGAAGCGGTCGTGGGCCACTGGGACGCTGTCTTTATTAGTCTTGGACTTCTTGTCTCTGTGCTCGGCGCGTATTTAGCTTGGGCCTTAATCTGCGCCGAAGTGTTGTTCACGGCCGCGAAGACCAGGGACATGCCGAAACTCTTCGCCCACAAAAATGCGAACAAGGTTCCGTCCGCCACGTTATGGCTGACCAACATCATTGTCCAGCTTTTCGTCCTGAGCATCTATTTTTCCCGCGACGCGTTTTCGCTCATGCTTAATCTCACCAGTTCCATGACGCTAGTCGGCGCGGAGCTTGGCCGGGGTCGTGGCGGCGGCCATTGCATGACCTGCCCCATTATTCGGGATGCTGTTGATTACTAGCTGTTGCTGCTGAATTGACGCTAAACATCGGAGGAAAAATGCCTGGTCGTCTGTTTTTTCGTGGTTTCGCGCTGGCGGCGGCTCTTTGCGTGTTGTGGGCCGGCGCGGCGTGTGTCCCGAAGAAAGCTCCGGACGCGGGCAATGCCCCGCATGGCGGGCAAGCCCGGAACGTTCCGGACGCGAGCCAGGATGCTGTCGCGCGTTTGCGGCAGGCCGCCGACAATGGCGACGCCAAGGCGCAATACGATCTGGGGGCGATGTATTTGGTGGGGCAAGGTGTGCCCCAAGACTATGCCAAGGCGGCGGCGCTCTTCCAAAAGGCGGCGGATCAGGGAAATGTCCTGGCGCAAGGCGCCCTGGGGACGCTGTACGGCTGGGGCCGGGGTGTGCCGCAGGATTATGTCAAATCGGCGGAGCTTCTCCAAAAGGCGGCGGACCACGGGATTGCCGCTGCGCAGAACAATCTGGGGATGAAGTACTTGCAGGGCCTTGGCGTGCCCAAAGACTATGCCAAGGCGGCGGCGCTCCTTCAAAAAGCGGCGGATCAAGGGGTTGCCGTGGCGCAGACCAATCTGGGGAATATGTACTCAAGCGGCCTTGGCGTGCCCAAGGATTCAACCAGGGCGGCGGCGTTCTACCAAAAGGCGGTGGACCAGGGTTTTGTTCCGGCGCAAGCCGTTCTGGGAGAGATGTACTTGCGGGGCCAGGGCGTGCCCAAAGATGTGCAGAAGGGGTGCGGTCTCCTGCGTGACGCCGCGGCAAAAGAGGTGGACGGCGCGCAAGAAAGTTTCAACCGCTACTGCGCCGAGGGCGCGGACATGGACAAGGATCCGGCCGCTCTTCAGCAGGCCGCAAACATTGGCGACGCCAAGGCGCAATACGATCTGGGGTCGATGTACTTCCAGGGCAAAGGCGTGCCCCAAGACTATGCCAAGGCGGCGGCGCTCTTTCAAAAAGCGGCGGACCAGGGGAATGCCAAGGCGCAAGTCGATCTGGGGTCGATGTATGCGCGGGGAACAGGCGTGCCGAAGGACTATGCCAAGGCCGTCGCGCTTTACCAAAAGGCGGCGGACCAGGGAGATGTTTTGGCGTTGTATGCTCTGGGGATTCTGTACTCGCAAGGCCAAGGCGTGCCAAAGGACTATGCCAGGGCTTGCGACTTCTTTCAAAAGGCGGCGGACCAGGGCCTGGCCAAGGCGCAGTACAACCTGGGGGTAATGTATTCACAAGGCATGGGCGTACCCAAGGACGTAGCCAAGGCGACGGTGTTTTACCAAAAGGCGGCGGACCAGGGGCTTGCCCCGGCAGAGCATAATTTGGGGGAGATGTATTTGTTGGGCCAAGGTGTGCCAAAGGACGTCGAGAAGGGCTGTGCCCTCCTGCGCGACGCCGCGGCGAAAGGGGCGACCCTCGGGCAAGAGGCGCTGGACCGCTACTGCCCCAAATAACGCGCTCCGCATGGCGTAAACATCGGAGGAAAAATGTCAGGTCGTACGTTTCTTCATGCTCTCGTGCCGGCGGCGGCTCTTTGCGTGTTGTGGGCGGGCGTGGCCTGCGCCGAGGGTTATCCGGACGAGGCCAAGACCTCGGCCGCTGCTTTGCAACAGGTCTTGGACCGTGGCGACGCCAAGGTACAATTCCAGTTGGGGGAGATGTATGCGCGGGGGCAAGGCGTACCCAAAGACTTGGCCAAGGCGGCGGCGCTCCTGCAAAAGTCGGCGGATCAGGGATATGGCCCGGCACAGACCAATTTGGGAGGGATGTATTTTCTGGGACAAGGCGTGCCCAAAGACTTGGCCAAGGCGGCGGAACTCTGGCAAAAGGCGGCGGATCAGGGGGATGCAAAGGCGCAAGGCGTTCTGGGGACGATGTATGCGCGGGGTCGCGGCGTGCCCAAGGACGCAGCCAAGGCGGCGGCACTTCTCCAAAAAGCGGCCGATCAGGGGGAGGCAAGGGCGCAGAACAGTCTGGGGTGGATGTACTTACAGGGTGATGGCGTGCCTAAGGACGCAGCCAAGGCGGCGGCACTCTTTCAAAAGTCGGCGGACCAGGGAAGTGTTGCGGCATTGTACGACCTGGCCGTCTGTTATTTGCAGGGTCAAGGTGTAGTCAAAGATGAGGAGAAGGGCTGCGACCTCCTGCGCGACGCCGCGGCAAAAGGGGAAGACCGCTCGCAAGAGGTGCTTGACCGCTACTGCTCCAAATAACGCGCCCGGCATGGCGTAAATATCGGAGGCAAAATGTCCGCTCGAACGATTTTTCGTGGTCTTGTGTTGATGGTGGTTCTTTGTACGCTGTGGGCGGGAGAAGTTTGCGCCCAGGGCGCGCTGGACGCAGGCGGCGATCCGGCCGCGCTCACGCAGGCCGCCGACAGAGGCGACGCTAAGGCGCAGTTCAAGTTAGGGGAGATGTATACGCAGGGGCAAGGCGTGCCCCAAGACTACGCCAAGGCCGCAATACTCTTCCAAAAGTCGGCTGCTCAGGGCTTTGTTCCGGCGCAAGGCTTCCTGGGCGTGTTGTACGTGCATGGCGTGGGCGTGCCCAAAGATGTGAGGAAAGGGTGCGGCCTCCTGCACACCGCCATGGCAAAAGGGACGCTCGGCATGCAAAAGGTGTTTGACCGCTACTGCGTCCAATAACGCGCCCCGCATGGCGTAAGCTCGGAGGAGAAATGCCCGTTCGTACGTTTTTTCGCGTTCTCGCGCTGGCGGCGGTTCTTTGCGTGGTGTGGACGGGCGCGGCCTGCGCCCAAGGCGCTTCGGATGCGACGCCGAACCAGGATCCGGCCGTTCTGCAACAGGCCGCCGACAAGGGCGACGCCGAGGCGCAATACGGACTGGGGCTGATGTACTGGCGGGGCCAGGGCGCGCCACAAGACCAGGTCAAGGCGGCGGCGCTCTTCCAAAAGGCCGCGGATCAAGGCTATGCCAAGGCGCAAGCCAGACTGGGCGCGATGTACTACCTTGGCCGGGGCATGCCCCAGGACTCTGCCAAGGCAGTGGCTCTTCTGCAAAAAGCGGCGGACCAGGGAAATGCCCAGGCGCAATCCCTTCTGGGGGGAATGTACGCGGAGGGCTACGGCGTGCCCAAAGACTATGCCAAGGCTGCGGCGCTGCTGCAAAATCCGGCGGACCAGGGAGATGCCAAGACGCAATCCTACCTGGGGGTGATGTATGCAAAGGGCCTGGGCGTGCCGCAGGACTATGCCAAGGCGGCGGCGTTCTACCAAAAGGCGGCAGACATTGGTGACGCCCAGGCGCAATCCAACTTGGGAGCGATGTATGTGCAGGGGCGCGGCGTGCCTCAGGATTATGCCAAGGCGGCGGAGCTTTTTCAAAAGGCGGCGGATCAGGGCTTTGCCATGGCGCAAAATAATCTGGGGGCGATGTATGCGAAGGGTCTGGGCGTACCCAGGGACGTGAAGAAGGGCTGCGCCCTCCTGCGTGAGGCCGTGGCGAAAGGGGTGGCCTTCGCGCAAGAAAATTTTGACCACTTCTGCCGCAAATAACGCGCCCGCATGGCGTAAACATCGGAGGAAAAATGTCCGGTCGTCTGGTTTTTCGTGGCTTTGTGCTGGCGGTGGTCCTTTGTGTGTTGTGGGCGTGCGCGGCGTGCGCCCAGGGCGCTCCGAGAGCGAACCGGAACCTGGCCGCTCTTCAACAGCTCGCCGACAAAGGCGACGTCTTGGCGCAGGTCCTGTTGGGATTGCGATATGCGCAGGGCCAGGGCGCGCCGCATGACCATGCCAGGGCGGTGGCGCTCTTCCAAAAGGCGGCGGACCAGGGGGATGCCCTGGCGCAAAAGTTTCTGGAAGCGGCGCGCGCAAAAGGCCAGGGCGTGCCCCTGGGCAATGCCCAGGTGGCGGAGCTTCTGCAAAAGGCGGTGGACCAGGGGGGAGCTAAGGCGCAAACCGCTCTGGCGGGAATGTACCGGGCGGGTCGAGGAGTGCCCAAGGACGCGGCCCATGCGGCGGAGCTTCTCCAAAAAGCGGCGGACCAGGGGATTGCCCGGGCGCAATTCACTCTGGGGTCGATGTATTCGCGGGGGCGCGGCGTGCCCCAGGATTATGCCAAGGCGGCGGCGCTTTTCCAGAAGGCGGCGGACCAGGGCTTTGCCATGGCGCAAAACAATCTGGGGACGCTCTACTTGCATGGCCATGGCGTGCCCAAGGACTATGTCAAGGCCATCATGCTCTTCCAAAAGGCGGCGGACCAGGGAGATGCCTCGGCGCAAGCCGTTATGGGGGAGATGTACTTGCGGGGCTGGTGGGATGTTGTGCCCAAGGATGTCGAGAAGGGTTGCGGCTTCCTGCGTGAGGCCGTGGTGAAAGGAATAACCGGCGCGCAAAAGTCGGTTGACCGCTACTGTTCCAAATAACGCGCCCGCATGAAGCACGGAGGGGAAATGAGAGGAGAACCGGTCGGCCGGAGGGTTTTTCGCGTTGTTGTGCTGGTGGCGGTTATTGCCGGTGTGTGGTGGATGGCAAATCGGGATCGGGGCGCCAAGGACGCGGCGGTCAATGACCCGGCCGTTCTGCAGCGGGCCGCGGACATTGGCGACGCCAAGGCGCAAACCGCTCTGGGGGAGATGTACTTAAAGGGCCAGGGCGTGCCCCTGGGCAATGCCCAGGTGGCGGAGCTTCTGCAAAAGGCGATGGACCAGGGGGAAGCTAAGGCGCAAACCGCTCTGGCGGGAGTGTACCTGGCGGGTCGAGGAGTGCCCAAGGACGCGGCCCATGCGGCGGAGCTTCTCCAAAAGGCAGCGGACCAGGGAGACGCGCAGGCGCAGGCCTTCCTGGGCACGATGTATGTGCAGGGTTGGGGCGTGCCCAAGGATCCCGAGAAGGGCTGCGGCCTCCTGCATGAGGCGGCGGCAAAAGAGGCGGGCGTGTGGGAGGTGCTTCACCGCTTCTGTTCCAATTGACACGCTCCTCGCGCCCGTCTGTCCGCTCCCTCTAAAAAGCTCTTGATTTGAAAAGATGCGTGTGCGAATCTTCAAGCGAGAGGCACGGTTGGAATATCGCCCCGTCGAGGTTCTATGCACATTTTTTCATCGTTTTTTGGCGCATTGATCTACATTATCAATCTCCTGCTTTGGGCGTATTTCTGGGTGGTCGTTATTTCGGCCGTGCTCAGCTGGATCAAGCCCGACCCCTACCACCCCATTGTCCGCTTCATCCGGTCCGTGACCGAACCCGTGTTTTACCGGGTGCGGCGCCTGTTGCCGTTTGTCATGGTCGGCGGTTTTGATCTGTCGCCGGTTGTCGTGCTGCTCGTCATTCAGTTTCTCCAAGTGTTTTTAACCCGTCTGTTCATAGGCGGCATGACCTTTGGCTTGATGCGGTAAGGGTGTGCAATGCTTTCGAAAATTGATCTGTTGAGCAAAAAATTCAATCGTTCCATGCGCGGATATTCCACCGAGGAGGTGGATCTGGCCATGCATGAGGCGGCGGAGTCGCTGGGCGATGCAGCCGACGAGAACCGCCGTTTGATGGAGCGCATCTGCGAGCTTGAGATCGCGCTGGCCGCCAAGGACGCCGGGGCGTCCGGCGCCTCCGCGGACTTTAGCGGCACGCTGGCCGCCGGGCGAAAGATCATGGATGAAATCCACGAGAACGCCAGGGGAGAGGCCCAGCGCATCATCGAGGGCGCGCACGACGAAGCGTCGCGGATACGGGCCGAGGCCAACCTGGCCAAGGTCGGCATTTATAAGGAAATCGCCGATCTGCGGACGCAGGAGGAGACGTTTGCGCAAAAAATGCGCGCGCTTCTGGAGGCGCATTTCCGGCTGTTGGAGTCCCGTTCGGCAACGCAAGAGGAAAAGCCGGAGCCGGACAGCGACTTCATTTTCGGCGACGGCGCGGAAAACAGGGCGTGACCCGGAAGCGCCCGGAGCAACATGAGGCCGCGGACGAAAATTGCGAGTTTGTCCGGTCTGATGGGGAAGGCGGATTGCGTCTGTTCATTTGGGTGCAACCCGGGGCGAAAGATGACGCCCTGGCAGGAATAATCGAAGGGAGGCTGAAAGTCAGGATCAAGGCCAGGGCGATGGAGAACAAAGCCAATGAGGCGGCATGCGCCTATCTGGCGGGCCTTTTGGGGGTGTCCCGGGGGTCGCTTACGATTGTCTCCGGGGCTCTGAGCCGAAAAAAGACGATTCGCGTGGACGGCGCCAGGCCGGACCTGCGCGCGTTGGAAAAGGCGTTGACGAACAGGTGAAACCATTTTTTTATGCAGGAGGCGACTGCCATGAATGAAAGCGATCTGGAGCTTCTCGCCAAATACAGAACCTCGGACGCGGAACTTGAGGCGCTCTACAGTGAGCACGTGGCCTTCGGAAAACTGATTGATAAGCTTGAAAACAAGTCTTACCTGAGCCCCATCGAACAAACCGAAGTAAAGGAACTCAAAAAGAAGAAACTGGCGGGGAAAACCAGGCTGTTGGCCCTCTTGGACAACTACCGAAAGGCGGAGGCGAACTAAGTCATGGAACTGACCGGGGCTCAAATCCTTCTCGAGTCGCTTGGACGCGAGGGGGTGGACGTGTTCTTCGGATTCCCAGGCGGAGCGGTGCTGGATATCTATCACCAGATCCCCAACTATCCAAACCTGAAGCACTTGTTGGTGCGTCACGCGCAGGGCGCCATCCACATGGCCGACGGTTACGCCAGGGCCACGGGCAAGGTGGGGGTGTGTCTGGTGACGTCCGGCCCCGGCGCGACCAACACCGTAACCGGCATTGTCACGGCATACATGGATTCCATCCCCGTGGTGATCATAACCGGCCAGGTGCCCACGCCCCTTATCGGCAACGACGCCTTTCAGGAGGTGGACATCGTCGGCATCACGCGCCCCTGCACCAAGCACAACTACCTGGTGAAGGACGTGACCAAGCTCGCCAAGACCATCAAGGAGGCCTTTTATCTGGCCCGGTCGGGCAGGCCGGGTCCCGTGCTGATCGACCTGCCCAAGGACATCCAGCAGGCCAGGTGCGCCTACTCCTATCCCAAGGGCGAGGTGTCCATGCGCAGCTACAATCCGCACTACGCGCCAAACGTCAAACAGGTGCGCAAGGTCGCGGAGCTTATCCGTTCGTCGCACAGCCCGGTCATCTATGCGGGCGGCGGGGTGGTCAGCGGGGAGGCGTCAACGGAGCTGACGAAGCTCGCCAGGGCGTACCATATTCCAGTGACCGCCACCCTCATGGGCCTGGGATGCTTTCCGGGCGACGACCCCCTGTGGCTTGGCATGCTGGGCATGCACGGCACGTTCGCGGCCAACCACTCCATGGCCAATGCCGACCTCATCCTGGCCATTGGGGCGCGTTTTGACGACCGGGTCACCGGGAAAATCTCCGAGTTCGCCACCAAGGCCACCATTGTCCATATCGACATCGACCCCACTTCCATCCAGAAGAGCGTGGCGGTCCATGTGCCGATCGTGGCCGGCTGCCGCGAGTTTCTCCTGGCGCTGAACACCGAGATGGCCAATCCGGCGGGTGTGGCGGCCAAGGAAGTATCGAAGGGCAAATGGCTGGACCAAATAAAGAAGTGGAAAACCGAACATCCCCTGACGTACAAGCCGGCGGCCAAGGGCGGACGCGTGAAGCCCCAGATGGTGGTGGAGGCCATCCACAAGATCACCGGGGGCGACTGCATCGTGGCCACGGAAGTGGGGCAGCACCAGATGTGGGCGGCGCAATTCTTTACCTACACGAAACCCCGGACCATCCTGACTTCCGGGGGGCTTGGCACCATGGGATACGGGTTTCCGGCGGCCATCGGGGCGCAGGCGGCGTTTCCGGGCAAGCTGGTCGTTGTCGTCGCGGGCGACGGCTCCATCCAGATGTGCATCCAGGAACTGGCCACGGCCGTGTGTTACAATCTGCCGGTCAAGGTCATCATCTTGAATAACGGGTATCTGGGCATGGTGCGCCAGTGGCAGGAACTCTTCTACGAGAGGAACTATTGCAGCACCTGCCTGGACGTGGCCCCGGACTTTGTCAAGTTGGCCGAGGCCTACGGCGCGGACGGCTTCAGGATAACCGAGACGTCCGACATTGAAAAAACGCTGCGCAAGGCGTTCAAGTCGCCGAAGCCGTGCATCGTGGATGTTGTCGTGGACCCCGAGGAGAACGTCTATCCCATAGTTCCCGCCGGAAAAGCCATCACCGAAATGCTTCTGGTATAAGGAGGACGCCGTGCGCCATATTCTCTCCGTTCTCGTGGACAACGAGCCGGGCGTCCTCTCAAGGGTGTCGGGGCTCTTTTCCGGCAGAGGGTTCAACATTGAAAGTCTGAACGTGGCTCCCACTCTTGAAGAGGGGGAGTCCATCATGACCGTCATAACCACCGGCGACGAGCAGATTGTCGAGCAGATCATAAAACAGCTGCGCAAGGTGGTTACGGTCATCAAGGTCGTGGACCTGACCGAAGTGAAGAACGTCGAGCGCGAAATGATTCTGCTCAAGGTTTCCGCCGAGGAGAGCAAACGCGCCGAGATACTGCGCCTTGTGGAGGTGTTCCGCTGCAAGGTGGTGGACGTTGGCCTGGATGAATTCGTGATCGAGATGACCGGCACCCAGGACAAACTCATGGCGCTCGTGAGCCTGATGCAGCGTTTTGGAATAAAAGAGGTCGCGCGCACGGGCGCCGTGGCCATGCGCCGCAGCATGCAGTAAAAGCATTCAAACGGCCAGGGCGGCATTCGCCCTGGCCGTTTTTATTATGGAAATGAAAACCCCGCGCTATGCGCGGGGTTCTAAAATGGCGAAGCCGTTGATAATCCTGAAAAAGTCGCTCTCCGTGGTAAGCAGAAGTTGTTCCGGCTTCAGCAGACCATGCAGAG
>Ga0123354_10013836_pt1 | contig 12543 bp, 5 predicted proteins | sample TergutLab28metaG_2_FD_97872 | JGI IMG/M metagenome (GOLD analysis project Ga0123354, IMG submission 97872) | Labiotermes labralis P4 segment gut microbial communities from Petit-Saut dam, French Guiana - Lab288 P4 | ecosystem: Host-associated > Arthropoda: Insects > Digestive system > Gut ... | reverse complement strand
TTTTATGTTACGATTTCTGTGTTTTTGGGGGTGGGGGGAGGGGTTGGGTGTGTCGCCCGGCGGGTTTGGGGTTGGGGGGGGGGGGCCGTGGGGGGGGGGGGGGGGGGGGAGCCTAGAGATTTCTGAACAGACGCTTCCATTAGGTCTGCTTTATTCCTTTCTGTTATTCTTTCGTTGTAGTTCCGCTGCTGGTTCGTTATCCAGTTTTGTTGATAAGTCCGTCGCGCATACTCATTTACTGCTATTGATTACATGTTCAGGGCAAAGTTGCGTATTGCTAAACCAGTTTCCAAGTTTACGAATTCGTAATACATTAACTGCCCTAAGAAACGTAGTTTATAATGTCTTTAATTCTTATTTCCTTAAAAAATGTATATTATTCATGAGTGTTTTTGCCATGACCATTTTGTGAAGGAGGATGGTGTCATCGTTTAATGATTTAGACTTTGGCTGTATGACCGAGGAATAATGGTTCGATGTCCGGCAGAGGAATTGAATTTTATCTCTTTTCTCGTCTGTCATGGCGGTGTTCAGGCATAAGTGTTCTCTACGAGTGTTCTTTTGAATTGCCACGTGTGACTCAGAAGAAAATATAAACAAATACACCTGCTAGGTGATGTATTGACGAAATGTGAAATAAACTTGGACTTTCTAATCTAATTTGCAGTTCACTGCTTCACTTCCCTAACAAGATTTATAAAATAGCATACGGCTGTCTTACCCTAGCGACGTCGTAATATTAGCATATTTCTCTTCAGGAGAGGATGATGAACACTCCGGAAACCTTACAAATTAAGGTAACGTTTAGTGTACACATTACAAAGTCACTTTCATTCAAGAAAAATGGCGGCTCAACTTTTCTGATCCATACTCTTACCGGGGTGCTGATAAGTCCTTAGCCCGACCAGGAAGGATACTAGCTCGGAAGCATGTCAGAAACGCACGCGATTTCAACAACAACGAGATGCGAGCTGTCATTAAGTTTTTTTCCTTGCAAGGCAAGGCGCCGAAGGAAATTCACGCCATCCTGACAGAAACCTTAGCTTGTTTTCCTACCTGGTCGGGCTAAGGACTTTTCAGCACCCCTATATTATACCTTCATTACGAGAAGTAATTAAAAATTTTCCATTTCTGTAATTTCAGCAGTAATCCTTTAATTCAGTTTATCTTCTGGCAGAAGTAGTGGTTCTGTCTTACGTACTGAGTTATTTACCTCAAATGGAAATTCTGTTCCTTTATGCTTTTAGCACACGAGTGTATCGTATGTATACAGCACAATATCTCTCGTCGCCAATTGTAAGCAACACTCGCGCTAACTGAAACTGTAACGTGCGCTCCAGAGGGAAGCATCCTCCATCTGCCTGACAGTTTTCAGACACAATTGTCATGCAACTGAACTTTGCATGTGTCTGATAATATACAACGCCCGCCTAAGCACAAATACAATAAAGAATGGAACAGGTTTAAGAATACGTCGTTCCATGATGTGACTCCGTCTGGGCTGTTGGCTTCATCTTCATCATAGGCTTAACTTCTATCATGAATATGGCAACAACAGGGTTCGCCGAAACATGTGAAACATCTACCACACTACATACCATCCCAGCCCAGAAAACAACAATCTTAATAATAATAATATAATAATAATAATGTTTATTAACTGCAATTGGGTTGTTACCCGGTGGCAGTGGTTATTTTACATATGTACAAAATAAGAAATTGGTTACTACTTAATTTAAGTCGGGAGGGCTACATGAGAAGCATGTAGTGGCAACTGTGAATCTTGGGAACCATCTCAGCATTTGCTTATAGACACAAGGCTACCAAGAGAAACATGTGTCGAGGTGGCCGGTCGCAGGACCTTCCTAATACTGACTTCTAGCCAGCAGTCCGGCATGATGAAGCCACCCTAAAGAATATGCAATCTGATGGAAAATTTGATTATATATTCCACTGATAGGGTGTTATGATTATTGTATTTTAATTGAAATTGTATTGCGTTGTATTATACATTGTATTATATTACAAAACGAACGATAAAAAATGCGAGTCATTTGGCAGGTAAGGGCTGCAGAGTTTTGGTGGGGTAATCTGGAAAGAAATGAACTGCGAAACCTAAGTTCATATGGGCTGATACTGCATGTCGGCGGAATCGGACATTTTTCCCTATTTACGTCGCTGTTCTTGGTTAGTGGCATGTACCGGGACATGAAATAGCGTCCAAACGTACGGCGTTCGAGGTAGTCAGGTCGGGGCCAACAGCATAGTTTGGGTGAAAATAAGTTGACAAACACGTCAGTTAAAATATTATTAATGCAGAAGCTGGCCAGCTGGTACGCAATTTCGGACTTAAACAACTTTTTGAAAAGTAAAAATGTAAACGAAATATTTTTTGAAACGCGCCAGTTTTCTTTTTGTGCGAATGGAAGCGCAGTGAGACGGAGGTGGATGAAGAATACTGCTGGGCGATAACTTAGGCGGCGAAGTGATTATACTGCGGCCTACCAGGTTCCAGTGTGTTGAAGTTTGGGTTTTTTCTGGACTTCCTATTTGCATTAATTCATTTATTCCATCCATTAATTTCATTCTTTCATTCATACTTTCTATAGTCTGTCTTATGACAAATCTGTAGCCTCTTTCAAAGCGAGTTCTTCACAGAGTGCGATCTAGTGCTTCCTTTTTCAGTTTCCAGTATTCTGTCTTTTACCTTAAGTCATCCAGTAGCTTCTTACGTCTTCTTTCTCGTCTTCGCGTCACTTCTATCTCTCCTTCTACTTTTCTTTCAATGACGTGTTTTAGAAGGCAGTTCCTACGCAAAATGTGACCAATCCAGTTAGCCTTCCTTCTTTTTGTTGTATGTGGGATATTCCTGTCCTCCGTGACTGTATATTATATTCCGTTTTTCACAAGATCGGTCCAACTGATCTACTCTATTCTTCTCCAGCACCACATATGAAAACTTTCTACGTATTTCTGATCTACTTTCCTTATCCTTTTTTCATACGCACGTATTGACAGTATGTGTACTGAATTCCGTCTTGCGCGAAATTCACTTCGGACCGGAACTTCCCGAACGTAACTGCTGCGAAAGTCCGGGAGTGCCAGCGTCTATGTCACGTCAGTATATAATAGATACCGCCCGAAACTTGTGTATGTGCACGAGCATGCTTACGTACTGCGACTACCGTGTTTTTCAAGGGAAAGACACTATGTCACTTAGGGCTGAAACCGGTTAAAGAGCACTGAATCGTTTATCAGTGGCCTTGGCCACTGGTAATGTGAGATAGAAAGCGTAAACTGCTCGTAGAAGGGTAAAACTCGTCTTATAACATCAGAGTTCCCACACATTATTGTCACTGGACGTGAGTGGCAGGCGAAATTATTGACTTTTACTGATGTATCAGGAGCATTTCACCGTGAAGTATTCTACTGTGTCGTCCCGCAACCGTTGACATCCTGAAATGGCGTGATCTTCCACCATAACGATCACTACTAGCAATCTTAATGAGGATACAGAACATTTAAATAAGAGGTAAGACTTAAATACGATAATAGCGATAAGATAAAGAAATTAAGTGAGGTCGAATATGCATATGAGGTTACCAGGTTGAAGAATTCAGTTCCTCTGAAATGACAAGGAAAGGACTTATTTGAAAGTTAGTTCATATTATTAAGATTCCTTTAAAACTTTCTTAACATCATTAATTTCAACGGAATGGACTTACTGAAGTAGGCGGGTTGTTCAGTTTTGTGAAAAAAGTTCCGTCGTCACTTACTTTTCTATATCATTACATTCGCATAAGAAACGAGGCTCTATTGATTTGGTATCACAGAACTGAGGCTCGAAATATCTCTATTGGTTACCTAAGCTCAACCTCTCCCTCCGCCATCTAGAAACGTTTCCGATTGAAAGAGATTTCCTTCTATCTCTAGCTATGTGGCTTAAGAGATTTCAGGCTGATGGAGTCGGAGTGATGGCCAGAAGTTGGGATTTGGCACAGAAGTGGCGGGCTAACACTCACTCTTCCTCCTCATCCTCCTCCACACCTCACTTGCGATCGACTGTCAGCGGAATGAAGCTACCTGAGGGCGAGATTCGCCTAAGTCCACAGACCATTTTGACATGTCTTTATTGTGGAGTTCAGAGACATATCACGCACAGACGAGTTAGTTTTGCGTGTGAACAGCATAACTGACTCGGAGGGCAGCCATTGAACGGCCGGGTCATCATAAGACCCTTGTCTGGTTATATGTAATTATTGCAAACGTACGCAGTTTAGTAACATGCCTTATTTCGTGGCGCGAAACTAAATCTATTAAGAAAATTGTTGCGTTTTTAACAGTTTACTGCAGTTGATTTCCATAAATGCTTCAAAAGACGTGCAGCATAAGTAACAAATAGTGCTATGAGAAATGCAATGAAAGTTCCACTGTGTAAATCTCAAGCGAATAGACAGTTTGGCAGATAAATTTAAAGTTTAATGTTGAGAAAGGCATGCGGGTGCCTGCGAAGAATGTGTGGTGGGCTGTTGTAAACACAGTAATGAAACTTCGGGCTGGAGAAATGGTTTTTGTAGCACCTCAGATTTATTTCTGTCGTCTAAACATTCACGCCAACACAGTGGACCGCGGTTAGTCGGAAAAGTAGCCAGTCCGTGGAAATCAATAAATAAAACGTAATAAAATACAGTAAAAAAGGTAAATCAGTCCCATTACAGGCCGGAAGTACCCAGTGGGTTCCAGGAAGTTAAGGTTCCAAGATTACGTGACAATAGCCCAGGATGGTAGCAAGGCTGTCAGCCTTAGGCACTGGCCGCTTTTTACCCCCAAGAAATCTTCCTGGTACTCATTTCTGTTAGAAGCTGAGTCGACCCCAGTTCCATAATGCTTTCTGAAGGATTATGTCAATGAAAAATTCCAGTGACACCATCTGGAATCACACCAACGACCTTTCAATTTGTAACACAACACCTTAACAACTTTGCTGCCACGGTACCCAGTAAAATATAGCGAGTCATAAAAATGACTATTTGCTCTTATAAAGCATACGAATGATGCACCATGATAATAATGCCAATGGTGGTAATGATGACAAACTTCAAACGGCACTCATACTTGGTGTAGAGCTTAAGAATGGACACAGAATCCACATAGTTGCAATTCTATATTGAGGCAGGTGGCAGCGCGCTTCCTGGAGTACAGAGTTATGCGTTAAGAAACGTTCTGTGCATTGAAATTTAATGAATTCTTTACATAAGACATTATTTTCGCCTATTCTCTTGTTCTGTAGAATCTAGGCGTGAGTTGGAACAGGGAAAGGACTCGACTACGAAAAAATTATAGTTCGATTGCCGGGATGATTCTTCTCTTCTCCAGAGCGTCCAGACCTGCTCCGAAGCCCATCAAATGTCCTATTTAGTAAATATTTAGGCCACTTTCACCAGGAGTAAAGCGACCGCGGCTTGAAGCTGAATAATTATTGATCTCCAACTTTTGTTGTGTTTGAGAATAAGTCGAGCCATACATCTAGGGCATAAAGGGGGTTAAATTGAAGTGCCAATTAAAGGAGAGACATTTAGTGGAGGTCCTATGTGTGTGTGTGTGTGTGATTGTGTGCGTGTTTTTCGTATCTTTCGAAACTTCCTTCAAGTACTGGGCAGGGACCCAAGGGAGTTGACGGTTACATTTATATCCTGTCAAATACAATTGAATGAGAGAATTTCATGTTTGTGATCTTCACTGTTCTCGGATTTTACGCAGTGTAGATTGATAGATCGTTAGGGATGTTTCAGGACAACATGTCCGTCCCTTTCAAACAATCAAGGTGCGTAACATCCCAGAAGAGCGAAGATCTCATTTACACCGCGGCGGAAGCCGGAAATCACGCAATTTCGTGTTTATAATTAACATAAGCCGCATAAACGCTGCAAATTAAGTTATAGTGCGCATTTTGACCGCGCTTAAATTCGCTGTTATATAACCTTTTAATGTCTTTTTAGGTATTTCTGCCTTCTCATAATTCTATCTGTATGCTGTGTCATAAATGCGCTTATGGTTGGTTTTGGTGGTTTAATTTAATTAAATATGTTAGTAACATGTTTTTTTAATTCTCTAACTATTTATCTTTTCTCACAATAAAACAAACAGTTTGTTACGTCAAAATACAAAAATATTATATAATTCTGGGTATTTTGTTATGGCAACATGTTTCGGTCTTTTTTTCGACCATCATCAGGCCAACGTTCTTAAGTAAGTGGTACAATCAGTGCGTACTGTGTACTGTGGGATCCCATATTACTTAGGAGGTGTACACAAAACTAATCAACCTTGTAAGTAATACGGGATTCCACAGTACACAGTACGCACTGATTGCACATCTTACTTAAGAACGTTGGCCTGAAGAAGGTCTAAAGAAGACCGAAACATGTTGCCATAACAAAATACCAATAATTATATAATATTGTTGTGTTTTTGACATAATAAGCTGTTTGTTTTATTGTGAAAATTGAAACACAACTGAATGTCTTTAAACAAAATAAAAAAGACACTTTTCTGTTTTATAGTTCGTCATAAATGATTGATGACAGGGTACTGACACATTTAGTTATTAACAAATGCCTGATGCATTAATAGATGACAGAGGTAAAAGAAACAATTGTAGTAGAGTAGAAGGAGAATTTAAAGGTCTACTGGCGAAAATTTTCATTAAATTACACCTTGGGTGTAACGGAGTTATATTAAATGTTCAGTAGACTATTTTGCGTACCTCCAGCGAACATAAGGCCTCTTCTTCAGAAGGGAATAGTCACAGAGCTAGTAAAGTATTTTGTCCCCTTTCATAAACTCTAAAATTTATTAGGGCTTTGGTTAAGCCCAACTACTGCTCTCTGTTCTGAGCCAAGCGATTTCAGTCCGTACCCTCTCTTACTATTCCTTTTATGTAAACTGTGATGATATTATTCCTTCTACGCTGCACCTGCCGTTTTGCTTTTTATTGCTGGTCTTCCCACTAAAAAATCTGTCATCTTCTCTTGCATGGCTGATGCATTGCGCGACCACCAACATCAAGGACTTCAGTAACTGTGCCTTTTTTGTCTGATAATAGGGTTAAATATTAGTTTTATTACGCGACAGTGCACCAGAATAAGCGACAGTACATGTAACTGCTCATGCGCCAGAATATATTGTGAGGAGGGAATGGCGCTATACTCCATTAATCCATATGCCTTCATGAACTGATTTCCAATAGGTGTAATGTTAAGTGCTTTGCTTCAGAAGGTTAGATAATTTGATAATATTTTAATAATACGTTTTTTTACGACACTGGTGCTCAATTTTAACCCCTTGAGCGGTGCGCACGTACTTTTGTAGCAGCAGATGCCTTACTGCTGAGGGGTTCTGCTGTATCTTTTTCTTTCGGAACGTTTATAATCAAGCCATATTCCGGGGTCTAACGTCCAGTCGTAGAATTTTGCGTGATCGTGTTATTTTCGTACTTCCAATATTGATCAATTAACACTTGTGTTAGAGTACCTATTAGAATCATTTTAACGTAGGCTGAGGATGTGTTGAAAATAGGATGTTGAGGAGGATATTTGGACATAAAAGGGACGAGGTAACAGGGGAGTGGGAAAAACTTAATGATCTGCACCCCTCACCCAGTATTTTTCGGATGATAAAATCGAGAAGAGAGAGATGGGAGGGGGATATAGCGCGTATAGGGGAGCGGAAAGGCTTATACTGGGTTTTGGAGAGGAAACCTGGGGGACCCGTCTTGAGTCGATTTTCACGAAAATCACAAATGCTGAGTGGATTATATACGTATTTTCTACAACGTATTCGGTCCAAATCTTAAAACATGTAGAAAATGCGGGTAGAAATTCACTTGTTTTCATCTCCAACCAGTACTCCCACTCAAGTAAAATAGAGCATACTCAGTGCCGGTTTTTGTGAAACGTACATCAGTTATTAAATGTTGTGGTTATGTGCTTATCGAATTTCGTGATAATGTAGAAAATCCTGTAAATTTCATTGGGATTGCAAGTAAAATACGGCTTTCCCTGCACGGATTTTCACGAAATTTGCAATTGTTCAACGCCGATATGCGGATATCTCATTTACCTAATTTCACCAAAATAAGTGAAGAAATATTGTAAGTACAGCTGGATGGAAATCTTGCCTGTCTTTATATAAAGTGTGACTGTCGGTGAGCTCATGATCACGATATGAGCACCTGTTTGGTAGAATCCTAAAGTTTCTCTGTTCAGCTTTATGAATATCCAAAAGACGGCTTACCGTATGTTTTTGGTTCACAGACACATGGAAGGATGGACGGACGGACAGACGGATGTGATCTCCACACCAAAACTTTCTCTTCTAGCTTCTTAAAAAAGCCTAAGAGATATTGAGAAATATACACGTTGTAACTTCACAGTTGAACAGGTTCCGTAATTATATTTCACGGAAACTGTGGCTTTCTGATGTATTCGTTTAGTTCCAGAATACCAGGTAGTTTGCAGTACAGGTGAACGATCCTTTCAGGAAAGAACACACATTTTTTGAATGCGGTATTGGAAAACCAAAAGCTTCTCGCGGCACGAAATCTGGTTGTATATAACAATTTGTTTTAACGACATTTTCATCGTCGAAACTCCCATTTGGGTTTCCTTGTGGTTGGAAATTCTAACTTTTATTAAAAATGTTTTGTTGTGTTTTGAAGTGTTCTTCTAGAACGCTGCTGTATTGAGTGTTATTTTACGCACGATGAGCCTTTGCGGATTTAGCGAAGTAAAGCTTATAGCCCCTTTATGCGATATTTTTTTTTAATCTAAAGTAGTATTTACAATTTGTGGGCCGGGTAGCTCAGTCGGTATAGCAATTCACTACGGGCTTGGACGGTCCGGAATCGAATCCCGGTGGGGACGAGATTTTCCGCTCTTCCAGACCGGCCCTGGGGCCCACCCAGCCTCCTGTAAAATGAGTACCGGGTCTTTCCCGGGGGTAAAGTGCGGCCGGGGCGTGCTGCTGACCACTAACCCCCCTCTAGTGCCGCGGTCATGGAAGTATAGAGTTATACCTCTACCCACCCTCTGGGCCACACCGGGCCTGTAACGGGAACACTTTACCTTCTTTAGTATTTAAAATTTAATATCCTACCTCACATTAAACAAACTTCTGTGTTCCATTAGAAAGGCCGAAGCATGTAGTTGACATGTTATGTGTAACTGACAATATAGTTCTGTTATGACAGTCATGTCCATGCATAATTGTTTCCTTATGTCACTGGCTTATTTTTTTAGAGAAATAGTCATACTGTAGCGTGATTCCAAGCTACAGCCGCATTATCTGGGATATTACCCTGCGTAGATTGATAGTTTGTTAATTACATTTTGAAACACCCTGTAGGTCACGTCTTTACGGGTCAAGCAGTCCAATAAGAATTCCGGGAACACTTTGGTACGCTATTACGTAGGGAATGGTGTGGGCGGGAATTAAAAATCCCAGAAGAAAGAAGATCCCAGCGTTGTTGTTTATTTCGGGAATCATGTGAAAGGCATAATTACACTCTTTGAGAAAAACACGGAGCTCTTTAAGGTGAAACTACTTTGTTCTGCTAACGGATCAAAGAGGACAGCAGAAACTGCTAGCACGAAGAGGCTTTATAAAGTTGCTCTTTGAAGGAGGAAGAGTGCTAGCATAACTGAAAACGGGACTGACGTACATCTTGAGAGTACGAGAGTGATGTATTTGGGAGTCACTTCAGAATATCCGTATGCATCTCTTTAAGGCTTGTCAGTATTACATCTGCACCTCGCATGTGTCACACTGAGTTAATTTCTGTAAACGTTTTCGCTAAACAAAATAACATTACCATAAAGTTAGAGGTTCTGACGACGATGCCTATCAGGGACTAGGCCTATGCTCTTCCAGGCTGTGACGACGTGCAGTTTGGTAGATATGTCACTGTGTTATGAAGGAACCTCCTGGCTATAATGCCAGGGTACAAGAAACGAGTCTTTTGAGGACTGCGCTCTTCTGGCTTATTACTCGACGTTCTGGGACAACTTAAAGGTCCCATCTTCAGGGATTTCTTGACCCCTGTAGATATTACCGATAGGTTGTCTCGAAACGTCGCTAATAAATTACCACTATATTCGCAGTGTACAAGCAACAAGATGCAACGTTTCACAATTTATTTCTGTAAGACGCTCTACATGTTTCAGATGGTTTTTCGGTCCATCATCAGGAGCTCAAAACTGCACATACAGCGTCAGGCATTTGTCAGACCAGTGCTGCTACCTGCTGTTAAACCGGTCAGGCTAGCAGCAGGTAGCAGCACTGGTCTGACAAATACCTGACGCTGTATGTGCAGTTTTGAGCTCCTGATGATGGAAGGAAACGCCGTCTGATACATGTAGAGCGTCTTACAGAAATAAATTGTGAAACGTTGCATCTTGTTGTTTGTACTCTGCGAATATGTTAGCGATGCACGGACCTGTGAATGTTAAAATTACATTACCACTACTCGCTGCGTAATAACACAGAAGAGGGCAGTCCACACCTTCTTTTCAGCAGAAGCCTAAAATCACTACACAAATGTAAATAACGTTTGCTCCGACGGATTTTCTCAGAGAAAAAGGAAGTGATTAACAAGAGTAAAGCTCTTCCTGTCCACAACATGAAGCTACGTTTGTATGCGGGGGTGTAGGTACAGCTGTACTCATTCTTATGGTTGGCGCTAGATGGAGGTTAGAAGTCGGCTTCACGCTTCCGTTACTTTACACCTGTTGAGGGAAATATTTTTACTTAAGAATGTTAAGTAAAGTGATTATTTGTGGATGTCTCATACTGAGTAACATCGCGGTTTGTAGAGAGACTGTGAAGTACAGAGTTATCAGATAGCATGAAAATGCTGCAAAAATTGGAAAGCACGACAGATATTTATCGTCTTGATATGGAAACATCTTGAAAAATCGATAACTGGAAGAATGAGAAGAAGACGTAATATTAAGATGGATCTGAACGTGTATTCATCGTGGTTTATTTGCTTCGTCTGGTTCTGATAAAACGACAATTTCCTCCCCCACCTAAATGTTCTGTACCGAATGGTCTTTGTACTGGAATTCCATCGTTTTCTGAGAGGCAAGAATCAATTTTTTAAGGTATACTATCAACAGTATTGTCGTATGAAGTAGTGACATATTCTCAGTAATTACTGCACTCCTATCTGTTGCTCAGTCCATGCACTTTATTTTCTGTCTCTTTGAGTAGATTCTGAAATCGCGTGGAGGGGGGGGGTTTGCGGTTTAGCTTACGTCATTGGCCCTGATACCGGCAGTGGGGAAGCACTCCACCTTGCTTGCCAAAAAGCCCACAGCCTCACGAATCAAATGGCATACTCGCTCCTCTTTAATGTGAGCTGTGCAATTTGTTTCCGTTCGCCTCTCAGAATATCTAAAAGCTTCGCATTCATTTACATTGCTTTGCTCTGGACGTTTACTTACCTAGCGCTGTCCTATATTATAGAAACAAATGTCTGCCAATAGTTCGTTACCTTCTGAACTCCTCGGCTTATTAGTATCTAGCTCGGTAGGCTGATTAGCCACAGTCCGTTCTGTAGACGTATGGTTCTAATATGCAACTGATGTAAGAATTTTTCTCCTTTGTTCCTCTCACTCCGTCTTTGTACGGATATAAACCTAATATTTGTCACTGTGTCGTTTGCTGCAGCCAGCAGTTAGTATTTATGGTAGGGAACAAGAGTGGGGTAGCAACAAATCTAAATTACAAACACGTGTTCTGCAGGGGGCCTTAGATTATCGACATTCGTCGAAACAATCGCACAGACGCCTATCCAGTGAAATGTTGCAATTATATATTTCAGTCTAATACATTTTTTTTTTGCACTTTCATTGCTACGTGTTTTCAGGCAAGCGTGCAGGTTCCTTATTGCATTGCTTGCTAGACGTGTTGCTTAATAAATCTCACACTGATCACGTAACAATTGCAAGACAGGCAGTGTACGTGTAACGTAACACTGAGGCGCGTTCGTGCAATCATTGTTGCAGTGGAAAAGTGTTAATTATTACATATTGTATGTGAGTGTGGAATAATAGTTATCGAGCATGCAGTGCGCATCCGCCACATTGTCATCTGTGGCCTGCTCTGCTCTACAATGTTTTTCCACATTATCTCATAAACGGCACTATTTTCGAAAAAAGAAAATTGTTGAACACAAAATGTTTTTTTGTGATATCCTCTACAAATTTTGTCTGATACATTTCTCATTCTAAGAAGAACTGAGCGAGATATGATCAAACATGTATATTGGTCTTCATGTAAAGTACCCGTTATTCCTGTCCGATTGTAATGAAACACTAATTTTCTCTACAGAGATTCGAAAAATACTTAAACATCAAATTTCATGGAAGTCGGTCCAGTGGAAGTCAAGTTGTTCCGTGCGGACAACGGACGGGCGGCCAAACCTGATGAAGCTCTTATTCGCTTTTCGTAATTTTGCAAACGCGCCCAAAAATATAATTG
>Ga0123354_10013833_pt1 | contig 12544 bp, 12 predicted proteins | sample TergutLab28metaG_2_FD_97872 | JGI IMG/M metagenome (GOLD analysis project Ga0123354, IMG submission 97872) | Labiotermes labralis P4 segment gut microbial communities from Petit-Saut dam, French Guiana - Lab288 P4 | ecosystem: Host-associated > Arthropoda: Insects > Digestive system > Gut ... | reverse complement strand
GGAGGGGGTACGTGGTCTTTGCGAGGGATAAATTGGGCAAGGAGTGGTGGCAACCCCTGACCCCCTTCTGGTGCCATGGCATGGGATGATTTTTACCTTTTCTAACTTTTTAATTTTGTAAACGTGCCCCCCCCCCCCCCCCCCTCAAAAAAAAAACAAATAAAACTTATTAAGTTTGTATTAGATTAAACTGAATCAAAAATACAATTTTTGTGACATCTTTTGGTGTATAATTCTCCAATATAAAATCTTATATAGATTTTTTCACTAGTTTTGGAAGTGAAACATGCAGATTGACACTTGGAGCCTCTGAAGTGTACAAAGAGTACATCACATCAATTTTAAAATATGAGTACAACTGTGGACTGGTTTGTTTTATTCCTTTTGTGATTGTACATCACTTAATAGTTCATGCAAAACTTGCAAGTCATTAGCTTTTAGGGGCCCCATATTGGATTGTTGCAATTTAGGTTTTCACAGTCTGCCTTCTAAATGTGACACCACTAACTGAAGTAAACAGTGGAAAACATGGCCTTTTATTGGTCCCTTTATAATGCACCATGAAACACTGACTCACTTAGATCAAGCCTGACATACTCTAAACAGATGCAGACAATTTGATATGGAGGTAAAATCAACATGTGTATAATTAAATGTTTATATGCATTGTTGATGTTATCTCCATACTGAAGCAGCTTAATGCATGGTCATGGATTTTTTAAAATTTAAAACAGATGAAGAAAAATCTGAAATCCAACATGATATGTTGAGCAACAACATCTAATGTCACAAATAACACAGTCCCTTGTCATCCTTAATTTGTCAGTATTTTAGTGTAAGAGAACACAAGGATATAAAGTAACCCATGTATTTAATTTTCCGACATTTAGTGGGGTGTGTTATGAAATAAAAATAATAAGTTTGTGTCTTTGAGAAGTTATGCAGATACTAATTAGCTGGACTTAGCAAATAACATACATCTTTAAAAAACAACAACTTTAATTGTTTTGAAATTTAAAATTTACAGTTACTTAAAAATACTAAAACTGAACATTTTCATAATTTCTATGTGATATGAAATGATGAGTAAGTGAGAAAGTAGGGCAACTTACCATTTCAAACAACTTTGTATAATTGTGAAAATGTTCAACAGGTAAGCAGGCTACATCATAAAGCTCTACAGGCTGTGTGTTGGACAGGCTTGACTTATGAGTATTGTTTAAATTCTTACATTATATAATATTTTTTACCACAGTCAGTGTTCTGTACCTCTTACTTGAAGTTTGGCTTTTATTTTTTTTAATGAATCATCATCCTCTTGATTAGTTTCAATTGTTATATTGCTCAGGTTGAACTGAATGAGGAGGAAACTATATTGATTATCCGTCGTCTTCATAAAGTATTAAGGCCATTTCTATTGCGGCGGTTGAAGAAGGAAGTGGAATCTCAGCTGCCTGATAAAGTTGAGTACATTGTAAAGTGTGACATGTCAGGCCTTCAGAGAGTTCTGTATAGGTAAGTAGTGAGAAGTGAAGTTAATGGACAACTGATATTCATGAACACTGTTAACAGAAACTGAAGATTCAGCCCCACTGATACCAAAGCCTAGCATTGGACATCGTCGTAAGCCAGTAACATCTGCCTGTCATCCTGATACCCTGGTATTTCCCAAAGACCCATCTGTATATTATCCTGTCTCCATCTTTGTCTTCCAGGTGGTCGCTTCCCAAGAAGTTTCTCTACCAAGGTCTGTCCTGTATTGTCACTACCCACCTGCACTTCTCTAACATAGACTGTACTGTTGTCACCATTGTAATAGCACTAGATGACCCTTATAAACTATGAGGTTCCTCTCTACGTAACATCCTAAATTATGCACTTCATTCTTTCTGTTCTAATGAATAGAACTATTTGTTTTAGTATAATTTATGTAGTCTTTCAGGATGTTAGTTTTAGGAAAGTGGCCTTAAAGTATCCATAAGAAGTATTATAGTTCTGCTTGACAATTATTGCCGATGGAGCATTGCAATTTATGTAGGAGAAATCAGTTTTTTATAATTGTGCTGATGTTGAATATGAAAAACAACCTGAAGTTGGTAGAGTAGTATTGAAACATGTTGCTGTTTACTTAAAAAAAATTGTAGTAATTTAATATTTGCACCAATGATGTTTTATAGTCAAATTCAATACAGTATGAGGGGAAACCTACCCAATTTTGTGACATTTTAATCCATGGAATAACAGTTTGTAGTCACCATGAAGTTAAGTAAATTTTCCACAATTGTGTTTACTTATTCTCCACAGATGGCTTCATTGTGGACATATGTCATGAAATTGGGTAATGTACATTATGTACCCCTCATCTTTTTATTTGCTGGAAAATGTTAAAGTGAGTGAAACTCAGCTGCTTAATTTATAAGATGAGTGTTTGTATCTTGGTTTTCAGACATATGCAGAGTAAAGGTGTGTTGTTAACAGATGGTTCAGAGAAAGGAAAACAAGGCAAGGGTGGAGCTAAAGCATTGATGAACACCATTGTTCAATTGCGTAAACTCTGCAATCATCCCTTTATGTTCCAGAATATTGAGGAAAAATACTGTGACCATGTGGGCTCCCAGACAGGCGTAGTTTCTGGGTAAGCTCAGTTATGTTCACCTTACTCTTCTGCCTTCAGCATGGTGGTGTAGAGCTGATATCCTCATTTATAAGATATTACTGCTTTTGTATGCATGTTAAATTACTTGTCCTCTGTTAAAACAATTCAATATGCATCAGTGCTTCTTTGATCAGTTAGGTTTTAGATGTTACACTACTGCTGCATTATGTCAGTTTAATGTTAAGTTTCCTTCCCCATCTTCCTTTGCTTTTTCAGAAACCACATGTCTACATAAATCTTTGAAGAAAATGTCCTGCTGTGTTTAGTAATTGTATTTCAATGTTGAAAGTTAAAATATTCACTATACAACAGATAATATGAAGGCTGAAAATATAATCATGATTGTGTATGCTTTTTGTAATTCACATTTCACATATGTTAGTGCTTGAAGTTAAAGTGAAACAGAGAGTGGAGAAGTCATAATGATGAATGTTTGAATACTATTTGACTAAAAATAAATGCAAGATACATTTCATGCAGACTGCTTGTGAAGTTGTATCAATTCCAGAATCTACATATGATGATATTTGTTTCATAAGAAGCTAAGAGCTCTGTAGCTGCAGTAAGTATATAAGACTCTTGTGTTTCAGTGTTTTGGTCCTCTGATATTTAGGGCTGTACCCTTCTACTGTTAGAGCCTCAATATTCTAATTGTTTGTTTAGTAAAATAATTTTCATATGTCTCCTTTTGTTCTCTTATTTTGTGTCTGGTTTTGTGGCTTATTACATTCTCATTGCATATAGCTAAGGCCAGTTCTTCCACCTATTCAAAATGTTGTTAATTTAGTTATTCATTTCTTATAAAGCTATGTTAAGCAGTGAGTCCCTTGTTACCACAGCATGGTGTGTCCTCAGTTTGCACTCAGAGGAGATAGCCACCAGATTTTAAGGATAGCAGCAGGTATTCTTGAGTAAGTAGTCACAGACTTGTGACAACTGCTTCTTTATTTCATGCTGTAGTGTAGGAAGAATAAGTTACAATTCCGTTTGGCTGGGGAGGAGTAGTTTGAGATCATGATAAGTTCCATAATAACTTAATACCAAAGATGTAGTTGTAACATACTATTGTGTGTTCAGGCCTGACCTGTATCGAGCATCTGGAAAATTTGAGCTCTTGGATCGAATTCTACCAAAATTGAAGGCTACTGGCCACAGAGTACTGCTCTTCTGTCAGATGACACAGCTTATGACAATCATGGAAGACTATTTAGGGTGGCGTGGATTTTCCTACCTGAGGCTGGATGGCACAACTAAGGCTGAGGATCGTGGTGATCTCCTCTGCACGTTCAACAGCCCTGAATCTGAATACTTTTTGTTCCTTTTGAGCACACGAGCTGGAGGGCTTGGTTTGAACCTGCAAGCAGCTGATACTGTCATCATATTTGATTCAGACTGGAATCCCCACCAGGTATGTATCAGATGTGTATACAGTGTATGTTTTATCAGTCTCACTAACAGTCTTAATGTTTGATATTCCTTCCACAAAGCAAATGAACAACTTATTCCCTCCCAATCCTGTCTTCTTTTAAAATCCTTCAGTCCTAAAAGAGGACATTTGAAAATAAAAAAAAATACGAATTTGAAAGAGTTGAAAATTTCAAATATTTAGGAGTTATGCTCAATGAAGATAACAGTCACCAAACAGACTTACAAGCAAGAATAAAAAATGCTAACAAAACATACTTTATGCTACAGAAACTTTTTAAAAATAAAAACATATCAAAGAAACCAAAATTAAGACTAAAGAACACAATAATAGACGAAACATTAACATACACATCAGAAACCTGGATATTGACAAAGAGAGATAGGAAGCAAATGAACATTTTTTAAAGGAAAGTGTGTAGAAGAATTTTAGGCCCAGTATATGACAATGAAAAAGAAAATTAGAGGATATTAACCAATAAAGAAATCTGTGCAGTTGTTAAAAAACCCACTATACCTGAGACAGTAAGGTTAAATAGATTACGTTGATTTGGGCATGTACAGAGAATGGAAGAAAATAGAATTCCCAAAATAGTATTATATATGAATTTCGAAACAACATGTTTGAGCAGTAGACCAAGAAGTAGTTGGCAAGATGAAATGAGGAACGGTGGAAGAATGGTTGGTGGAGAAGGGTGGCAGGAAAAAGTATAACAGGAATGGAAGAAGCTCCTGAGAACAGCAAGGAATCATCGCATTCTGCACATGCCAATGGAATGAGTGAATGAATCAGACCTACATACTGAGGTATTTCCAACGTACACAATGAAATAACTGGTTATAAATAATTAGCATCAGCACACGTTCTTCATCTTGGTTTGTCTTAAAATCAACTACATCATGTTATGACACAACTGTATATTCCCACTGAACATTATTTACTTGTTTATTGTGGTGCCATATACCAGATGCCAGATCCGCTAAACAGCTGCCGAGTAACAAAATGGGAGTCACTGTAGAACACATTTGACACATTACATAGGATGTGGTCACTTAACAACCAGAGAGAGGTAATCAGAACTCAGTGAGTGAAATAATTTTACGTAATCAGTTTCATGACTTCCTGAGGCAGGAATATCATGTGAACATGGTTTCATTCTCAAGGGTTATGGAGCTAGAGGCATTTGAAGCTGAACATATTCCTGACAGCTTTTGCATACATACTGATGATTAATTTTGAATATCCAAAATTCTCTGTTTTCTCCAGTTCCATAGACCTAAGCATATTAGATTTCCGTGTGTTCATGCAGTAAGCAACAAGAATTGGAGTACTGGAATACAGAAGGGTTAAATTTCAGCTTAACATCATACTGGCCCACACCATCAACGTGCTGTGTGTGAACTACTTCTTTCCTGTAGTCATCAGAACTGAAATATTCTGTACTACACTCAGCTTCACTGGATCAGCATCCCTCTCTGTTATCCACAGTTTACTGGTTACTGGTAGATGACGTGTATGTTGCCATGGCAGTAAAGAATAGTACTTTACAACTAGTGACTTCTGGTTTTTTTCCCCCTCTTATTGACTATTTTGTGTTAAGCATTACTGCTTTTTCCCTGCCCTTTTTTTTCAGCATTTAATGGTGTGACCACCCAGGTGGTGAGTAAAAAGTCACAAGTGTTGGGTTTGGTTACTACATTCAATAGAATTTGAGGTGGTGGAGCCATGTTACCAACCCCAAAACACTGGAAAATTGAAATGCCTGACAACATATTTTGTACACTCTTGTGCAGATAATTTATTTTAGATGTTCACAGTGGGTAATCCATGAGAGCTTTTTAATTTTAATATTGTATAAAGGCATTTACTTCTATATTGTAAGTAATTGTTTTCAGTAATGCTGGTAATCTTAATTAGTTATGTACTGTATTGTGCTGTGTGAGACACTGTACTGGTGCTTGGAAATCCCACTGCTGTTTTACCAGTCCATGAATTGGAAAAGGTTTGAAATCTGTGTCACTTGATACTGTGAGAAGTTCATAAGTCATTTGAAGATAAATTGTTAATCTGTAATCCTGTATCACACAACACACATATAAAGTATATTTAAAGGTAACATCTTCTGTGATGTAGGACCTACAAGCACAGGATCGAGCCCATCGTATTGGACAACAGAATGAGGTTCGTGTACTGCGACTGATGACTGTCAACTCTGTAGAGGAGAGGATTCTGGCTGCAGCCCGCTATAAACTTAATATGGATGAGAAAGTTATCCAAGCAGGGATGTTTGATCAGAAGTCCACAGGTTCAGAAAGACAGCAGTTTCTGCAAAGCATTTTACATCAGGATGATGCAGAAGAGGAGGTAACCATCTGTCATGTCATGTTCATGCAGTTGCTGAATTGTCTTGTACTTAAAGTAAGGAATTGTGGTAATGCCTGTACATGGTGTTTAATTCTGTCTGTCTGTTTTCAGTAGTTCATTAGTTGTCACCATCAAACTGAATGTAACTAAAATTAATTAAATTTGGTAACACAAGTTTCTGGTCCTAATATAAGTTTTAGAAAGTTACATAAAAATTTTATGAACACTTCTTTATTTTGGCATTAAATTTTAGGACCAGTTTGGAGTGTAAATGGTGGGTGTGATGTCCGTATCTCATATATTCTCTTATTTCAGTGTTATATGCTATTCCAGCTCTGTGAACACTTTAAAATATGATAAATATATTAGAATATAGAAAAATTGAGTGTTTCTGAACCTTACTTAATTTTACTTCCCCATGGTTTCTTTAGTTCATTCTCCTCTTTGCCTTCACTGTGGTTCTGTGTGGTTTCTTCACTGTGTTTTCTGATCCCATATACTTGTGCAAGCTGTATTTGTACTGAACTCTGAAGATCTTTTATATTTTGTTTTCATATTATTACAGGAGGAAAATGAAGTCCCTGAAGATGATACGGTGAATCGTATGATTGCTCGTAATGAATGTGAGTTGGATCTCTTTTCACGCATGGATCTAGAACGTCGCCGTGAAGAAGCAAAACTTGGCCCAAACCGTAAATCACGTCTGATAGAAGAAGGAGAATTACCTGATTGGCTTGTCAAAGATGATGAGGAAGTAAGCAGTTTTATTTTATCACAATCATTCTGAATAATGAACATTATGTACTTCCTGTTTGTGGAAAATACTTTGATGAGAGAATCAGTGTAAGTTCGTATTATATCATCCCATTACTTGTTCTTATTATCATTTTCTTCTTTTAGTATAATTTCCATTTTGTGCTGGTAAGTGAATGAAAATCCTCCCAGCTTCTTTTGTTGCCCCACAGCATTCCCCTTTCCATTTCTTACCAGATGCTTCCTTTCCTCTTGCTGCCCACTAATATCTGGCTAAACCATCTTCTGCCTGTTCTATAAGGTTCTTTCCTTGAAGTGTTAATTTTGATGTCCTTCTTGGTATTTTTTTAATCTCTCTATTCTTCTTTTGTGACTATTGTAGTCTTTTCTATTTTAATCCTGTCTAAGTTTCATTGTAACTTCTCACAGAATTTCACTTCCAATTCTGTGCTGTATTCCTGAGTCCCTATCTCCCCACCATATGTCAAGCGTATTGTTTCCGGTTGGATTTCACACTCCCATTACTACTAGTGAACCAGAATTGGAACATGGATGTGATAATCATGTTTACGCATATATAGGTCACAACCCTACTTTCGGACTGAATCTTTGGATGAAAAGTGTAGTCTGTGCACATGTAAATACAGTTAATTAGACAATTGAAGCTCTTTACTGCATTGACTTTATATTGGCTTTGTTAACTAAGCATTTCAGTTTTAATGTTTGTGCACATAATTGGAGGTTTTATGTTTAATAGGTTGAGCGATGGACGTTTGAAGAGGAGGAGGAAAACTACCTGGGACGAGGATCCAGACAGAGGAAAGAAGTGGACTACAGTGACAGTCTTACAGAAAAGGAATGGCTTAAGGTTAATTATAATTTATTTTCTGCTTGTGGTCAGAGTGGGACTTCAATTTATGTAACATAGTCATTGGGGTTTATTTTATGTATGTATATGACTAGAATAAAACTGGAACTTATTAAATATATCCAATGCCATTCATGCACATGTACTTTCCCAACTTTACTTACAGTTCTTACAGCTATACCATTAATATAACCATTTTTAATTTCTTATCTTGACCTTACAAAATCAGTTCTCCTGAAGCCTCAAGCCTGCCCTGTTCATTGTAAACACAATATGGCTTTGCAAAATCCAAACTGACACTCTAACAACCACAGTTTAACTTTTTTGTACCGTCTGCATTAACATTTTCTTTTCCTGGAAAGAACATTCATATATGTAGAAAAATGACTGATCTAATGTCATTATTATAAACTTGTGATTTATTTTGCGTATTACAGGTGAGGTCACAGATGAACTTCACCATCTAGTAATGACCTGTTCCAGTTGCTTGGGGAATGCTTATGGTTATTTAACTAGTTACACTCTTTCAGGCAATAGATGAAGCTGGAGAAGACTTCGAGGAAGAAGAGGAAGAAGAAGAGAAAAAGCTACGCAAGAAAACAAGAAAGCGACGAAGAAAGGGAGAAGAAGATGAAGAAGAAGAGTCAACACAAATCAAGAAGCGCAGCAGAAATACCACAGTAGCTGCAACTACTGTGACTGCATCAGTAGAGCCAAGGCTGAAACGTCATATGAGGAAGCTGATGAACATTGTCATCAAGTACACTGACAGGTAGCTACTGAATAAGCAGATATGGATATCTTCACAGATAATGTAACTGTTCAGAAAGCCTGTTTCTCAGAAGGGTTAATAAGGAGATGAACTGGAACATTTATTATCTTCATAGTAACATTTGTTAACATTCCTGCAGACCTGATGTATTTAGTTGGTTGGCATCTTATTTTTCTTCTAGCATTGTTTCCATTGAATGCAGGCCAATGACAAAAGTTCCCAGCCTGTTCTCTCATCCCACAATCATGCTTGTTCATTTTCTTACTGCCTCTTTCCTCTCTTGATGTATCTGGTTAGAAAATTATTGTCCTATTTTGGTGTTCTTGTTGCATGACCTTCACAGTAAGGGCACAGGATCCATGTGCATGTACAGAGGGACATCCAGCAACTGTAGTATACCTCAGAACATGGACATTAGTATCAGAATGTTTTCAAACTATATTTCTGCTTTAGCATCAGTCTGTTAGTTTGAGCAGTAGCAGAATCACTTAACATATGGATTTATGTGTAATGAATGTTACATCATTTTGAAATGCACCCTTAAACTGCCACTTGTTACTCTTAAACTTTCAAAGCCTACTGATTACATTATGCACCAGCAGGTATAACATTCAACAGTTGTATGTTCTGCCCACACTGCATTTGTGTGTTTTGTATTTATCTGAGAACAGGGACTTGTGCCACTTATAGCATAAACTGATTGGTTTTTATAACTGAGATAAAAAGTGTTTACTGCGCAGTATGAACTGGGTCTTTAAATTAAGCAGTCTGCGCTTCATCTTTAAATGGTTAAACAGCTCCAGAATTGTAGAACTGGATATGCTTCATGTGAATGTGGCAGTAGTATTAACCAGAATGTAATGACTGCTTTTGAAGTGTTTTAATATTAGTACAATAGGCTGTGGATACACATATGTGAATTTCTGTACAATAAAACCACTATCCATTTTCCTAAAGGGACCATATGAAGAAAAAGCTCTAAGTGTAGGAAAACAGAAGTTGTAGGAAAGCAGTAAATATCTCAGAAACATTTGAACGGAACAGCAAAAAAATTAAAATTATACATTTTTCTTTTTAACGTACAAAAATAATCGACAAACAAATAGTTACTTAATGCCTGTGTGCAAATCACTGTTTAATCACTCTGTATGACATAAAAGAAATGCCTCATTTGGAAACCATGTACATCTCTTAATGATGTAGTATCAACCCACAACTAATCTGCATTGAATGTTTGAGAAGTGTGGTGTAGGAGTTCTTCACAAAAAGTTGTGTATCAAGCTTTAATTCTGTGACAATCGGTTCATTGAAAGGCATAATTTTCTTAGTGGTGTAAATTAATATTTTCCCATTTTCTACATGTTTCATCTGATTTTTTAAAGTTCAGAACAGGAGCTGTCCACAAAATTTTATTGTGTGATGGTGATTTTTGTGAAAATCCGTGCACTGAAAACTACACTTTATTTACAGGCATAAATGAATTCCTGTCTACGCTTTCCATTTTTTTTATTCACTCTGGTTAAAATTTTATGTAGGGAATGTAAACATAATCCTATTGAGCATTTGTGAGTTTAATTATTATTGGCACAGGGAAGGTAATACTTTTATTATGGGCAAACATCAAATTGCATCAACATGCATATTGACATCCTTTTCATTATCTTCCCTTCACCCCCCACTGCTCCACCTACATTCCTTACTTGACCAAGGCATGGAAACATCTTACAAGTGCCAATACAGCTGTAATGATGGTTACTCATATGGGCAGATAACCACAACTGTAAATTTGAAAACATCACATCACTGTCACAACTTTGTTCTCAGAAACTATCATTCCAGGGATACTGCAGGTCAGGACCAAGAATTATGAATGATTGATACAGTTAAACAACCTTTTAGGAGCATTGCATCTGATATAATTATACATTGTTGATTTGGGTGATTTTTCAGGACCAGAAGAAATGAATGATAACTGCAGAAAAGTGACATATGTAGGAAGGACAGATAAAGGCTTCCTATGAATGCTGCAGCAGCCAAGTTCCTATTTATGCAGGAATTGTTTAATTACACTTTTTTGTGCATTCTTAGTCATGAACATAAGATAACATGCTGCACACTATTTTTAATGAAAACATGCAGTAAAAGCCTTGTGTTATAGTCAACTAAATGTAATGAAATTTACTGATATGAACATTGAGACATAGTTACTCAACAACATTTTGTTTGTAGTGATGGGCGAGTACTCAGTGAGCCATTCATGAAACTTCCTTCCCGTCGTGAACTGCCAGACTACTATGAAATCATCAAGAAACCTCTTGATATAAAGAAGATCCTGCAGCGAATTGATGAAGGAAAGGTATGTAAGAAGAGGATATTTTAAATCACCAGCTGTGTATTGCATTATTTTTTAAGGTTTCAAACGTAACCAAGCATGGATTCCCAGCACCACGATTGTACAGCTGTGTGACATAGATTAAATAACACTGAGACTGGTAAGATGCAGGACGGTCAGTTTAATGAGTAGAAATGAAGACCAGTCAGTGGAATAATCCCTCAAGGTAAGCAACAGGTCATCCTATCTAAAGTGGGAGCGATGGCTACTCTGTTTGACTTCACCCTCCTGTTCCCAGGAAGAGACATTTTATTGACTGACTATCTGGCTGGCTTAAATATTCATATATCAACAACCTGTTGACCCTGATGATAAAAAAAAAAAGCACTTGTTTAAAATTTTAGTTTTGGGCTCAGTTTTGATACAGTTGATAACCTAAGATGATTTAAATAGGTCTGCTCATCATGCAAGTTTCAAGTCATACAGCTGTAATTTTTCTAACAAGAAACTGCCTTAGGGGGGTAAACAAAAGTGAGTACAACAAGATATGGTATTTATGTTGTGCAGTATTTCAGCAACATATTTGATAGGGATTAATGTAATTATTATCGTGACTTTACTCTTCAGCTTTAAATTTTGTATCGTACACTTATTTCAAAAGTCAGGTACCTTCATTGTAATTAAATTCATATTTTCAGTACATCTTCTCAGGTACTGAAAGTTTGCAGGAAACCAAGTGCATCTGATATAGCATTCCTGCTTAAAGTGGTTTCGTACCTGCAGTCCCATTAAGTAACATATTTATTGCCTGTACATTATCTTGTCTAGTTGTTGATGGTTCCCTCTTACAGTGCTTTAAGTTTCTAGTCCCAACTTTACTTTTCTCCCTCTTATAGGTTTTTCAGTTGTAGTTAAGCAATGTCAGTAGTATGATATCAGGTTCTGTACATATGTATTTTTATACTGTAGTACGCTTTTCTTTGGTACACATCAGCTTCTTGTTTATGCCGATGATGTTAATATACTGGGAGGAAGCATACATACTCTAAAGGAAAATGCAGAAGTTCTAGTAGCTGCTACTAGGGAGATTGGACTAGAAGTAAGTGCTAATAAAATTAAGTACATGGTCGTGTCTCGAGATCAGAATGCAGGACGAATTCAGAGTGTGAGGATTTATAATAGTAACTTCGAGAGGGTGGAAGAGTTTAAATATTTGGGAACAACTTTAACAAATCAAAATTCTATTCTGCAAGAAATTAAGAGCAGATTGAGGTCAGGAAATGCTTGCTATCATTCGGTGCAGAATCTTTTGTCTTCCAGGTTGCTATCCAAAAATTTAAAGATTAAGATATATAGAACTATAATTTTGCCTG
>Ga0123354_10013832_pt1 | contig 12544 bp, 7 predicted proteins | sample TergutLab28metaG_2_FD_97872 | JGI IMG/M metagenome (GOLD analysis project Ga0123354, IMG submission 97872) | Labiotermes labralis P4 segment gut microbial communities from Petit-Saut dam, French Guiana - Lab288 P4 | ecosystem: Host-associated > Arthropoda: Insects > Digestive system > Gut ... | reverse complement strand
GCCCCTGCGTCGGGTTTGGGGGGGTTTTTTCTCCCCCCCATTCTTTGGGGCGTCTCCGGAATTGGAGGAAAAAACGGGTGTATTATTAAAATAAAAATATGTTGGGGGGGGGGGGGGGGGTGAGAAACATACCAAGGACATTGACTAGAAAAACTGAAAGAATAAAGCAACTTGAGTAGCATAATCGTAGATGAGAGGATGACGTTAAGTTGATCATAACAAAGAGAATGATGTTAAGATGTGGGCTGAATTAAAGTGGCTCAATAAAGGGGCCAACGGGGGTGTTATTCATATATTTGACTTATTTGACAGCTCTGCTAGTACCTCAGACTTAACAGCGTCCGATGTGTGGATGATTGGTGAAAAAGGAATGGGAAAGTATGTGGAAGGAAGTGGCTGTGGCGTAATTTAAGACAACATCCGATATCTATCTGAAGGAATTGAGGAAAATCACGAACACTCCCAGCTACGATAGTTGTCCCGAAACATATTCGAAATCGGTATCTCCCAAATACAAGTCAGAAGCGTTACCGCTTGAGTCTAGATGTTCGGTGATACAAGAATTCTTGTTATCACAGTAATGTTGCGCTGAGGTTCATAATAGCAGGGAATTCATAAGCGACAATAAGTTCTGAAGATTCTGTATTCATGACTTATTTTAACCGTCCAGTATCGTGGCGTGCACACCACTGTATTACCATTATTGTTCTCGTCTCCGCCCGTCGTGCTGCTGTCAGGCCGCGCCTCGCTGTCCGCCTCTGCCTTCACGGTGTCTTTGTTGCTTTCTGCAGACGACGACAGACCGAAGTCCAGGTCCAGTTCCGCTACACAGGTGTCGAGATGTTGCAGCAGACGTTGCTTAATGGTCGGGTCCAGAGCGGGCATCGGGGCGCCAGGCGTCAGAGCCAAGTCGGACGACTCTAGGAACCGGCTCACCTGTCGTGGAGAAGCGGGTTTTGTCGTAGTTGCTACGCACTTTGTTAAAGGTGATGAACAGTGGCGTGCTCCATGTCACTTCTGTCAGATACTCGTGTCAGTGCTGTGGTACTGGTGATGTAGGCTGTGTTAACATACTTTTCGTTATTTTAGAAGGAGAGGCATGCGAATAGTTTCAAAATGTCCGTGTACCCGACTCCTAGTAGAGTCAGCACCGCATGACGGAAGCTAATTAAATTTGGCATGAATATCAAGACACTAGACACTGCTTCACATTTGAATGTTTTTAGGCGCGTTTGCACAGCGAATAGCTTTGGTGTAACCTTCCGCCTGTCCGCAACGAGAAACGTATTTCACGCAGGATGGAATGTTGTACGAAATCTTATTCGGGATTCTTACTAAAATCTGCTGACGCATTCCGATTTCGGTTAAAGTCGGACAAAAATTACACACTTTTACTCGACCTTCTTTCACTTTTGTAATTTTCCTTGATAATGGAGACATACTGTTTCTTCTTTGATGTAGGAACTGAGGTCTAAGAAATAAGTTACGATCTAAACATGTCGCCTTTTACGATACGAGTAAATTAAGTCGGGTATCTCGTCGTTTACAAGGTTATTATAGGAAATATTATAGCCCCTCCCCCTCCACCGTTTACAAGAGAAGTATAAGAAACGAGAGTTTGTATCATAAGTAAAACAGACACTGCAATCGTGTGAGCTTTTGAAGTAGAAGGAATACTAGCACTAAAGGCCTGTCAAACACGCGGCACGCAGAGTTTTTTGATGTGGCCGTCACGCTTTGATATATTTAAAGTTTTACGCTTCTTTCGGAACGCAAGAGCCGACGTTATTGCGGAATATTGAAAACATTGTTTCCTGTCAAAGAATTGTTTGCTCACAGCACCCCGTCCTATGTTTAAGCTTTGTTTGTATTGTATAATTATCAACCCAGAGCTCGTTTTGATCCTCAGCGGTCCCATGAGCACAAGCAGGAACGGACGGAATTTGATGGATAGCCTTAGAGACGTCCGCCGCATGCAAGACACTTCTTTCAAAACACGTGCGATCGCACTTGCGGCTGTACTGCTGTCATCATTTCGAATTACATAGCAGTTGTGGAACTGATCAGTTATGGCATTTTTTAATGACTGTAAATTTTTACGGTCAAGTAGATTTAAAATAGTATTTTTTTAAAAAAAAGTGCGTTATTTGCGCAGTCAGTCGGTATTTAAGTAACTCTTTAAGGGTACTATTCCATCGTTTTTATTGCATAATGCATCCACAATATCATAAAATTATGGACACAAGACGTATTTTAAGTTCTTGATTTTTTATACATTGAAAAATCTAAAAAAGCAAAGAAGGACAAGGGGCTGTAACATAATACTTAAGTGTTGTGGCCCCAGATGTCAAGTTGGTCCGCAGCCTTTTCTAGGCGCTTTCGCAAAATTGCGAAAAACGACTATAGCTTCGTCATGTCTGCCCGTCCGCATGGAACAACTCGGCTCCCACTCGACAGATTTTCATGAAATTTGATATTTGAGAATTTTTCGAAAATCTGTCGCGAAAATTCATTAAAATCGGACAAGAATAAAGGGTACTTTACGTGAAGGCCAATATACATTTTTATCATATCTCGCCATTTCACATTAAAATGAGAAATGTTTCAGACAGAAGTTGTAGAAAAAATCAGAACACACTTTGTATTCATTAACCCTTTTTTTTTTCGAAAATTGTGCCTTTTGTGAAAAAATGTGGAAAAATATTGTAGAGCGGGGCAGGCCACAGATGACAATATGGCGCATGCGCATTTCATGCTGGATACCTAAGGCTACAAATCCACACAGGTTGTGTAATACTCGTTGCTTTTCCACATCAACAATGGTTGCACTAACGCGCCTCAATGTTACGTTATACGTACTTGCCTGTCTTGTTTGTTTGGCAGACCTGCTGTAGGATCTTCCATTTCCTTGAAATGTCTTTGGAAAACATATTGGTACACTCGTTATTTAAACCTTATTTCTATAACCCATGTACAATTAGTATTTTGCCTTCGGTTTGATGGCATCAGTAAGTGCATTGCTGAAGATAGTGATGTTAGATTTTCTAGGCTGATAGTCCACACATATACAGGCCTTATCAATGTTTTATTTATTCACCAACTGGTGATTAGCAACGTGGAATCATTTTACCCGAGTGATTCGTTGGTTTTCTACATATTATAAGGTGTCTTTTATTTATGCTTAATGTTAACAAACAGCGGAATATGTAGACTAATTTTAGTAAGAAGCCTAAGTAAGAAATTCACGAAAGTCAGTGCAGTATGATCCTCTTTGTTCCATGCGGACAAACGTTTAGACATGACAAAAATAATCGTCACTTTTCATACCTGTTTTGCTAAAGCGCCTAAATATAGGAACGGCCCGTCCTCAACCCTCCATCAAGAAAATCGCCTCCTTCAACGGAATTTGATAAAAAGAAGTGTTGAGAGACAACAATAAATTTATTTATTTCAATCTAACAAAACGATATTTTATTTACCCTGTTGGTTACAAGTTTCGGTCATTAGACCATCATTACATAAAATTTAAATCAGGTAACCTGTTTTAAATTTTATGGAATGATGGTCTGTTGATGGTCTAATGACCGAAACTTGTAACCAGTAGGGTAAATAAAATACCGTTGTGTTAGACTGAAACGAATAAATCTACTGTTGTCTTTCAATTCTATAACACAACGCGATGCCCTCTACAAAAAAAAAAAAAAGTGATGCTCATACTTTCCGAGACACGATTCCTTTCTAAATAATTCCGACCTCTGCTATCATCACGCCACTGATCGATGCATTACAAGACGCATCTCGTTATTCAGCGTATAAACAACAGGATATCGCAGAAAAAGAGTTTCTGGGAATAACTTAATAATGCATAGTTTCCTTCAATGCTTCATTTGGCTGCTGTATGGACAAATTAGCAGAAAATATGTACAACTCGATGAGTTTGCGAACCACTTCTCTGTATTATTTCCACTGGTAGGTCTACAGACTCCGACTACGTAAAATTTGTCGGATATAACCTGTCAATTTGCGCCGTCGCCGTATTTATAACTATTAACATAAATCACAGTTTCGTGATAAATTTTAATGTAAATTTTAATATTGTTTTTTAAGACAACTCACTAGTGCATCAGTTTCGGTCGTTCTGACGACCATCATCAGGGTGTCTTGAAGAATACTAATAAAACCTACAACAAACTGCTAATCTGTGTAGGTGTAACCACTTGGCGTAATGGTTAATGTCTTAGGTACTCCCTGTTATAGTATAAATTTGGTTTGTGTATTGATAAATCAGTTAAAATTCAAAATAATTTTAGAACACGTAAAACAGGGTGCATACAAGCTTCATTCAACAAAACAAACACTTTGCCTTTTACATATTTTAACATTATTTTGAATTTTAGCTATTTTAACAAAATATAAACCAACTTTGTATTATAACAGGGAGTTCCTAAGATATTAACAATTACACCAAGTGGTTTCACCTATACAGATCAACAGTTTATTGTACGTTTTATTAGTATTCATTAAGACACCTCATGATGGTCGTGGGCACGTCCGAAACATGTTGGTGATTAGCAATATAAAATAAAATACCTTTATCAAAGTGCATGCTTTGTTTTTCTGTATATTATAAATGAATGCACTTGTTTGGAACATATAAAAAAAACACTTCATAAATTTGACTACGTTCGTAATATACCGATTTTTGTTCACATGAGGCATAAATACACTTAAATGAAGACCTATTTACTTTTATGACCTATCGTCGTGATTTGCCTTTATAAGTGAGATAAACTGTGATATTTATGAGATACACACCAAGACTGAAGGAAACACTTTTGATAAAAGAGAAAGACTGTTTCTGTGCGGGAGAAGTGGGCTGGGGTTCAAGAAACAGAGCATCGAGAATCGAGTACGATAGAATCTAGGGACAGTAAGACAATGAACGCGCCAGAACGCGACATTTCCAAACTTGTTTTATTTCATGATTCTTCACTTTACTACTTGCCGTGTTCCCGTCCCCTCCCCCGCCCCACCCCCACCCCCGCCCAAAACTGTTGACACTGTGTTTTATTAACAAGGCGTCTTGGTTACCGCCAATGGCATGACCTTCATAACCAGTTGCTGGAACGTTTAGTGACAATCATAACTGTAGGTAGCATATAACACTCTATCAGGTGTACTGTACCTCTCGCGTGCACTCTTGGAAGCCGGCTCTATACTTGTTGAGGACGGCCGAACCCAGAGCCCTCTGTCGCTGAAGATGTCGAACTGTCAGCTCCAGGATGTCCGCCTTTTCCAGTTTGGAGTGTTTTGTGTTCTGCTGCAACACATAGTTTGTTTAGTCTGCCAACGTGCATGTCTGTGCTTACACATAACAGTGATATTGAAAATACGACCAGTTGTTCCCTTGAGCACTTTTCAGTTCTCCCCGACAGCATCGTCACGATATTTTGAAAACTGCCAAGGCTGTGTGCTGTAGGAAAGTAACCGGACACGTGCTCGAAGGTCAGCTTTTTATTCCTGGAAGAGGCAGAAATGTTTCTCTTCACCACTGTGACTAGACCGTCTCCATAACCCACCCAGCGTCTTATCCAATAGGTGCCTTGGACTGTTTCTCCTTGGGAAAAGTGGCTGGGGCATGAGGTTGATCATTCACCTCCACATTCTTGTCGTTCTGCGTAACTGAGCACTTACAATTTACTTGTTAACTCACCCTGGACTATTGGAACTAAAGAACTTATTACCCCATGATTCATTTCAGCTTTATAGGTTATTTTTTCTCGTAACAGACTTGAGATTTTTCTTACACGGATGATATTTATAAACCAGTTACCGTGACAACGGTCAATTTTGAAGGCAACAGAAGATCAATTAATACATCCGTTTCCTAGCTAAGCGGATGTAGGAAGCCGATCTGGAGTGAGCTTACCTCTAGCCTAGCCGAGTCAAGGATCAGGGTCTTCAGCACGGCCAGGGACTGGTTGATCCTTGCACGCCGCCTCTTCTCCATCAGGGGTTTGTTCGCCTGCAACCGAACTGTAGCTTCACAGTCTGCTTCACTCATCATGACATATGTCGATAGTGTTCCAACTTGGAACTACTGCAGTTCTATGATCTTTTACCTAATTTTATCACAGTCGCTACCGGCAGTGCTACATCAGCCCGAAGATTTTGGAATGGAAGCTTTTGTGCTTTGTCACATAAAGCTTGTGTCTGTCATGGTGACTGTTCCGGTTGTTAACGAAAAGAAATTAATTTTTAGGCTTACGCAGCGTTGCAGTTGAGGTCTCCGTTCTTCAGGGTTGTGGAATCGCGTCACTGAGTGATTGGTGTCAGACATGTCGGGACAGCGTGATGGTCTTGCCTCCAAAGGTCGAAATGTACGAGAAGAAACATCGGGCACCAGTCACTCACTGACGAAGGTGTCACATCCCTGGACGGATACGGAGACGCAAGAATTTTCTCAGGTTTGTACGTCTGTTTTTTTTATAGACTGCTTAATAACACTAACTTTTCTCACCGGATGATTGGGAATTGTACATGGAAGCGGTCGTAGCCTATGCACACGTAATATTACAGTAATTGCGTGAAAGGATAAAAGGAAGACACGAATTGTTTATTTCAAAGTAATTGTCCCCCAGATTTAAACCAAAGATGCTGTTGATCAGGATTTGCATCGCTAGAAACAACAACAAAGAAAAGTGTCTACTAGAGGCACAAGCCACTCACGTGACGCCTTTCGGTGTACAGAAGGAGAGCATGTTGAAGTTTTGGTAACCGAGCGAACAAGCCGGTAATGTCGTACTCAGTTGCTCACATCTTCAGTATTTAAAATACGTATCCATAAGCTGTACGTTCATATTTCCCTCTCTTTTCCTTCTCGATCTTCCACGCAGGAATTTTCCAAGGTCTCCCTCAGCTACAGTTTGTACGCATTTATTATCCACCAATTCTAGCTTCATGGACATCCTATCATAGTCTCCTGCATTCCACTGCCCTAATAACACCAGGTGACCTAAATAAATTACACGTTTCCGTGTTATATTATATCCATCTACCTACATATCCGGGGACCGCGGTAGCACAGTGGTTAAGGCGCTGTGCTACGGAAGGTCGCTGGTTCGATTCCAGATGGTGTCATTGGAATTTTTCATTGCCATAATGCTTCCGATCGCACTATGACCCTGGGGTCGACTCAGCCTCTAACAGAAATGAGTACCAGGAGTATTTCCTGGGGGTTAAAAGGGGCCGGTGCGTAAGGCTTACAACCTTACCACCATCCTGGGCCATTGTCACGTAATCTGGGAACCTTAACTTCCTGGAACCCTCTGGACACCTCGGGCCTGTAATGGGACTGATTTACCTTTTTTTTTTTTTTGCCTACACGTCCAGCACATTACATCTTCCTGCATTTAACTATTGTAACAACACGAAATATCCTGTATAAATTACACGGTTCCTCGTTATACGATATCCATGCTATGCACATACACATCCCATCGTAACCTCCTATGTTTCACTGCCGTTGCAATACTAAATGCGCTGCATAAATCACGATGTTCATTGTTATGTAATGTGAGTTTCTGGCCTCCTTCATCCTGCGTAGGTTGAAATATTTCCAAAGTAAACTTTCAGGCTGTTGCAATTTACCAATCTTAAAGCGTCCTATCGAATTTTATTACACTTAGACACATTGCACCAGGTTTAAACACTTCGTGCATCGTTGGAGTTTCCGAGCAGACCACAAAGCTCCAGAAACTGGATTGGTTACCGTCCTCGGGTTAAAAAGTCCTGAAGACAGAAATATCCATTTTGGATTATCTGACAAGTGACAACGCGCAGAAACTCAGTAACATATTTTCATTCAACGCGGCTTGCTCTTCTGTCATGAAAATGAGGATGACGGCAGCAGATCAGTAACAAGCATTGGTACCTCTCAAGCAAAATACGAGGCGTCACCACCGAGAAGACAATTATTTAATCGGCGAAGTTGTGTATATAGGCGCGCGCGAGTGTGTGTGTAGGTGTGTACAGCCAAACCCCTGTTTACTGCAGTTTGTGACGTCGTATGAAGGATGACGGTAAATCGAGGGCGGTGGTAAATCTAAATACTATATAATAGGGAATTTCTCTTACAGATTTTCATGGGTGCTAAATGAGGGTGGCGCTGTATCAGGTTTTGGATATATATATCCTAGTCACGTGCCCCAACTTTGCTCAGGCAGGCATCGAATCACTTCGTTTACTGTAGTTTGTGGCGTCATAGTTAGGATGACGGTAAATCGAGGGTGCTGTTAAATCTAAATAATATATAATAGGGAATTTCTGTTACAGACTTTCATGGGCGCTAAATGAGGGTGGCGCTATATCAGGGCTTGGCTATATATATTCTAGTCACGTGCCCCGACTTTGTTCAGGCATGTATTTAATCTGAACCAACATTTACAACGTGTAGCAAATTTGCAAGTATTTTAAAAAGTATATACCTATTTTAATGTACTTCACGTTTTTATTATTAAATTCAAAATAAAATTTGAAAAATACTTTCTTAAATACATCGTCTGTAATTTTTAAATTTGGAGCTCAAATAAACAATTTATTTGCATCTTCTACTCTTGCACAACCAACTGCAGCTCCCCGCGTGCAAGCAGGGATTTCGTAGTTGAAGACCAACAGTTTTGAGTGACTGCCCATGAGCTTTATTGATGCTCGTGCCAAAGTTAATGTCGTTGAAAATTATTTTGTTTGTTTGTTTGAGAGAGAGAGAGAGAGAGAGAGAGAACATTCCATCGTATTATGTAACTATATAGCAACGAAGTCAGTCAAACACAACACTTTACTGTAAACAAAATTATATTATTTAAATTAAGTCCCTACATGTTCCATCGCGTAATAAGGCCATTTTCATGCGAGATTTACACAAAACAAATTAATACAAAATGCGTATTTTGTATTAATCTCGCCTGAAGATGGTCCTATTACGGGCTGAAACATGTAGCGACTTAATGTAAATAATATAATTTTGCTTACAACTTTGTGTGGTGTTTGAATATGTTTGTTACAGTGTAACTGAATTTTTATTTAAATGGATATTCCCGATGTTGTTATAGGTGTGCTTGAAGTGAATACATTCTCTTCTATTATCTTACTTCTTGTCAGCAGTTCATGTGGATTCGGTGAAAGGTGAGCAGCAAACAGCAGAAATTGAGACACTGGATAGTAGGAAATACGTTGATAACAAAAAATATAAAGCAGTCTCATTACAGGCCCGAGGTGCCCGGAGGGTTAAAGGAAGTTACGGTTCCCAGATTACGTGACAATGTCCCAGGATGGTGTGTCAGCCTTATGTACCGGCCGCCTTTACCCCCAAGAAATGCTCCTGGTACTCATTTCTGTTAGAGGCTGAGTCGACCCCAGGGCCATAGTGCGATCGGAAGGATTATGTCAATGAAAAATTCCAATGACACCATGTGGAATCGAACCAGCGACCTTCCGATTTGTAGCGCAGCACCTTAACCACTGTGCTACCGCGGTCCCAACATTAATAACAGAGAGCCGGAATATTTCAGTCATTACCGTGCCTATAATACGCGCTGATGTCGGTAGAATCGCGGTTCCATAATCAGCAGGGACAGAGAAATTTTTCTTCCCTGCAGCGTCCTCATCCGCCCTGGGATCCCCAGCCCACCTCCTCGCTTCCAGTGGTTTTTTGGGTCTCTTCATTGAGAGTACAGCGATCGGAACCTGAACCGCCTTGTAGTATCAGGGTTAAGAGTGTTGTAGGTGTACCGTCGCTCCCCTATGTTTCTGGATGGCTTGGGTATTAATTCAGCCCAAGGGCAATTTATCAGAGAGGGCTTTGCCTGTTCCTCTTCTCCCAGTCATAAAGTTAAACCAACAAGTAACTTTTTTTTTGGCCGTTGTAACGTGCATTTTGATATCTATAAAGTTCATACACCAACACATGCACTCTTTACATTAAAGTTGATAAAGTTTTAAAATTTACATTAAAAATCACTTGCACATGCTCCTACATGTTTCGATCTACGACCATCATCAGGGAGCCTTCATTAGAGCCTAGCTAAAGTTATATTTAGGTTAAAATTCTGTAAAAAAATTACGTCGTTATATGTTATGGGGTGGTGTGGCAGCATGTCATAGGTATGGTGTGTGTACTGTTCGCTGTGTTGAGCGCCACCGCACCCAACACAACGAACAGTACACACACCATAACTATGACATGCTGCCACACCACCCCATAACATATAACGACGTAATTTTTTTACAGAATTTTAACTTAAATATAACTTTAGCTAGGCTCTAATGAAGGCTCCCTGATGATGGTCGTAGATCGAAACATGTAGGAGCATGTGCAAGTGATTTTTAATGTAAATTTTAAAACTTTATCAACTTTAATAAAGAGTGCATTTGTTGGTGTATGAACTTTATAGACAACAAGTAACCTATTTCGACCTCAAAATTTAAGTCAGCTTGAGGGTCTTTCGGGTTTTCTGCTCCTGTGCGCTTAACTGCGTTGGCGCACAAAATTCAATAAAAAGTGTCAACAACTAGAGCGTGAAGTAGCTTGCTGGAGGAACGTAACAGCACACTTTCCTTGAGCGCCACTATTAGTTTCGACATTTTTTCGTGGATGTCTCCAATATGAATCACAGCATTTTTTAAAATATACATGAAGAACAAACAAAAGTATAGAAAATTTTTGAAAATTATTATGCCAAAAATGGTGCAGAACTTCTCATGAGGGTCTACGAGTTTTGTTGGAAACATTTTCCCCTATGGCGTATATTTATCAGACCATTGCAAGGATAAGTAATATGTGCACTTTTGATCAGATATGTTACACAGCTCTGCTGCTGTCAATCCTCCGAGCCATTTCAGAGAACAGCTGCTTGCAAACATATACCTAACAGTGAGATTTGAGGCTTTCAGCGCGGTAAGATTCATATTTTGTTCATTTGCGTTATGGCTTCGCATAATCTGTTCGATGGTACAGACGTTTCGGGGAAACATACCGCCTCCTTTTTCTGTCAGATTACATGGTGTAGGCTACAGTCTCGCGATCTCAATATTCCTCTTCCCCTACCCGATCTGACACTTCTGCAGCGTAGGATTCTGACTGCAATAAGTGTCTTATCCGGTAGGTCAGACCAGAGGTTCTGAACCGCCGGCATCACGGCAGATATGTAGTGCGTAGACTGACAAATACAGAGAAGGGGTGTAGGAAGGCAGCAACTTAAATGCGTTCTTCCTACTAGTTTTGTGTCTAAAAAAATAAAATCTGTTGAACACAGGACACTTGCTTACACAATAAGACGTACGTAAAACTAACAAGTTTGGAAATGTCCGCAGGGCCGAGAACGCCGGAATTGTTCTGCCTGTTATTGTCGCCATTATTCTTGCGTACTTTAAATTCATTCCAAAATGGGTGGCTACTTTTTTTTTTTTTTTTACTTTGCTTAGGACGCTGTATTATGTTTATATTTTCAGCTGTTTCTTCGACCTGTCTGGCTAATCTCGTACATTTGTCGTTAACGTCTATATGTCGTGTTTTTGTACTTTTCTCGTAAACGGTAAGATGTCTTTCTTGTTCTGTCGTAAACCGGTGGATATCGTGTTTCCAGTACCTGTCTCGAAAAAGCTAAGATGTGTTTAGATCGTCAATTCTTTCTTAGACGTAAGCTCGTACCTCACAGAGAACAAAGCCTCTCTCCATTATAAGGATGAATCACATACGCTTCCCGGTATTGAAGAAAATCAGGACTTTCGACAACTTATAGCAAAAATAAAACATTAGAAATTGCATGAAAATCCGTCTGATCAAAGTGACGTTTTTATGTACAGAGAGACGGACTGACATACACGCATGACGAGGCTAGTGGTCGCTGTTTGCAACTACTGTGAGAAGGTCCCTAAAAATGAAGTTATTTTGGAAATGGGGTATCAGAGATTTTACTCTAAGACGAAAGGTTACTTGAAGTTTCACTTTCAGACCAAGGGATCCGTGACGTTCACTGTGAGACAACGATATGTGTGAAGTAGCACTGTGAGACCAAGCAACACGCGCAGTGTCATTGTGAGCCAAACATTACGTGAAGATGCATTCAAGAGGTGCGTGAATTTTCACTCTCGGGCCAAGAAGTGCATGAAGCTTCAATCTCACGAAGGGATACGTGAAGTTTCGGTCTGAGACAAAAGAGTAGGCCTACATGCCAACCCAGAGAACAAAGGGATGTGTGAAGTTCCACTGCCAGGCCAGAGTATGCAGGAAATTGCACTTCAAGAACAAGGAATGCGTGAAGTTGAACGTATAAGTGAAGTTTCGCTCTGAGACCAAGGGGCACGTGAAGTTTCCCTCTCAGATGAAGCAACTGCGAAATTTGACTCTGAGATTCAGAAAGACGTCAACAGAAAAAAGAAACGTTGATAAAATGGTGTGGCCAACAGTGCTTGAAGATTGGCCTCCACTCCCTTGTATGCAGCCGCAGTCTAGTGTTTAGACAGAGGGATACCGTACTGTACACTG
>Ga0123354_10013831_pt1 | contig 12544 bp, 9 predicted proteins | sample TergutLab28metaG_2_FD_97872 | JGI IMG/M metagenome (GOLD analysis project Ga0123354, IMG submission 97872) | Labiotermes labralis P4 segment gut microbial communities from Petit-Saut dam, French Guiana - Lab288 P4 | ecosystem: Host-associated > Arthropoda: Insects > Digestive system > Gut ... | reverse complement strand
GCAAAACTTCACTACGAACGGCATTGTGCGGTCACTGTACCAGACGCCGGAAATGTCAGAGTGGTTCAACTGCAGACACTCGAGCCACTGACGTAGAATTTTCGTAGTCCACACTCACTGATGCAAACCGTATATTCGCAGACGAGGCACTGATTACTGACCTGCTTTGTACCCCTTGTGCAGGGGCGAATAAGATTGACGAGCTTTGTAATCTGTACAGATAAGGACTGAATGACCTGCTTTGTATTCCGCACTGTCTGTCTACAAAAATGTTGCGGTGGTCATGGCCGAATATTTTGACGAATCCCAGACAAGATATGAAACATGCAAGGAACAAAGTATTTACCTAGAAGAGGAGTACAAGTATAGTTCTAATCCTTCTTTAACCTCGGCGCTAGATGGAGGTGGGTGGTTAACCACCTCAATGACTGCCGAAACCCACGGATCGTTTACCGGCTGAAATTGAGCCAAGAGAGCAAGTCCCCCTCGTGTGAGCAGTAGAGGTGATGGAGTGAGGATTAACGTCACCCATCTACTCCTGTTCCACAGCAAGAGCTCCACTGGATCAAGGCTTTCCAGCGTGAAGCTTCATTCGTTGTTTCTCAACTCGTTGAGCTGGTTGGGCATGGACCGCTGTAGGCGATTGAACTTTGCTTTAAAAGCGGGTTCCCCAGAGATTTACCACTGCCTCCTTGACCGGTTCATCAGCTATGTTCCACGCTAGAAATAAGACGGCATCGCGGACCGAGGGTCATCGCGTGGGAGACACTTGAGATTGGACTCTGCCAGTGCTTACGAGATAGCTCTTGACAGTCCCTTTACACATGCGTCAATTGCCACCTCATTTGGTAAGTCAGGGTTGGACGGGACCCTAGTTTCCAGGCAGGCCTGGAACTTGGACCAGTCAGTACTCCTTACCGGTAATGGACTGTGTAGTTTCCTCAACATCTGCACCAATTAAGCTATTAATGTGAGGTAAAACTCCCCCTTAGTGGCGAGTGTTACCACAAACAACACATCGGGTGCATAACCGCAGTACCGCTGCGTATGGTTGAAGCGTTGGCAGTGATCGCACTGCAGAGGCCGTTCGGTACTATTGGACTATTATTTTTGGACCAGTGACACAACACTTGCAAGGTCACCAGTTCTACAACAAGAATAATTCAGGAGCCATTTCTGCCATGACAATTGTAAAAACCTTGCCAAGATGAGACAAGCACTTCAGGGTGCTGTGGGATTATGTCCAAAAATAAATAATTGTGCTTCATTTTATGTTGTTATGACTGTCATTCAGATTATGAGTATGACATAGGGAACCTCACTTGTTGAACAGTCTTCCTTACCTGTTCATTGTCATATATGCTGTTTTATTTCACGATCAGAAGTTAAAAGTTTCCTTGTGATATAATTGTAGTAGAAGTTAGAATTCAACATATGTGGTCCTGATCATAAAATATGTATTTATATTGAAAATGGACTGTTTCCTCAGTTTTTGAGACGTACTATATAAGTGTATACAGTGGTGAAAAAAGTATGTGATATTAAATACTGTGTAAAAATATATATTGCTCTTGTATAACTCAGTTTTAACAATGTGAAATTTCCATCAATGTTTCAATTCTTAATAATTTATGGTATGGGATTTTAGGTGCTCACAGTGGTTAGGATTTAAAATGTGTTTTGAGTCAGGACACCATGTAGTCTGGTACATATATGGTAATGAATGTTTTGGAGGAGCATTTTGGGTCTCTCTACATAGGGCATCAGATTATTGCAGCAATAGGTACAGGCCAAATCGTCTGTGCTGACCATTTAGATTGCACGGTCCCATAACTGAAAAGACCGCAATTTCGAATCTTCATATTATACATTTTTCATGCATAGTGTCACTTGTTTACAAAAAACTTACTTATTCATGTTAGGAAATACATAGCCCTGCTATTTTACATTATACTTTGGTATGAGCAGAAATGTGTTACAGGAAATATAATGAAAAATAGTAAGGTATATTGCCTAATAAATGTATGTATGTAGTTTTGTAATAATTCTGAAGGCTAATATTTTTTTTTACCCCCATGAATAGAGAGGGAGTGGGAATATGGTATGGCAGTGGGCTGCTTTGCCGATGTCATGGTATATAGTTTTAAAAACTACCACCAGAGGCAAGCCACAGAGACACGCCGGCTGCAAGTAACACCGTCGTGGCTGCTTAGGGGCTGTAAGTTTCAGCTGCCATGGAGTTGCCTATCTGCATAAGTAGTAATCTGTGGGGGGGTGATCGATTATACCGGCGGTGGAGGTTAAAGTGTGTATCATATTTCTTGTATCGTCTGATGATACGTAATATAAAAAAATAGATAAATTCCACGAATCCTGTATTGTATTACCTCGAAGAAGGTTGTCGTTAAGGAAACGTGAATAGTATGGCATCGATGTGCTGACATATTCTCTCACATTGCTTCCATTACACGTACAGTTCTTGTAGATCGTGACCAAGTAGTTACGAATACGAAAATAACGTATGTATTGGTTATACAGTAGATCTGCTGCTGTTATAGTACTTGTGTTTCCGTGACATCTTATGCACATTTACCATTTTCAGTCATGATACGTAACTCATCAGTGGCAACGTTGTGTGGCATCGTAGTATATTTTTTTCTTGTGCAGTGTATTTATTATATGCATTGTATTTTACTTTCCACAGGTCACTGAACTTTTCATGATGTATAATCGATCTCACAATTTTGTAACAGCAGTCATAGATGAGATTGCTTTGGAAGGACTGGATGGAATCACATTGGAAGGTACAATAATGTATATTAGTAGTTTACATACCATTAAATTTTATTTGTGAATTTGGTTAATACTGTGTTCATATCTTATAAATTGTTTTAGGTTTATGGACTCGCTTGTCATGTAGACCAAATTTTACTTGCACTCTGGATGAGAAGAGTAAAGCCTTCATATGGAATATAATCAGACAGGTAGATGATATTGACATGTATGAACTGCCAACTCCAAGGAAAAGTCTGATTATATTCAACCGCTATGATAATGTTGATCCAGAACTAGGAATGATTTTGGAACCAGTAAGTGTGCCATGGAGTTTGAATTCATTTGGTTTGTATACAGTAGTTTCATTGTAGTCATGTACTTGCAATTGTGGATGGATAAGTTGTGAAACCTGCTTATGACATTGCCCCAGTTGAAATGCAGTTCTGTAGGGAATACTTTTTACTGTGTCCCTGAGTATGGCAACATTCACAAAGAATGTTTATATCCACTGGGAATTAAAGGTTCAATCTTTCCCTGCTGTTCAAATTACCTTATTTCGTGGAAGAATCTCGAAGTGCCATCCTCTAGCTTTTAAGCAGGCCTTGCACCTTATGCATATGTTTCTTGACACATGATGGAGCTGTTATCCTGAAATATTAGCATTTTCTCTTTGAATAGTATATTTTATTTCTTTTAAATAATGTGTATTACTTGCACAAAATCCGTAGGAAAAATTTTGAAAATTATTTGAGATATTTCATTGCCACCTGTCAGAAGAAGAATGAAACAAACTGCACTGAATTTACTGTAGCTTTAACAGTTACTGTCAAACAGTAATTATTTCTGCTGTATAAAAATAAGAGAACTTGTAAGTAATTCAGTTACACACTGTGATTTTCCTTTATTTTACTGTTTTCCAGTTACCTCGTATGTATTTGGTGTTTGTCATTATTGAAGTGGTTTATCATTGTTCATTCAAACTGTTCCTTTAGAGTTATGTTCCAGAAGATATCTATCCACACTGCCCAGTAGAGGATAATGAAAAGAAGATCATGGGGTCCTGTTCAACATATAATGAACGTGTTAATATGACACATATTGCACGGAAGCTTCCCTTCGCACAGGTTATTGAGCGGTATGTGCAGTTATTAGCCTTTAAACAATTGGGTTGATATTTTCAGTTGTAGTGCTTCATTAATGAAAAACATATTATTTGACCAGAAAAAGATAAAATTATGAAGTAAATGGTATTTTGTGGAAAATAAAACAAGTAATGCAACAAAAAATGCAGTAAATTTGCTTGTTGCCAAAGTATATGAAATGAATTTCCAGGGTTGTTTTTCTGCACATTTGTGTATATGAACACAGGTCATTTAAAGGTTAAAATGTGTGTAATGGTAACTAATTTTTCATAATCACCATCATTTTATATCTCATTTACACTATTCATTTCTCATGTAGTCAGTATTATGACTTAGGCACCTGGACCATCTTTTCTTGAAAACAGTTAGCTTTGCTGACATCTCCGTCAGCAAGGTACTGCACTGTGTTCAAAGTGTGGGGCTGTTGAATGCACAAAAGATTTGAAAGAGGCAATGTGTAAAGGTCACTGCTGTGCCTGCTGTAATGTACTGTACTGTACTGTACTGTACTGTACTGTAATGTACTGTAATGTACTGTACTGTACTGTAATGTACTGTACTGTACTGTACTGTAATGTACTGTACGGTACTGTACTGTAATGTACTGTACGGTACTGTACTGTAATGTACTGTACTGTAATGTACTGTACTCTTCTCTACCTGTTTTATCTTAGCTGGCTCTGTTTCAATGCTGATCACCTGCCACATCATCCCTCCAAAGTCACCATATCATTGTCCTTCTGTATTTGCCATTTCTGCTTATATCAGTCAGAACAGGTCAGTGTCATTATCACCACCAGCACCACCACCGCTATCATCATTGTTGTCACTGTCACTTTCTTTACTCCTCTCTCTGCCCTCCTTGCTCCCTTTTCTTCTTTTTATTAATGAGTTAATAACTTTGATATTAGCTCCATTGACAGTTATTCCAATTCCTGTCTCACCAGCAGGGATCTTTTGTGTCATCAGGATGCTGTCCCATGGTTTCAGCATGAATTCACTTTGGGTATCCGTATGCGGAACTTAAAAATGAATTCTATGTGGTCTCTTCTTACTACCCGTATATGCAAGTCATAGACACGAAACCTGAACCTTAAATCAGATACACCCATTTGGTGCTTGGTTGGGCCCCAGCTGGCATGAACACTGCAACACTTTGGTCACTGTTGGTCTGATATGTTACTGCTGACTGGGAGGAGCACTGTATTAAACCAGAAGTCCCCTGAAACCACTTGACCTGTGTATTTTTACATGGTTCAGAGAAAAGTACCGTGGGTTGTCCCCATGGTAGGAACTGTTAGGTTTCTAGTTTCAAGTGATGTTCTAGAAGGGTAGCTTCTCTGATTTATCTGCAAGTTGAAAGAATTTTAGGAGGGATTCCATATAATTAGAGTTTGTAAGTGGTCCCTGGTTCCAGAAATGTTGAGAAGCACTGGTCTAGAGTATTGAGACAAACTGTTTTGGGTGTTAGAGTTGATTCACGTGCTGATTACTTTAACAGATGGGATGCCAAGTTGGTGCTTGTGGCCACCCAAGATGCAAGGAATACTGCACTGATGGGTCTAAATATTAATCCTGGTTTAGAACTGACCATCATACAGTACTGTGTTTTGGAGAGAATTGGTCGGTCCCGTTACATGGGGGAGGTGACGCAAGGCAAGGTCAGCCTGCAGCTTTTGGGAGAGGATCCCAAAGCATTGTTTTATCATCGAAAATTTCTGATAAAACACAAACTTATTGCAAAACAGGTATGGAATATTACTGCTCACATTATGATTGTAAAGGCGAAGTCATCCTTTTTTTATGCCTTTAGGATGTACAACAAAGTGAAGGGATAGTTCCCCACATTAAACTTACAAATTTTTTTTTTAACTTATGCATCCTATTGTGATGGAATATAAATAAGAAGTAAACAGACAGACCAACAAAACATTGTTTAAACCCCATGTGGTCATCATCAGGCTGATATCTAAAACATATTAAGGAAGTATACACATCTTATGGAAGAGAGATCTCACTTCTTACAAGTTTGGTTAGAATCCGGTTTTTGTACATTCAGTTTGGGATAAAATTAACTATTAAAATTAAAACTTAAAATTTAAAAGTCTTTTAAATTATGAGAATTGGCAGGTGATGGTAGTTTATTTTACGAAGTCTAATGGCATAGGTCGTATGGAAATTCTGTACAATGTACTTATCTGAAACATATTAAGAAAGTATACATATCATTTTTTGGAAGACAGATCTCATTCATACAAGTTTTGTTACAATCCAATTTTTGTACATTCAGTTTGGGATAAAATTTGTAACAACTATTAAAATTAAATTAAAACTTAAAATTTAAAAATTGTGTGCAATGTTAAGGTCTAGGTCACTCAGTGGCAGGTGTCTTGCTTACATCGTGGTACATGGGCATGTACTATGATGTAAGCAAGACACCTGCCACTACATCATGGTACATGCTCATGTGCCACAATGTAAGCAAGACACCTTCCTTTGAGCGACCTAGACCTTAACATCTTACCCTTCACTCAATGAGAAATCTCCGTACCACCTCTGCCAGTAGAACTCTGTAAAATCAACTACCAACACCTGCCAATTCTCATAATTTAAAAGATTTTTACGTTTTAATTTAATTTTAATAGTTGTTACAAATTTTATCCCAAACTGAATGTACAAAAATTGGATTGCAACAAAACTTGTAGGAAGTGAGATTTGTCTTCCAAAAGATGATATGTATACTTCCTTAATATGTTTTAGATAGCCTGATGAAGACCTGTTGAGGTTGAAGCATGTTGCTGAGTAAGTCATTCTTTCATTAAGTTGTGTTTTAATGGTCTATCTGTTGACTTCTTATTTACAAATTATTGTTGCAAACTTAAAATATGTTTATTGTGTATTTTTCAGGTTCACCAACAGAAGACTGGGAATCAGAACTGTACTGGGAGCTTACTGCATCTTCCAAGGTTCCAAGTAGAACGTAAACCAAAAGCTTTATATCTCACAGAGAAAGTTATTGAGATACTTAAAACTCGAGAAAATTGTTTAGCAGAATATGAAGAAATACGCAAAGAACTAGGCCTGTCCAGTTCCCTAAAGAAGTTATTCAAAACATTTGATTTCCAGCGTTACGTCAAGACAGACCTGGTACAGTCTATGATATTTAAATATAATGTGCCTGTTTCTGTGTTTTTGTACTTTTTGTGCATCAGTTCTGTGCTGTTTCTCATATAGCATCTGTTTACATATGAATCAGTGAAATTTGAATTCAGGCTGGTTGTAATTCACTTGTGTTTGTTGGTAAAATGCAACCTTGTGTCCAGTACCAGCCAGCCTATTTGAATTTATAAGTAATGAATAAAATATATTTTTGGAACTGAAAAATTGTTAGTGCTTTGATAATTGTATTGGCAGCAATCTTCCACAGTGTGAGTACAGTGTGTGAACATTGTGTTCATGAGTTTCTTTGTGTGTACTGTCAGTTGCTTCCATACCGTCAAATGTATCCTCTCGCCAGTGTATCAGAGTGGAAACACAAAGGCAGTGACAAGGAAAAGAAGATTCGGGCAATTCAGCTAATTAATCCAGACATGGATGTGCGTGAGATATGGATCAAGGATGATGATATTGAAGATGATGATGATACTCCTACAGGTATATATATATATATATATATGCATTTCTCTGTTATCATCAGTAGTCAAGGCTCTTCAGAACCTGATATTATTTAGCCAGGAACAGGACAATGTGATTTCATTACAGGTTATTTATGGCTACAGCGTTTCAGTTAGAATGTGTATCTTGAAAATATTTACAGGGAGTTCTGAACAGAACTCACAGAGCTTACATTCCTATACACACATATCCATTGCTATTTCTACAGATATGTTTATTATTGTTATTTTATTTGATACCTTTGAAGAAGTTGTTGCCAAAGTACTGATTTTTGTATTAATAAAATTTGGCAGATGAAACCTTAAAGTTTGACGCATCTGCGTGTTTGTAGTTGTTGACTTTCAGAAGAGGTTTAATACATAAGAAGCGGGTGTTTTATGTATATCTCTGTGCCATATGTCACTTGCCTAGCTTCAACAATTTGTTTGTTATCACATTCAGACCAAAGTCTAATCACAATTTGCTTCTTTGCCATGCATTTATGTTACATCCAACAGAAGCATTATGTATATTTTTAAGCTGTATTACCCTTCAATTTCAGGACCCTAGGGGTTAGTGTCACTCCCACCATGCAATTTGTGTGTATGCCATGTCTCTTGTTACTGAGCGTAGAAAATTAAGAAGTATGGGTTGGGATGGCCTCCTGTGGCATAATACAACTGTGTTGGGTTTTATTGATGGTCTGTCAGATTTGGAATCATTACTTCATGAACTCTACACTCTTCTTGGATATTTTGTTACCATTGTACATTTCATCCTAAGGTTTATTGGACACAAGTGAATTGCTCCTTGATCGGTCCATTCTGTCACAAGCTTTTAACATTGTGGAGAATGCTGGTCCAGAGGGTGTAAGCCAGATGGAGTTGAGTGTTAAAATGGGTGTGTCTAAACTGCATGCCAGGACGCTGTGTCGTAACCTACTGAAGAAGGGCGTTCTTTCACCATTCATGAATGATGTTGGCAGACAGAGAGTATATAGGTGAGAAGTAACATGTTTTGATCCCAGTACGTTATAAAACTTCCATATAGTATTTCCTGTCATCTCAGTTAGTGTCTTTCACATTGTACATTAATACTTGTCTGTTTCAGTCACTTTTGTTTGTACTGTAAGAAGCCAGCTTACAGAAACATATTAGTGAAATCTGTGTACGTAGTACTAAACAGAACATATATGTGATTAATATCCAACAAACTCCATCTTAGATACTTCAGACTATATATTGTTGTTTGGATCTATAAATTAATGATTATGTAATAATCCAGTTACGTGAGCAATTTCTCCTCGTATGCTGTAGGTTTATGTTCCTTGGTATGTTAAATTTTCCAAGTAGAACATCTTCAATTTTGCACATTTATCATATTTGTTATTGGTAACATATAAAATTGCATACATAGGATGTATATAATAGTGAGCAGTCTCCCTAAAGTTTTATGTCTGTGTGCCCATGCAGTCCTTAGTTACTGCCATATAAACCAAAAAATTTTTCTTTGGCTGCCACGATTTGTTTACATTCTAAGAAAAATTACTTAAGTTGAATATGTTTCAAAGATCTATTACTACAAATCTTGAGTAGTCTGTATAAGGCAGCATTAGTGGCACTCCACTGCAGTGGCCCTGGCAACTGTCATGTTGGTATTATTAACAACAGGAAAGTAAAAATGTGCCAAGGTAGGGTGCTTTTGTGACATGATGTTTATACCAAGTTTTGGATTATGCTGATTCTATACAAAATTAATTATTGAGGTGATCAAAAGAGATTTTCTACTGATGTTTTATCTAAGAGATCAAAGGTGTGTAATATGTTTTACAACTCTGGAGTGCAAGTTGGTGATCCTACAGATCTGCCAAGCATTATTACAGTAGTTTTTCTGCATGGAGAATAGAAGGTTTAAGACCCGTCCCTAATTTGTATTATAAACTCTTCATGCATCTAAAACAGATCTTTTTAAGATGTGCAACTGAGAAGTTAAAATAATTGCATATTTATAGATGCAGAAAGTTCTGAATGAAGTTCTGAATTTGTAAATTCTAATGATGACCCTGAAAACCTGATATTAACAGAATATAAAATCAAGAAATTTTTAATACCACTGGCATTTAGCTTATGTTGTTAGATGCACATGTGATTTTAGCCCTGGCTCTGGTAATGAATTTCTTAATTAGATAGTTATGTCAGATGAGATGAGAGGATGAGGTATGATTATACTGTGTGAAAGAGACCGAAAAAAACAGGAAGAAAATATTGTTTGGTACAAAATAATTTACCAAAGTTTCTTGGAATGACTGATGATGAAACCATGCAAATTTCAGAAAGCAGGTGCTTTAATTTTAATGAGGTTCCTTCAGAGTAAGAGTGATACTTGTTACCAAGACACTAAGCTTTTCAGTGTGACTAGTGATAACTCCATAGTGTTGGAAGGCCAGGGAACCAGGTTGTAGTAACTTTGACATGAATATTTGTTATATTTATACAACTTTATTGTATGATTGCATAACTCAGAAGGTGAGATGCTGGCTTCTCAGTGCAGATTAATAGGATGCAGTCATGGGTGACTTGTGTAAATTTCATGCTGGGTGAAGTAATACTGGTGCAGGTGTTTGCAGTTGTTCTGTAATGCTAATCATTCAGGTGTAGCTGTGTACAAACCTAGCACTGGCCCTGTGTTGTTTGCAAGAGCCCTGACCACATAGCACATCCTAAATTGCTTGAGTTGGGAGCTTTTACTTTGGCGTGGCTAGTAACATGGAAAGGGAGTTACATTTTTTAAACTTTGTCACTGTCTTCTGTATTGGTTTTTATGTTATATTGTTATGTGTACTCTGCTGTATTGAAATACACCAAGGCCCTAATTTACGTGTTTTTGCTTTAATGTTCCTTGCGAGTGTATGCCACCTCTTAATGTTGTGCTTTCTTGTTTTTGGTTTGATGCCCTTTTGTCAGGTTTATTTGCTTGTGTTTGTCTTTTTTTAAATATATATTGGACTTTTCCACAAACATAGCTGGGGTGTAAAAAGGGCCTTGTTATATTAACAAAAATAAATCTAAATGCAATAAATTTATTAGTTCTTGATCAGTCACTGTATCAGGAACTGAATTCCAAATAATATGGTCCTGTGTGCTTGTGGTTTTTAGATACATGTCAAAAAAATTTGTAAAAGAAGGAAAAATGAGTGTTGAATTTATGAGGGAGAAGGAAAAGATGTTGACACTTGTTGGACAAAAGAGAGATAAGGAACAGTCAAAAAGTAGAGATACATCAACAAAAATGTCTTCATCCAAGGAGGAGGATAAGGTACAAGTGACAAAGAAACGTCTTCATGAGGAAGGAACAACTGATGATAGTGGTCCAGATTTGAAGAAGGTGAAAGTTGATACTGAAGAGACTGCAGAAGCTTCTTCTGGAGAAGAGCTGTCCTGTCCAGAGGAACCATCTAGTGAAGCTCAGGCTGCTGCTGTTGAACAGAAAATTGAAACGCGAATTTTAGAGGATGTGGAATATATTCCCGGTGGTAAAGAGTAAGTATGATGCTAGGAGGTTTTTTTATACAATGATGATATTTTAAAAGAATAACTATTAGTTATCAAATTTTTTCCTTTGTTCATGTTCTTTTCCTTTGTCACTTTTTTTTTTTTTGCGTGAGTTTCAACTTTTTATGTACCAGTAGTATGTCATGTCACGTCAGGTTTCTGACTTACGGATGAAATTTTGATATTTCCCTAATCTGTAATTTTATTTATTCTAATATTATGTGTCATAATTCTGTAGGCACCAGGCTAGTTTTACTGAGGAGCTTTTGAAAATGGACCAAGATAATACAGATATTCCAAACATCACATACAGGCTTCTGAGGCGTGCTAATATCATCATTGAAGCTGTTAGGACTCACAAGGTTATTGATGATTTCACCAAACTTATGAAGGTAAACTTGTACTTGGACATTGCATTTGGAAGACTGTCTTTTTTTATGTGTAAAGATGATTTATAATACTGTTTTTGTAAGATGTTTGTAGTACTTTACACTATAAATTTGTATATTCGTGTGTTTATGACTTGTTCCACATACTGATATTTGATATATCTGATGGGCTGTTACTTCCAGCCTTTTACATGATCGTTCCTTTATTAAAGAGATAATGAGCAATTTATTGTTCATTTTTGTGCATGAAATGTTTAAATTTTGCTTAATAATGGTAGCTCGATTTTTTATTTTCATTCACCTAGTTACTAAATCCAGCAGCATCCCTTCTTAGGTGCTTTCACAAAATTGCAAAAAACACCTATTAGCTTTGTCATGTCTGTCCATCCATCCACATGGAACAACTCAGCTCCCACTGGATGGATTTTTGTGAAATTAGGTGTTTGATTATTTTTCGAAAATCTATCAAGAAAATTTAAGTTTTATTAATATCTGATGAGAGTAATGGATACTGCACATGAAGATGTGTGTGCATTTGTCATAAAATCTTGCTGAATTCTTAGAATGAGAAATTTATCAGACAAATGTTGTAGAGAAAATCAAAACATACATTCAGTAACTTCTTCCTGAAAATCATGCTGCATATGAGATAATATGGGATGGTAGAGCCAGTCAAGCCACAGGTGACAGTTATGTATGCTGGTTAACTAAGGCTACAAACACACAATCAAAATATGTAATACGTACAGTAAAATGTCGCTGTAACGAACGCCAGTATAACGAAATGTTCAGAATTGCGAAATTATTTTTAGGCCCCTTCCCTTTTCCCTATTTAATGTGTGTTAAAACATTTCATTTTAACAAATTCAGAACTTTCAGCATAACGAATTAAAATTTTGCCTTTTGCATGTGTTTAACTTTATTTTTTCAAAATATAATTGCAATTCATCCTGTTTTATAACATAAATATTTTTACATTATTTTATTATTCAGACGATATGGTAGCCATTTTCCATACATGTACGTGATTGGT
>Ga0123354_10013828_pt1 | contig 12545 bp, 5 predicted proteins | sample TergutLab28metaG_2_FD_97872 | JGI IMG/M metagenome (GOLD analysis project Ga0123354, IMG submission 97872) | Labiotermes labralis P4 segment gut microbial communities from Petit-Saut dam, French Guiana - Lab288 P4 | ecosystem: Host-associated > Arthropoda: Insects > Digestive system > Gut ... | reverse complement strand
CCCCCACAAAAAAAAAAAACGGGGGGGCCCCGGAGTAATTTTCGCCCACCAAAAAAAGCCCCCTTTTCCCCCCCCCCCCCCCCAATCATTCAGCCTATATCACAATCAATGTATTGAATTACCCATCCTGGCTGGTATACTGCAACCTGTCACCAATTAGGCTTGCCATATACTAAGATACAACTTCCTAACAGCCAAGCTTTCATAAAAATGCCTCTGAAGTTTTACAATAAATGAATCCCTACCACTATCCCCAAAACAGGCCACAACTAGGACAGTTTATGTCACAGATCCTGCTGGCAACCACGATCATTTTTCTATATGATGAGTTCACCTTTTGTTTTAGTCTATTTTCCACAGCTGTTGTTTCCACATTTCATCCTGTAACTATTTAAAGAATATTAAGAATTCCATTCTTCAGATTTCACACATGTTGCAGTGTTCATTAGTATTACTAAATGCAACAATTTGCAAATTCAAACTACATACAAGAAATATAAAATTGCAGGCAACAATGAGATTCATGTCTGGAATAGGCTCAGTATTGCAGAAGTGTAATATATTGTATACTTCTTATATAAACTTTGTGTCACTTGTTTTTCATAACAAAAAGCAAATTATATTGCAGAGGATGAATATAAAAAAAATCAATGTGTCCTGTTTACCCTCAACAATCTGAACATCTCATGTATAATATGGAAAAATGAGTCAATACAAATAAGGCAACAAAACATGGCTGTCCAAGACACCAATCCGGTGTTCATACTTCCTTGAATGTGTATAAATGCACACAAATTCAACACTATGTCATACACGATGAGAACAACAGTCTCAAAAATAACCAGTAAGCCAAAACTCTGTGCCCAAGTTAAGGGAATTAGGCCAAAGCAGGTGAAAATATAAGGCAGCCTACAGAAAACTGGAGATTTGTCATCTGGAATGTGACAGTGTTGTAAGGCAAGTACTTTCTGATGCTCCAAAAGGCACTACGATCCTCTGAAATATTGGGAACTAATTTCCTAATGACACATCATGTCTGAAACTTCACTAACACTGCTGAGAACCACAACTTCATGTACATAAAAGAGACGGGCTGGATGGACTAGGGACTGGATCCCAGTGCGGGGCAAGATTGTCTACACCCGTCCAGATCACCCGAGGCCCACTGAGCCTCCCGTACAAGGGGTATTGTGTCTCCGTCCCAGGAGTGGAGTGGCCTGAGCAAGACCTTGACTATCCACCCACAAACAGAACCAAGGTTAAAGAAAAAGTCAAGTTATACCTCTACCCCCCCAGCCCTTCAGGGCCCGGTCTAGGGTGAAATTTTACACAAATTACTTTCAGTGGATAATACAATGCGGAACACAGTGTAGCTACTTCAGAACCATCACAAGCAGTAACTAACCTTGTTTATGTCAAATCCATCATCAACTGGGTCTACAGAATCATTGCTAATGTCAATATCCACTGGCTCTATCTTAATCTCCTGTAAAAGAAAAAAAGAAATTTCATCATATTACTTAGTACAAAACTTGCAACTAATCTGTGCAAAATGATAGTCACAGTGGAAATTACAGTCCTAAACCTGCACTGTCTGTCAAGTTGTCTTTAACTGCAAAATAAACTGGGGCAATCTTGCATATAATTAGCATCCTCACCAAGCATGTTTTTGTGCACTACAAGATGAAGCAATTACAAAAAAGGAGAAATAACATTTCCTTTATTCAGAAGGTTTCAAATTATCTGTCTTTCATGGTGGAATTAACATGCTGACAACCAGTTAAAGTAACAACATACCAGAATGACACACGCACTAACTTCTCAGCAAAATATGTTAACAGCAGAGATATTTAAAACACAAATATTATGTACTATTCATGCCATGGGCGCCCAACCCATGGACTGCGAAGCTGTGTTAGCGTCCCATGGCCACATTTGTAAATTACATGCATGCACACATGCCCGCGCATGCGCACACACATTTTAAAAGTTACACAATAATTTATGCTGTCAGGTACTCCACTTATTGTGATTTTTAGACATATAGCCTGTGAACCTGCCCATAATGATTGTGGCCCTACACAAAAAGAGATTGGATGCCTGATTTATGCAAATCAAAATTAGGTCTTTGTTTCTGAAAACATTAATCAGCTGAGATATATTTCAAAATGTAGCTGTATAATGTCCAATGCCTTCAAAATTTTGTTACTGCACCAACTAAAAATTACACAGTCAATGCTCAGATTGCCACAGATGCTTCTTTGTGACTAGGGAATGTTAAAAACGGTTCTTTCTCTCATTTATCAGTTATGGTATCTCCCAACATTTTCCCATCTATCAGCTACCGCCATCAACACAGCTGCCTGGACTCTCCACATGACCTCACAATTCCATCCATTACCACCTCTGTCTGTCAACAGTATCCTGAATGATAATGGTGAATTTGAAAAACAGTTTCGTACAACTGAAGGAGTAACAGACTACCATGACATACGTTCTTACTTTCTTACATCCTGATCTCTGTTCAAGGGACATTCCTGTCATTACAGGTCAACAAGAAATGCATTAGGCCAGGCCTGTTCAACCTATCGTGTGGTAGGTACATACTTTTGTGAATATTTGGTCTGCATGTGGGCACCATGATACAGAATACACAAAATAAATAACAAATAAGTACACATACATATGTATAATTGTACTTGTGTGTTTTTCTATATATTACATGCAATAAAAATATACTGAAGAAAAATTAATGAAAAATGCAATTCACAGCCCAGGCTAGGGTCTCATTATTGTAGCACACTTTCACAAACTAAGTTAGTAATATAATATACTAACTACTAACGAACTAACAAACTCCATGGAGTAGAGACCTTGTTGAGGAGCTAACAGGTTCTCAGCTAGTCAATAAATACCCTGAATTTTTTGGAACCCAAAGGTTCATTACCGCATTCACAAGAGCCTGCTTTATCTCCCTATTCTGAGCCAGATCAATCCAGTCCATGCCCCCCAATCCCACGTCTTGAAGATCCATTTTAATATTATCCACCCATCTATGCCTGAGTCTTGCAAGTGGTCTCTTTCCCTCAGCTTTCCCCACCAAAACCATGCAATAATGTAATATATGTTTATGCCAAATAAACATGTTTTCATAAATAAATGGCTTATAAGTTTTAAAACTGCTTTTGCATTCTATCTTGGTTTGCTGGGGAAAGCGTTAAAATTTTTTTTCTCATTTCAAATGTATCTGCACACAACGTGTTGCCCACTAGCAACTGGTTGGGCAGGCCTGCCTGCACTAGGCATGTAGTTCTGTTAGCATGTCTGATCAGCACGTAATTCAAAGATCCAAGGGCTGCGGATACCTAGTAACATTAGTTGGTAAAATAGTTTTTAACATGTGTCGGTATACAATCCCCATGGATGTGCTCCCCCTCCCTTCCACCCCAACAGATGTTGGGGGGGAGGGAGACAAAAAACAATAAATATTGCAATAATACAACAGCACAATGGCAGTTAGCCTATATCTCCCTACACTCAGTCCCCTCTTGTCATAGGCACTGAAAGCATAATGTATTTATAAAAATGCACATTATATTTATATGTAAATTGTAGTCTATGTTCTGTAACTTTTTTTAAACTTCAGATTTTTTCACTCACCAGGATGTTAAACTGCTTGCTTCTACTCACACACATAAAAAAGCACATAATGTTGTATTCAGTTTGGGAAATGACAGTTACTTTGACTTAAACAAAACATCTGTACAATCCAATTCAAGAAATACCATACTATTACAGAAACATAAGCACTTAAATATTTTATTTCGGAGAGGGTGAACTTGAAGCTCTCAGGAAAAATAGTCTGCACAAGCAGATTCTACGAATGTGGCTGGCATTGCCTCTGCATATACCCGGCTTGGGAAAATGAATCAGGTATACAATAAGAAGTGCACAAATCAAAAGCAGTTATGGTTACATTTCTAGACCACTGCAACCATGACAAAAAATGGACCACCATTTATATGGATGTGACAAAAACTGCTCCACGTATGTTGGAGGCAGGTTACATTATGGGATTCAAATGGGGAAAGACCAATACAGTTTTAAAACAATGCTTCCTGAAAGGACTGAGTGTGTTACTTCTATCAATAACTATATTTCTGAAACATTACATACAGAAAAGCAAGTATGGGGGTGTTCCTGAGAGGAATCTGCTAACAAACTCAACCTACCATCTTAATAAACACATGAATGGGAAAATACCAACCCCAACTGGAAGACTAGTTGGTTCAGATCTCCTGGCTCGCCGAAGTGGAGGTTCAGAAGCCACAGAAGTCTGATGGTAAGTTGATGTAGATGGCTGAGGAGATGGTCTGATCAAACGTGGTCGGCCCACTGGGTTGCGATGCGGAGAAATGGTGTTCTGTGGAGAACAAGGATATGAAAATAAACAATAAACTTGGGACACCACTGTGTTGGTACCCCCTAGGGATGTATTTATGTAGAAGGACCAAAGAAATTATTGTAAACAGTTGGCAGAATCTGGGAAAGGGTTAATATATGTTAACAAGCACAGTTGAATCTTGGCTAATGAAAGGAACAATATGCATACATAATTGAAAAATATGAATAACCCAAAACATTTAACTTTGTGCATTCTCAAAATTCACAATTTATTTTTTTATCTTTTTTTTAACACTCAACTGATGTGCATTTTGAGAAACTGTTTTGACACTTGTTTCTGAAAGCCATTCAGACTCATTCTCATTTTCCTGGTGCTTGCAGTATCCCGGTATTCAAACACTCTGCAACTCTGCAGTAAAAAAACACTGTCAGTACACTACTAAAGCACTATATTACAGCCGACACTCACTACTTTCTAATTCTTCTCATGCCAGAGATGCAGCGAGTACAGCATTTGACACCACAATTTATTCCATAGTCCTATTATGTTATTGTTTTCATCTACAGTTCTTATAAATGGAAGGTCCAACACAATCACAACTCCCAACCAGTTTCATTAACCATCAGAATGCCTTCATTCACATACATGAATGCACATAAAATAAACAAACAACAAAAAATTTATTTCATATACTTAGGCAACAAGGAAATTTACTGCACTTCTAACCCTTCCACGACTGAGTGGGATACCTTTTGTACCCCACCATGCATTTCATATTCCTTTCTTTTGGTGGTTGTTTCAGGTATGCCTTCCCAATTTAATTTAAGTTTCAAGTACCCTGTAATACCTCCATATTACCCTTGTGCAGAAGTTGAAAGCTTTATATATCTTGGTTCATTGGTGCCTGGCAACGTCTCAGAAGAAATTACAAACCGCCTTATAGCCGCTAATAGATCATATTTTGGACTAAAAAGTCAGTTTAAGTCACACCTACTTTCCAGGAAGACAAAAATTCTTAAATATAAAACAGTTGTGAGGCCAATACTTACATATGCTGCAGAAACATGGACTGCGACAAAAAGTTACAAACAAAGACCGAGTATTTTCAAAAGGAAAATCCTTTGCAGGATATATGGTCCAATATGCGAAAGAGGGCAGTGACAGAAGAGATACAAGAGACAATTCGAAGAGTTTTACAATGGACCAAATATAGTTAACGTAATAAAATCCAGTTGACTGAGGTACGTGGGCCATGTTGTGCAAATGGATGAAAACAATTTACCTAAGAAGATATTGTGGACAAACCCCAAGGGTCAACTAGGACATGGCCAACTGAAATCAAGGTAGAATGACCGTGTAGATAAAGATGCAAGGAAACTGGGTTGTATAAACTGGCGGGCGATGCTCAGGACAGACGTTGCTGGAAACATTTGCTTGAGGAGGCCAAGGCCCACCCAGGGCTGTACAGTCAACAATGATGACCCTCGTGCTGAAACAGTTATGTTTAATAATCATCGGGGTCCAGGAAATACCCAGGTCAGTCAATGGCATGTGAGTAGAGACACGAATCGACCAGCCTCAACAGGCAACTTTTTGGGCTGTCTACTTAGAGCTTAACACTGTCCTTCATCCCGTGCAGATACATGGTACCATTTTTGTGTATTATGTACCCTTTGTATTGTGTAATGTGAGTAAAACAGTTCCACCACAGACATGCAGTAGTTGTAAAATAATAAGTTACGGTAATGAGTTGCATGAAATTCTGCAAAACAACACCGATGAATAATATATAGTGGATGAAGGAGAGGGAGACAATGCAGGAGGAAGGGTAAAGACATGCTGCATAGTATGTTTTTTATTTTTTATACAATGAATGCTATTTACTTCATGGTTTTAAATATTTTCCATGAACCATTTCACCAAAATTTAAATATTAATGTTTGTTACATCAAATGTGGCTTGTATCCCCGTTCAATAAAGCTTGGCTAATTTAGTCACTGACCTCTCTTCTCAAATTGTTCAATTAACTGAAGCTCTGATCTTACCAGCAATTTTCTTGTATTTTTCAGTTATCTAGCTTTTGATCCAAAAGTACTAATCATTTGCACTTAACAGAAATGCAGTTAAATGTAACGACTGACTATAAGATACTACTACTGGACAAAAACTATGCATCTGAGCATCCTCTCTCACCTGTAACAAACTTCCCCATGCCACCAAAAAATACCTTTCTAAAAACCCCCAAACCCCATGAAAAGTTAACTTAGCAATATTTGTTCATTCTACTCCAAGGCCTTGGACAAAGTGCTTGACACAGCAAGTAACAGCCCTTGATCAATATGAAATGAGAAATTTCTGAAAATCAGAGATAATTGTGAAGACTGAATCTTCTAGAATGTGATGCTGTGTGGTCCAGCAACTTTGTTTTTGTACAGTTAGATTGATCTAAGTCTTGGGCTGTATCCGCATTTCAGTATTCTGCCACAATTTAACAACATAATGTAAAAGAGATTTGTGAGTCTGGACAATGTTGCTGTAACATTCACTCAGTGCAGTTCACTGCGTGCTGATCCTACTTGCCGTCTCTTTTCCAGTGTGTATCAAAGGATTTACATTATGCTGCTAAAGCAACTTAGGACATGTTTCTGTGCCTACTGTGATTTTTATGTTGAGCTGATGATACATGCAAATGTCCACCAGAATGTGTGCCATGTCCAAAACTAAACCTTGGGGCAAGCAAAACCATGCATTGTTTCCTGACACTATTGTGTTGAGGCAGAATGGTGAAGTCTGGCTGCAGTCATGGAGAAAACGTTACCTTCATCTTCAGCTGAGGACAATCGGTTGTTCCGAAATCTAGGTAATTTCTATCATCTACACCACGTTACAACCTTCACAGTTGCTATCATTTTGGACACTTCATATAATACATGAGAATGAGCCTGCAGGGCCCACCTCAGATTTGATTTGAAGTTTCCGTATCAAGTGATGCATGATACATGCCACACAGCCTTCCTGAGCACACTTATGGTTTTCTTAGCTCACAGGGGGGAAAAAAAAAAGGTTTCGCATTTTGAGTTGGATAGAAACGAGACAAAATTCCTCCAACCCATAAAATATCTCAGATCATAAGATGCTAAACAGAATTATCAAGAGCTTGATGATGTCACTTTAATTGTATGAACTAGTAAATTACTTTTGGACTAACACGCAGCTAATCTACAAATACCACCTCCAAAAATGAATAATTTTACAACTTAAAAATTTCTCATAAACTTACCGGCCTATAATTCTAAAAACTGTTTAAGACTACATGCAGCGTAATTCATTCAGTACTGCATCATATTGTATCAGTTACACTGCCATTTTATACAGCTTTTCATACATTCTCCCATGAAGCCACAAACTGGAAAACTGTTGCCGACATATCCTAAGAATCCCATGTACAAGTTGAAGCTATGTGCGTGAAAATACAGGGAAGGAAAAGTCTTGTTGTTACAAGAATGAGTGGACAAAGTATGGTATACCATTCGAAAACAAGAGTTACAAAAAATGGTTGAGAACACAATGGCCAGGCAGTACAGTTAACACATTGTTAAATATATATTTTATATTTAGCAATGTGAACTACACCATTCCAAGGTGGCGGTGCATCTGAAATTTCTAACTGTAGTACTGCTACCTATGTTGCATTGTCTTGTATACTCATTAAACACCACATTCCAAAACTTGTGATGGGTACAGGTTATTACCATCTACTCCATTCTGTACCTGTCGTGGAGTTGGCAGAGATGCAATAGTTCTCCTCTTTCTGGCCCTTCTGGCACTGGAAGATGAGGGAGTGGATTCATCCATGTAGTCATCTGTTGCGAGTGGAAGTGTAGGGGGAAGAGAGTCTTCGTCATGTGATGAAGATGTAGATGCTGGTCCAGCCAATCCTGTAATAAGAAGGTGACTTTAGTGCCACTTACACAAGACAATGCTGGGAACTGGAAGCTGCAGTCAGCTGTACATTCATGAACAGATCCTGACACATCACAGATGACTGATTCAGATTATTGGGTGACAGAGTAAACCACAGGTTAGCGAACACCATCCAGTGTTCACTAACAAGAACAAGAATAAAAACAAAATGTGAATTACCAAATTATTCACAATACTCAATACAAAACATTGGTAAGGCACAGCTGTCATGATATAGCTCCATGGTGATGAATGCTTACAGTACTAACATGGAAATGAAGTGCAACATGCTGACCTTCTGATCTGAGATATGAGAAGTGGCTTGGTTGTACTGCATTTGGCAGACAATGCTAAACAAGTCATGGAAAACACTATATACAGAGCATTACTTCCATCTCTCACGAAGCTAACAGAACTGTGGCTGTTTAGATGAAACGGTATATGTGGTGGCTTTAAGCACAGCAATTTTTGCATGCAGTAGTGGTATCAGCTATATTATCACTGTACTACTGTCTGTGAACCTGGTATTTTAGCAGCAATGTCTCTGCTTAGGCTAGCTTGGAGGTATAGTCCTCATCAGATAACTTAAGCACTTTTAGTGTGTGGTGTAGAGGCAAGTTAGTTGGAGGGGGGGGGGGGTGGTACAGCGTACACATCTCCAGAAATTTTCTTTCTTTCTTTCAAAAACACTGTCTCATAACGTTCAGGATTAGATAGTTTAAACACTGGGCAAAATGGAGCGCCAAAAATTTCCAACAAAGTAATTCATAGCAGAGAGAGACATTAGAAGGATAATGAAGCTTTACAATGAAGAAGCAGAGAATAAAAAGCCACTGAAAGAGTGGCCTATATCATGGGTGTGAATGTAGTCACCATTAAGAGGATTAGGAAAAGACGTAAGTAATTTTAATAAATTCAGCTACTGTTTTCTTTATATCTCTGTGGTTTGTGGCACAGAAAATCAATATATGAAATAAGCTACAGTATCTCACTGCAGGAGAAACTGATGTACTTTAATTTTTAAGAAAAGACTATTTACTAGAACACACAAAATTTAAACTTAAGAGAAGCGATTTCATTTCGATAGGCAAACCATGTACTTGTACTACCAACAGAGTATAGTTTTTGGAAAGGGTATAACAGAACCTGGCCATTCTGACATGAGCCAAACATTGACTGGACTGTGCTCACTACAGCTGTGTCCAGTGTTGGTGAGCTCAGGCATCAATTTCTGAATACATTTTTAAGTCTGAGATTTGCGATCTTTTGGGATTTTATACAGAGCAGAATGGTAATTCCATACCAATGTTGTGGTACAACCAATCAGTCCCATCTTCAAGGGTCAAGCAGTCCAGGACGAATGGACTGCCTGACCTTAGCAGATGGAACTGATAGGTTGTCCTGAAATGTCAGGACCATTCTATGCTGCGTAAAATCCCAACAGCACACATCTCTTTTACATCACAGTGGAAGCCTGAGATCATGCATCTTTAAGTCTTCCTAGGCACAACTCACACCCTCAATTCAAGACTATCATAATGAAAAACTCTGTACCAAGTGATATGTCAGCCTCACCTTTAATCTGCAATGCCTCAGCTGCTGCCAGTAGAGAGGGAAGTTTGTCTTGGCCCACATTCACTTCCCCCCTGTACATGAAGTCCACAAGGGCCTGCACTTCCCAGAACTTAAGGTCCTTCATGAGAACTATGGGATGTTGACAAGGATTCTGGCTTAGCAACTCCTCAAAGTATGAGCTGCATGCTGATAACATTACCTGTAAGTAAATGATACAGCACTGTTAAATGATACATTCAACTGCTACAGATTGATCACTGCCCTAAACTACCTCATTCAAAATCTGACATATGATGGCAGAATACATGAAGGATTAACAATGATTGCCTTGTTTTAAACAGGCAACCATTCTTTCTAAACCATAAACCAACATACATACCTATGCATTCACACATGTTCAATATCTAACAGGGTGTTAACTGCATAGAAAAGCACATTCATATTGATCAACCAGCATGCATAACATGAGTATCACCTGATAAATGGATGATAAACAAATTATAGACAAATTTCCTTGATCTCCAGCCAAACATTTATGAGATACACAAAGTCCCCTTTTCCTTAATAAGATATAGTCATCCATCACTTTACAAAGTTTCACATTATGAAACCCTTATCATCAAAAATGTTCTGAATATTGATCACATGTTACCAAAGGTGCAAAGAATGAAAGAAAGAAAGCACAGTTACTGAGTCAGCATGTGAAACCATTCCTCCTCTCATTATCAGAGCATACGCTTTATGTCCAGAATTAATTAACTAATTTGACAACAGTATGCACAGTATGACGCTGAGAAGATTGATAAAAAAAAAATCACTGCCAAGAACATGCAAGGTAATGATGGCCATTTAAATTGTGGGTCTTTTGCAAAGTACACCAGGCAACTTCTGCAGGCACATTTACAAAGTTCTATATTCAGACCTCAATTCGAACCATTATCAAGCTCCTCAGTGCTTCTGGCACTTTTTCCACAGGTATGACATGTGTTAATGCTTGGCATTAATTCAGTCCAGTTGCTTACAGCAACCTAGCCATGCCTCTTCTTTTTTGGGGTTACACCAAAGTCAGTCCTTCACTTCTGTATTCATATCCTTTAGCATATTAAATGTCTTTACCTGTCTTCCACACCACTCATGCTGTAAATGACTAATATATTGTCCACAAATCCCTTTACATGTTCTAACTTCCTGTCTTGCAAAAGCATTTCACGTATTCTGCTCTATTATTAGGCACATTTTTATTTTGAAGACCTTGAATATGGTAATTCACTTTTATTATTTGAGAACTTCTGACATTCCAGATTTTAAGCCTTCTCCTACTTCTTTTCTGTCTTTTTCCCACAGTTCTGCAGCATGGTTGTCAGTATAATTACCTTGTTGCATCTGATACAGATGCCTTTACACCACCTTCTCTAAGGAAGTGAACCTTAGGAAATGGTTCTTAAACTTCTGGGCTTGCTTTTGCTCTAAATCTGCACCACTTGAGTTGAAATGCCAGTTTTGAAATTACAAATGCAACATGCACTGAATTCAAAAGTGGCACAAACAAAAAACCTGCCTGTTTGGAGTTAATATTACAATTGAGCTTGTAGCCAAACATTATTTGTACATTTGTTTAAGAGGCAAAACAATTGCTTGCCCTCAGTTACGGGTGGTTCTAATTCACTTTATACATTAGCATGATAACTAAGTGCAGTAAACACATCTTGAGTCCTTGCCATCTGTAATAAAACTCACAACAGAGATCTATTCAAGTGAATAATTTAAGTGTGAGGGGACGCTGTGAGATATGTAAGAAGCAGTCTGAGTTCGTAAGTCAGGTGTACACCATAGGGAGCTGACTTCACAAGAATCTGCATATAGTTCATCATTAACAGATGAGGACAGTAGGTGTTTACTGAGGTGTGCTACTGCTCAGATCAATAGGCAAACATTTATATTTTAAAATGGATCATTATAAATCTGTCAAACACAACCACATTTTTTATTCAGGAATGACCAGATGTTCTCATCCAAAAAGACGATCATCAGGCCATCATTACAGAAACATACATCTCACATACTATGCTGAGCTAGACATGGGCACAAAATATATGTAGGCAGCGGGTGTGTACAAGCACAAAAATATAACTAAATCCAACAAGAACATCTAGTTGGGTACGTATCAAGTAACAGGTGTGCTGGTATTGTTGGATGTAGTTGTTATATTTTTTAGCTCAATCGTAGTAGTAACTCCAAATGGCTATTGTTTGGTTCCATTCAGTGAGCCATATAGTGATATCCAGTACCCCTTCTCCCATCAAGTACCACATACAAAAGTTTATGAATTTGTCACCTGAAATTTTATCAATTGGCATACAAAATTAAAGTCCTACTTGAGAACTTTCAACTGGTACAAAAAAAGAGCTCCGTACCTTAATTAGGATTAGTGACAAGCATTTTAATGAAGCAGAATGAGGTGACATTTAAGGAAAACTTTGAAATTCAAAATGTTACATCCCAACACCCCCCCCCCCCCCCCCTTTTCCCCTTCTTTTTACCCAAGTTGGGTATATGGGGGGCAAAAAAACCTCCAAATAAAACAGCCGGTGTTGTTGTTTTT
>Ga0123354_10013827_pt1 | contig 12545 bp, 7 predicted proteins | sample TergutLab28metaG_2_FD_97872 | JGI IMG/M metagenome (GOLD analysis project Ga0123354, IMG submission 97872) | Labiotermes labralis P4 segment gut microbial communities from Petit-Saut dam, French Guiana - Lab288 P4 | ecosystem: Host-associated > Arthropoda: Insects > Digestive system > Gut ... | reverse complement strand
CTTCAAAACCCCTCCACGCCGGGTTGCGGGGGCAGGACTTGAACCTGCGACCTTCGGGTTATGAGCCCGACGAGCTGCCAACTGCTCCACCCCGCGTCCGTTTGGAGGCGCGCATTATCCAGAGGCGCCCTGGGGGCGTCAAGGGAAAGTTACCTTTTTTCTCGCTTTTACTTTTCCAGCCACTCGATCAGCGGCACCCATTGCTCGGCGTCGCGCCGGTGCCGGGCGCGTGGCGGGTCGAAGATGGTCGCGCCTGCCGCGGCGACATTGACGTAGTTCTGGGTGTTGCGCAGATAGGCGACGATGGGAATGTCGAAATGCTTGAGGAACTCTTCAAGCATGCCGGCTGCCCTTGTTCTCGGGTCGACGCGCATGGCGACGATGCCGACCTTGCCGCGCCGGCCGGGGATTTCGTTGCGCATGGCGTTGAGGAAATCCTCGGTCGCCGCCATGTCGAATACGGAGGGTACGAGCGGCACGAGTACTTTGTCGACGGCGCGCAGATAGTCGGAGAGTTTGTAGCCCTGCAAGCCGGCGGGGGCGTCGACCACGACCCAGTCGGCTTCGCGCGGCAGGGCGAGGCTGATTTGATTACCGGCGTAATAGCCGGTCACGGGCGGCAATGCCGGATCGCGGAAGGCCATCCAGCGCAGCGCCGATTGCTGGCGGTCGAGGTCGCACAGGGTTGTCTGGCGCCCGAGGTTGGCGAAATAGCCGGCCAGATTGGTTGCCAGCGTCGTTTTCCCCGCTCCGCCCTTGGGGTTTGCCACCAGGATCGCGCGCATACGAACTCCCTGAATTTTTCAGCGCATTATATTGGCTTCAGCGCGCCCAAGAAGGCCATGCGTATAAAATGATGTCTTTCCTGTTGCCGAGGCAATTATGGTTAAAAAAGCTGCCGATGCCCGCCAGGGCATTCAATCCATCGAGATTGGCTTTCGCCTGCTCGATGTGCTGGCTGCCGCGACCCGCCCGATGATGCTGCGCGATATCGCCAAGGGCGCGGGCATGCCGGCCGCCAAGGCGCATCGCTACATGGTCAGCTTCCTACGCATCGGCATCGTCGAGCAGGATCCCGCCAGCAGCCGTTACGATCTCGGCGCCCATGCCCTGCTGCTTGGGCAGGCCTGCCTCAGGCGGCTGGACGCGGTGCAGCTCGCCGGCCCCGTTCTCGAAGCTTTGAGCGAGGAAATTCAGGAAACGGTGGCTTTGGTCGTCTGGGGCAGTGCCGGGCCGACCATCGTGCGCATTGTCAGTTCCGGTTCGCCAGTCATCGTCACGATACGCTATGGCTCCGTGATGTCGCTGACGAAATCGGCGAGCGGCCGCTCCTTTCTGGCCTTCTTCCACTCGCCCTTCCTGAAAAAGCTGCTGGATGAGGATTTGCGAGAAACGGCGGCGCGCAGCAAGACCAGTGTCACCACGCTGCGCCGGCAACTGGAAAAAACCCTGGCTCTCATCCGCGAACACGGCATTTCGCGCTCGACGGGTAGCCTGATTCCGGGCATCAACGGACTCAGCGCGCCGGTATACGATCATACCGGCGGCATGGTGGCGAGCATCACCGCCATAGGCGCCATCGGGGAATTCGACGCCGCGTGGGATGGCGCAGCAGCCAAGGCATTGCTCGCGTCGGCCACCTTGCTTTCGCGCCGGCTTGGTCATAACGGCACGATGGGAATGCCCAGTGGTGCCCCCGAACGGAATCGAACCGCTACCTGATGATTACAAATCAACTGCACGACCTTCATGCTACGGGGGCAGGCGGCGCCGGGACGTGATTATAGCCTGCCCATCCACCATTCGACATGAGCGCACCCAGCACCCCCTTCGAAATCGCCCGGGAAACCCTGCGGCAACTGGCGTTGCGGCGTATTACGCCGACGCCCGACAACTATCTCGCGCTGTATCAGGAAGTCTCCGGCCAGCAAGTCGGCGGCGAGCCTTTCCCGGGCAAGTTTCTGCGCATACTGAACAGCAAGCTGCCGCAGTCCACACCGGATCAGTTGCGTCTGGCGCGCCAACTGGAAGAAGCCGTCAAGGCGGAAAGCTGGGATGACTACAGGACGCATCTGGTCGCCTTCATCAGCGACTTGCTGAAAAGTCAGAAATTGCCATGGGCGACGCTGATCGGCGACTTGCTCAGGCAATGGGAGGCCCGGCACAGCGGCCTCACCGCCGCCCGCAAACGGGAGGCGCTGGAACATGTGCTGACCGCCAGCAGCGCCAATCCGGAAACCCTGTACAACCGACTGAGCGGTCTGTTGTCTTCTTGGGAACAAGCGGGTGAAACCGAGCCACATCCGCCCTCGGCGGATGAGCCGCCGCTACCCGACAGCGCGGGCGGCGACGATCTGCTGTCGGAACTGCGTCAACTTTTCGCCTTCGCGCTCGAAACGGCAATCGCCACGCAGTTGCAGGCCGATCCACAACTGGCCAGCGACGCCCAGACGCTCGCCAACGACATCCGCGCCGCTGGCAACAGCGTGCAATTGCAGGAAATTCCGGGCCGTCTGAAGCGTTTCGCCTTCAAGCTCGAACTGCTCGCCGAAGATCAGGCCGAACTGCGCAACAGCCTGCTCGGCCTCCTGCGCCTTCTGGTCGAGAACATCGCCGAGTTGGTCATCGACGATAACTGGCTGCACGGCCAGATCGAAATGGTCCACGAGTTGATCAACCAGCCCCTGTCGCAACGCGCCATCGACGCTGCCGAGCAACGCTTGAAGGAAGTCCTGTTCAAGCAGAGCCAACTGAAAACCAGTCTGGTCGACGCCAAGAACGCCATCAAGAACATGCTGACCGGCTTTGTCGACCACCTCGCCGACTTCGCCGATGCAACCTCCGACTACCACGACAAAATCGAAGCCTGCGCCGCGAAAATCAGCGCCGCCGAAGACATCGGCGCGCTGGAAAGCGTGCTCAGCGAAGTCATGCGGGAAACCCGGAACATCCAGTTCAGCGCCCTGCGCTCGCGCGACGAATCGCGCGCGGCACAGCGCCAGGTCGAGGAATCCCAGGAGCGCATCCGGCAACTGGAACACGAACTGGAAGCAACCAGCACCCTCGTTCGCCACGACCAACTCACCGGCGCGCTCAACCGGCGCGGCCTGGAGGAAATTTTCACCAAGGAAATCGGCCGTTGTCAGCGGCACAACACTCCGCTCTGCCTCGGTCTGCTCGACATCGACAATTTCAAGAAACTCAACGACTCGCTGGGACACGAAGCCGGCGATCACGCCCTCATCCATCTGGCCGCCGTCTGCCGCGAAACGCTGCGTCCCCAAGACACGATCGCCCGCTACGGCGGCGAAGAATTCGTCGTCCTGCTGCCGGAAACCCGGCTCGACGAGGCGATGACGGCCTTCAAACGCCTGCAGCGCAAATTGACCAAGAAATTCTTCCTGCACAACAACGACAAGATACTCATCACCTTCAGCGCCGGCGTCACGCAACTCATCGAAGGCGAAGACCAGAACAGCGCCATCAAACGCGCCGACCGCGCCATGTACCAGGCCAAGCAGGCCGGCAAGAACCAGGTGATCAGCGCATGAAACGATTATTCCAGTTGGGTGCTTGATGATGAATGAAGAATTCACCTTTACCTGGAATAATTACAAACCTTGGACTACTGATGATGAATTTCTGCGTTTGTTAAGCACCGTCAAAGAGAAAACGCTTGTTGATGAACTCCGCCTATATGAACTGTATAGCTTAGTCAAACAATGCTCCAAACTACCCGGAAATATTTTAGAGGTCGGCGTATATAAAGGGGGCTCTGGCACCTTGATTTCTCAAGTCGCAAAAAACATTGGCAAACATGTTTATCTTGCAGACACTTTCAAAGGAATAGTAAAATCATCCAGCATCGATATTATTAGCGACGGCTTGTTTTCAGACACGTCAGCAGAAAGTGTTAGCAACTTTTTCACCTCATTAAATATAAGCTGCCACACTTTATTAAAAGACATTTTTCCGGATGAGACTGGGCACCTAATACCGCCCAACGAAACATTTTGCCTATGCCATGTGGACGTTGATGTTTATCTTTCAGTAAAACACGTTGCAGAGTGGGTATGGAGCAAATTAACCCTTGGCGGGATGATTGTTTTTGACGATTATGGCTTTAAATCCTGCCCTGGGGCGACAAAATACGTCAACGAAGAGTTATCAAAATACCCGGATGCCATGATCGTGCATAATTTGAACGGCCATGCTATTGTGTTCAAGAACTTTAACCACGCGATCCCTCACCCATCGCGCAACGCAAACAATCATTCCGCAAGGTAAGAAATGACAGCACAGAATTTTCACTTCGGAACGCACCCACTCATCGAATCGCTCCAGGTTTACACAGCACAACTGGCCGATGAATTCCAGAAAATGTGGCAGCAAGATATCGACTACATTCGCTTTGAATGGGTGTCATTACCCGACGAGGCAGAAAATACCTTGTCAATCGACTTTACTCTCCGCTCAGCAGACAAAAGACACATCCTGATTATATTGGGAATTTTGGTCAAAAAAGACGAAATCCACTTCCCTTCAATTTTAAAAAATTGGGAGCAGGGAAATATTTCATTTCTTTACAATGTCATCAAAAGCGAACTAACAAAACCAGCACAGAATCGTGAGATTCGCCCACTAAGCCCCGCACCGCTTGCTCCTTCGGAAATTACAATAGAGCGCACGGTTCCCGGCTTGTGGTTTTATGCAACTGTTGTTCAACACATAAAACGTTATAAATTTATACTTGACTTCATCCGCCCAGGAAAAATACTGGAATGCGCCTGCGGTGCTGGCTATGGCGCAGTGATACTTTCACGCCTCGACACAATGACGGAATACTATGGCGTAGACTTGTCTGAAACCGCTGTAACATACTCAAAAGCCAGCACATGGGACAAAAGATTCGATTTTCACGAAATTGATCTCGCAGAACCTACGCCCTCTCTTTACGAAAATGTCATCTCACTGGAAACGATCGAGCATGTTCCCAACCCATACAGGTTCATGGAACTCCTGATTGATAAAATGTCGCCTAACGGCCAGTTGATTGTATCGATACCCACAGAAACCCAGCACGGGTCACACCTCAACCCTCTCCATTTTTCAAATTGGAACTACAAGCGGTTGATGAACTTCCTCGAACAGTATTTCGAGAACATCACTGTTTTCAAGCAGCAGCTTGCTTTTTTAAGCCCTACCTTATTTGAAATCTCTGAAATATACGACCGCCCACCCAATGAGGATCGCGATGAAGATTTCATAGCCATTTTGCGCGCCCCAAGAAAACACAAACGCCCCAACATCGTTCTCAAGCGGCAAATGGCGCTCGGTGATGTAATTTGGATAACACCTATTTTGCGCAGCTTACGGTGCCTCTATCCAAACCATAATTTATTGGTCATGACAGCAAGAACAGAGGTTTTTTCAAAAAACCCGGACGCTGATCTCGTATTTAATATGCAATATGAACCCTTGCCAGATGATGTGATAATCGACCTGGATTGGGCATATGAAAAGCGCCGGAATTTGCACATCCTTCATGCTTATGCCGAAACCAGCGGCATCCCTCTATCATTCACTACCCCCTCCTTGTATCCTACGTCCGGCGAAGTTCGCTTGGTTGCAAACACCCTACTTCGGAACTTCCAGCGCCAAGGCATCGAGCGGCTGATTGCCGTACACATGCAGGCAACTACACCTGATCGCATCTGGCCCAAATCGCATTGGCAACGATTCATTGCGGATTTGTTGCGGCAGGACAAGAAACTCGGCGTCATCATCCTGGGGCATGGTCGGGATTATTCCGCCGTTGATACGGGTTTTTCCACAAACCATCATATTCTCTGCCTCGCGCGTCAACTATCGCTAATGCACACGGCAGCGGCGCTTTCACTATGCGATCTTCTGATTGCACCGGATTCCGGGTTATTGCACGTTGCTGCCGCCGTCGGCACTCCATACCTTGGGCTTTTCAGCATGGCCGATCCGGCTACTCGTCTGCCATTTGCGACGGGAAGCCGCGCCTTGTGGTCGGACATCGAATGCCGGGGATGCCTGCGAGAGATTCCCGCAACGAATGCGGTACTCTGCCCGCTTGGACATGCCTCTTGTATGGAGCGCATTCTCCCGGAAAAAGTTTTGACCATGACGGTTCAGATGCTAGAGGCGGCTATACCGGGGCGCTGGGAAACCCGCTGCCAGATGCTTTTTCTGGATGAAATCAACGTTGATGCAGGGCAACAATCTATTTCCGCTACACGAGTACCAAAATCTCCGTTTCAGCAAGGGATCCAAGCCTTTAATAGAAAAGATCACAAAACCGCCATCGAGTATTTTTCGACAGCCATGTCACAAGAGCCGGACAACCCGCTGCCCTGCGCTTATCTGGCCTTTATCTGCGCGCGTCAAGGACTTGTTCAGGAAGCCTGCCATTTTATTGCGCAAGCAGAGAAAATTGCTCCTGAACGCGCCGATCTCATCGCCATACTGGGTGAAACTTTTCTTGAAAATCAAAGACCTGCGGAAGCCGTCGAATTTTTACGCGCCGCCCTGCAAATACAGCCGGACATGGCCGAAGCTTATCCGGCGTTCGCGCAAGCACTGCATTTAACTGGGCAAAGTGAGGAGGCGATTTCCCATCTGAAAATCTCTGCCGCGCTTTCATCCGATGTAAAATCATCCATCCAGAGTACCTTGTTGCAAATACTGGCCGAGTGCGGCGATTTGGCGGAATTTACTAAATATGCACTACGCTTTTCCCGTGGGCTACCCGACGACCTGCTGGCGGCGCATTGTCTGGCCCGCTGCGATGAAGATGGCGAGAGGTTTCTCGAAACGCTCTACCGCATTCAAGATCGTTTGAAAGACATCATTGGCAACGCCCCGGAAAACACCCATGCCAGGAAAGGCGCTCCGGCACGGATTGCTTTCATGCTGGGCGACTTTACCTCACCGCACCAGCTTGAACAGCTTTTCGCGCTTCTCTGCCATTTGCCAACAGAAAACTTTTTCACTGCCCTTGTTTCCTGTTACACCAATCCACCCAAGGACGACATCTTCCAAAAATGTTCCCTGCTGGCCGATGCTTTTTTGCCTATCCATCAGGATGAGGATGACAGCGCGGTTGAAAAAATCCGCGCGCTGGCGCCAGACATTCTGATTAACATGGAAGTTCTCGCCCCGCCGGAACGCTTGACGGTTTTTCTGGCGACGCCCGCAGCCCACAAATTGCTTTGGGGGGAAGCGCCGATCCCGCCCATCGCGCCCGATGTGAGAACGCTGGCGGGCGCTCGCCTCGGTGTGGAAAACATGCTGCCCAGCATCTGTCTGCCGGAATTGGGCGAGGTGCTTGATCTTCCAGAATTGCCGCTGACCGGCGAGGCAGCGCGAAGCAAGCCGCCGGTTCTCGGTTGCCTCATACCTGCAGCGGAAATTGCCCGCAGCGGCTGGCAGCTTTTTGCCGAAACCTTGCGCGGCCTCCCCGACGCCACGCTCGTCATCAATCTGGATGAGTTGGGGCAGGCGGCGCAAAACTTCATCAGCGGGCAATTCTCCAGCCTGGGCATCGACCCGGCACAGCTCGTTTTCGCCAATGTCCGCACGGCGGAAGAATATTGCCTGGCTTGGCAAGCCATCGACCTGGGGCTGCTGCCGCCGGTCAACCCTGGCGGCCTCGCCCTGCCCACCTGTCTCTGGATGGGCAGGCCGTGCCTGGTTCCCGCCTCCAGCCTACCCTGGTCGCAACGCCCCGCCGCCTTCCTGGCGGCGCTTGGCAAGGAAAAATGGATCGCCGACGATGCGCCGCGCTATGCGGAACTCGCCCGGCAACTCGCTACGCCTGGCCGAAAACCCGACCCGGCGCTGCGCGAACGCATGAAGGCGCTCGGGCTGACCGAGGCCAAGGGTTTTGCGCTGGGTTTTGCAGAAGCCATGTCCAATTTGTCCTGCCCGATTTTGCCCGGTGAGCAAGCATGAACGCACCTTTCTTTTCCGTCGTCGTTTGCAGTATCGATCAGTGGAAATTCACTCAGGTCAGCAAAAATTTTGAACATCTGCTGGCGGGATTTCCGCATGAAATTATCGGCATTCACGACGCGCGCTCGCTGTGTGAAGGCTACAACCGGGGATTGCGCCGCGCGCGCGGCGACATCGTGATTTTCTCGCACGACGATGTGATCTTTCTCGACGAACGCTTCGCCGAAAAAATCGGCGAGCGGATGCAATCCTGGGATTTACTCGGCTTTGCCGGGGCTTCGCGTCTGGTTTATCCCGCCTGGTTTGGCGCGAGCGAGCATCTGCATGGCGCGGTCTGCCATTGGTCCCGCCTTTACGCCGACCGTCTTCAGCTCATGATTTACGGCGCCAAGGATTGGCCCGTCACGGGCGGCATCGAGGTCATGGATGGCCTGTGCATGATCGCCCGCCGCGAGGTGGCGGCGGCGGTCGGTTTCGATGACGATACTTTTGATGGCTGGCATCTCTACGATTGCGATTTCAGTTTCGCGGCGCATCTGGCCGGTTACAAAATTGGGGTTTGTTGCGACATTCCCTACATCCATGCTTCCGCCAGCGTCCAGAGCACCGACAGCTCCTTCACCGCCGCCGATTATCAAAAATATGCCAAACGCTTTATCCGAAAATACGAACAGCAGCGCCAAATATCACTCGATAACCTGCGATCGGCGCCGGGTACTTCATGTTTCGTCAACGATCATATGAGTTTGGTCAAGCTCTGGACAGAGGACGTTTTTCGCCGCGCCACCGTAGCCATTGACCGCCGCCATGTGAAAGAGACGCCCTGAATTCGCCGGAGCGGGCAGCGGAGCACGTTGCGATGGGTTCCGCTACCCTTTACCCATCCTGCGCTCCGCGACCCTGACATTCAACCCACTTCACGGCTTCTGCAAGACGACTTCAACGCCAACCGGAACGATCATGCCCCTATCCCAGCCACGCGCCCCGGCCGGTTTTTTCGCCGCCGCCAGCCAGCCCTACTATATCCACGTCCCCAATGATCCGCAGAATCCCGATCGTATCCACTGTCTGCTCACGCTCTGCCACATTCTCAACGAAGCCGGCTACGAAGCCTATATCGCAAACGATGCCGCCAATCCCCGTCTGCGCACGCCGACGCTGACGCGGGAAATCGCCGCCCGCCATTTCCGGGCCGGCCGCACCCCGATCGCGGTCTACCCTGAAACGATTGCCGGCAACCCCTGGCGCGCTCCGGTCGTCGCCCGCTGGTTCCTCGGCCAGCTTGGCGACGATGAAAAACACCTCCCAAACGACCTGCTTTTTGCTGACGATCCGGGCCACCTGCCCGCTGGACTGGAAGCGCCACTGCTGCGCCTGCCCACGGACGAGAAGCTTCCCCTCTCCGAGCAGCAAGCAAGCGAATGCTGGCAGGATTTCGGCCATTTCGTCGAACGCACCCAGGCAGAGGCGGAGCGGATTCGCGCCGAGCAGCCGGCCATTGATGCCGCCAGCCTCACGCAATGCCCCGCCCTGGCCTGGGTATCGCCGCTGGAGAAGCGCCCGCAACTGATCAATGCCTTCACCCAATTGCTCGCCTCCTGCCTGCCGGCGACGCCGCCGGCACAGGCGGAAGCGTCGATTCTGGATTTTTCCCTGTGCGAACATGCCTGGCGAGGCAAGCGCCGGCTGCTCGAAAGCGACGGCATCCTGTTGGCCGATTCGACCCTGACCTGGAAAAACACCCCAAGCTTTCATCTCTTCGTGCGCTTGGATGAGGGCCAGTTTCCCCGCCTTGCCGATACCCTCGAATCGCTGAACAGCCAGTTTTACAAACGCTGGCACATCGATGTCGTCAGCACCCAGGCGCCCCCGCCCGGGCTGGAAGCGACGCCCAGCCTTGGTTGGCAGCAGATTGGCCAGTGGGACGAAGCCAAGACGGCCATCGACTTTCTTGCCGCCTCTGGCCGCCGCGACTGGTTGCTGGAAATCCCGGTCGGCGCCGTGCTCGACCCGATGTGCCTGTGGCGAATCGCCGCCGAAAGCCAGCGCCAACCCGCCGCCCCGGCCTTCTACGTAGATGACGACTGGCTCGACGAGTACGGCCTGCACCATAAGCTGCGCCTGAAGCCGCACGCCAACGCCGAATGGCTGCGCTCGCTCGATCTCGCCGGCCCGCTGTGCGTCTCCCGTCAAGCCTGGCGACTCTCCGGCGGCGCCGCCATCTACAAGAACAGCCCGTGGTTCGACCAGTTGCTGCGCTTGCAGGAGCAGCCGGAACTGTACCCGCCGGCCCATATCGCCGATGCCCTGCTCAGCTTTCCCGGCGACTGGAGCAGTTCGGACAGCGATTGCCTGGCCGCGCTGCAAGCACAGCAGCAACGCCTCGGCCGACCCGAAGAAATCATTCCCATCGGCAAGGGGATGTGGCGCACCCTGCCCGTGCTGGACGACTACCCGCCGCTCAGCATCATCATTATTTCCGACGGGCAACTCGAATTCCTCACCGAATTGCTGGAAAGCCTGCTCGCCAAGACCACCTGGCCAGCGGTGGAAATGATTTTGCTGTATCCGCCCGGCGCCGACCCCGAACTCGACGCCTGGGCCGATGCGCTGGCGCGGGAAGTTAACGGTCAGTTACGGCCCCTGCCCCGGCTGACCGGCGAAAGCTGGCTGCAATCCAGCCATCGCGGCATCGAAGCAGCCAGCCACGATCGGGTGCTACTGCTGCGCGAGGACTGCCACATCTTGCAGGAAAACTGGCTGCTTGATCTGATGCGTACCCTGAACAAACCTGGCGTGGCCGCCGTCGCTCCCCGCCTCGCACGGCCGGTCAGCGGCCAGATCGAGAGCGCCGGCCAGATTGCCGGCCTGGCCGAAGAATGCGCCAGCCCCTACCGGCATGTGTCGCAATTCGCGGAAGACGGCTATCTCGGCATGCTTCAGGTCGCCCGCGATGTCATCGGCGCCACCAGCGCCTGCCTCTTGCTCGACCGGCAAGCCTACCGGGCCTGTGGCGGCTTTCCGCTGACGGCGAAGCATGTGGTCGAGGCCGAAATGGCCTTCGGCGCGGCGTTGCGCGACGCCGGCAAGCGCCTGCTCTACCAGCCACAGGTCACCCTGGCCCACTACAACGCCGACCTGCACGCCGCCGAACTCTCGCCACCGCCCCCGGCTGTCCGCGTCGATGCGCGCATCGACCCCTGGTGGAACCCCAACCTGTCGCTGGCCAGCGCAACGCCGGTGCCGGAACGCGGCTATCATCCGGCCTGGCAATACCTGCCGGTCGATCTGCCGCGCATCATCGTCTGTCCGGTCACCAACGCCCAGGGCGATTACCGCGTCACCTCGCCACTCAAGGCGCTACGCCAAGCCGGCAAGGCGCTCGACTGCGTGTGGCCACAAATCGACAAGCGCGAGCTCAGCGCCGCCGAACTCGCCCGACTGCAAGCCGACAGTATCGTCGTCCAGAATTATCAGTTGGATTCCCGGCTGCGCGGATTGGCCGAATGGCGGGCGGCGAAGCTCGACATCTTCACCGTCTACGCCCTTGACGACCTGCTAACCGAAATGCCGCAGAAAAGCGCCTTCCGTCAGAATATCCCGGCCAACGCCCGTTCTCGCCTGCGCGCCGCGCTCAAATACTGCGACCGCATGGTGGTCAGCACCCAATTCCTGGCCGAAACCTATAGCCCGTTGATTTCCGACATCCGCGTCATTCCCAACCGTCTCGAAAGCGAGCGCTGGCTCAATCTGCAACCGCAAAAGCGCGCCGGCAAAAAACCGCGCATCGGCTGGGCCGGCGGCGTCACGCACCAGGGCGACCTGGACTGGATCGCCGCCATCATCGAAGCCACGCGCGACGAGGCCGACTGGGTTTTCATGGGCATGGCCCCCGACAACATCCGGCCGCTGCTCGCCGAATTTCATCCCATCATCGGGTTTGACAAATACCCGCAGGCGCTGGCCGCCCTCAATTTCGACATCGCCGTCGCGCCGCTGGAACAGAACCGCTTCAACCAGGGGAAAAGCAATCTGCGCCTGCTCGAATACGGCATCCTCGGCCTGCCGGTGGTGTGCACCGACATCGACCCCTATCGCGGCAGCCCCGCCTGCACCCTGCCCAACGACCCGGCCCGCTGGATCGAAGCCCTGCGCGCGCGCATCCACGACGCCGATGCCCGCGAGGCCGAGGGCGAAGCCATGCGGCGCTGGGTGCGCCAGCATTTCATCCTCGAAGAACACCTCGACGAATGGCTGGCGGCGCATCTGCCGTGATGAAGCCCGATACTCCCCTCTCCCCTCGCGGGAGAGGTGTACAGACCGGACACATGGAGGACACCTGTTCGGAGACATGGTGGACACATCAAGCTATGGCATTTGGCAAACGCGAAGGAGCAGCCCATGCCCTGGCAGGAGGTATCCACCGTGACATTGAGTGTCGGCGCGCGAATCTCCTCCCACAGGCGCTTCGCAGTGCGCCGGTCGCGCTTGGGACGGTGGGCATCCATCTCCAGCGCCTTCGTCAGTTGCGCCGCATAGGCCGCAATCTTCCTCTCACCGCTCTG
>Ga0123354_10013825_pt1 | contig 12546 bp, 5 predicted proteins | sample TergutLab28metaG_2_FD_97872 | JGI IMG/M metagenome (GOLD analysis project Ga0123354, IMG submission 97872) | Labiotermes labralis P4 segment gut microbial communities from Petit-Saut dam, French Guiana - Lab288 P4 | ecosystem: Host-associated > Arthropoda: Insects > Digestive system > Gut ... | reverse complement strand
CTCCACCTAGCCACAATAACGTGGGAGTCTGCAACCAAGTCACCTTTCTCATCCTTTACTACTCGTACATTACAACTAGGCTGGTACCGCTTCTTTGATTCATTGATGCCCCTATATAAGTCCCTAATGTTTTGGATCTTACTGTTAGTTTCAAGATCCTTAATTTTACCTACCTTACCTTTCTAGAATGTGTTCCCCGGACCAGTTCCCATGGTACCCTTGGACACATTTCCGTACTGGCTACTTTGAAGTTTACTTACTTCTTAATTAAAGTTATAATATGTTATTAAAAATAATCGCGGAACGTCTTTAATTGGCGATGTGTTTATTTCGTATGACCTTTGGAATCTCTAATTAAGGAATCCATAGCACTCACGAAGCGAGTGACATCAGTTTAATTAAGGTAGAATAATGTAATGCATTGTTACGTAAACTACTGGTTTGATTTGTGGCTAATATCATTTCTGAGATTTAAACTTTTAATTTTGGATACCCATTGTCTGGACACTCTAAATTTACATGAGCAAGGATTTGTGGATTCAGGTTATATTTCGAAGCCAAAAGGAGTCCGTGAGCAAAAAGATTTGGAAAACATACTTTTAACTTAAACAGACTTCAGCTTGACATCCCGATGTTTTGTATATGTACCGGTATATGTACCGGTATATGTACCGGTGTATCTGTCATCAGCACAACTATTTATTACGTTTCAACAGTCAAGTTACACGGCTATATGTTTAGACCACTAATAGCCTTAAGGTGACCACTTAGTGTTCGAAACGCAACTAATAACACTTTTTAAATAGTTGTGTTGAATGTGAGTGGTCACTATAGCGCAGTATACGAACTTTCTTTCTTTAACAATGGTTTAAGTTGGTAAAATTGTACATTATCACAACGATACAATGATAGGGAATGGCAAATATTAAAGTAATCTGCAGGTAGTGGTACTGATATATTTTGACTTATTCCTGTTACTTCCCTTGACGATCTGAGAAAAAACGGTAGAAACTTCGGGCACAATATCCGATCTGCGGGCCGAGATTTGTGCCCAAGATCTGCCAAATACGAAGAGAGAAGTTACTCACCAATCCACGATGTTCTGTCCGTTTATCGTATTTACGACTTATAACAAACCCACATGCTGTGATACTTTGCTTGTGACACCAAAATGTTAATTGGTTGAAACGTTATTCAGAAGTGTAATGAAACCAAACAAACACTCCTGTCTCCCTAAATACGTACAGCTTATAAACTGGTAAAAGCTACAACGAATCGTTTTATACCTCCGAAAACTCGTAGAAATGGGCGAGCACGTAGAAATTTTAATGAATAACTGCTTACTCATCGTTTCCCGTTGCTTGACGTCATTGCTTCAATGCAGCAGAGGTTTCCCATTTCCACACAATATTGGCAAACGGAACGACATTGCAGTGTCCCTAACAACAAATAAAGGATGCTATTTTAGAACTATGAGTAAATGGTACAATCTGTTCCTCTGCTTGCAGGGCTCTGGCTCAGACCATTTGTTCCAAGATATATGGAGACCACATTCATGACAAAGTTAGAGTGAAAGTAGTGGTAGAGTTCAATTTTACATTGAGCGGAATGGAGGTAGGCCTCAACTGTGCATTAAAAGGACTTTAACGGTAAAATTCAGCCAGATTTTACCCTGTGTTTAAGGTTAGGAATCTTGTGCACTGTGGGCATAGATATATTGTCTGGCCTGTCGGTGCCTTAATTGCTAAACATTAAAAAAAGCTTTCCTTGAAGGTCTCAGTAACTAACTAGCTACGAACTAATCGACGAAAGTGGTTTAGTGGTAATGTTTCAGACTGGTATTCCGGAGCACTTGGTTCGTCTGTCGGCCGGGACCTTGACTATCGTGACTGCGGTATTTTTTTTAAATTTTTCATTTCCACAAGGCATGTATCGGGACAGTCACGTAATGAGGCCATGACAGTTTCCTCGCAAATCCTTTACTTTTCGTCACTCACCAGTGTGACTATATATATTTTAAAATGTGATTGCGTAGTACATTAAACTGAAAAACTAAAAATGGCCCCGTATGGAATAATCATTCTTGAGAACATAAATTGCAACATAATGCAATTTAGGGCAAATAATATGCATTTTGCATTCATCAGCATCAGTTCAAGTGCAGCGCTGTTTGGTGGCACGTTTCAGCACAAAATTGGTGCCGTCATCGGGTAACTGCATAAATATAAAATGAAGGTGACTGTATATTACTTCACTAATACAAGAGCTTATTATTTGTTTGTGCTTTCAAACTCGTTAACGCATTGAAGACTAAAACTTATGTGTTACACCAAAGAAAGGAACTTATTCATTAAGCGACTCTTAGGTTCTCAGAGAGGAATCTATTGCTTGGAGTTAGCAATAAAGAACAAGAAGCCATGATATATTTTGAAGACTGACTAGAGAAAGTCGCAAAAGCAGTGTAAGAGTAAACAACTGTAAGTTTATGGGAAAAGTGGAAGACACTTTAGTTCCGCGGGGAGGGGGGGGGGGAGTCGGGAGGGAAAAATCATGCTGTGTCAGTTTGATATGAGGTATCCAAACTTCGTTTGTTCGTCCTCAGAGCCCTTCTGGACGCTTTGGTGAAGGCAGCAATCTCTTCCTCATTCCAGGAATCGTAATACGGTTCCTTGGTTTACATTATGCACCTTAGTTACTATACCAACTGAGCTACCCTGGCATATTTATGATGTAGGTAATTACTTTTGTACAAACTTTGATTGTGAACGAAATGCAAAGCACGGGAATGCAACAGTGAGCGTTGTCGATTATCTTAAAGAAGCATCGTATCACGTAGATATGTAAGAAGTGAGGTTATAGCTCCGAGTTTTCTTAATCTCGGCACTGAATTTGAGTGAGTTTCACACCCCGGCTGTCTTACTCCCCGAGTAAAGCCCCTCATTGATCAGGAGGCTGGATGATTTCCAGAGTTCATCTGGAAGTTGTGAGGATGAGACATATTTCTTCCACTTGCGGGAAACCAACACCAATTTCCCGAAGTTTCAGGCTGTAGTTATCCCGCCAAAGAAAAAAAAGTTTATTTAAATATTTGTGAATACTGTACTGATTCCATAGAGAAAAGACAGTCACTACTCATGGTCAAGAAATCATCTGACTTAGATGGAAGGCGAAGTTTCACCACCTTTTCACACAGTATGGTTACTGACTTTCTTGAATTTGAATGACGCCATCCCGTACTTTGCAATAAAATTTTTTTACTAACTTTCGTTCTTAGTCAGGTAAATCCTGTTCAACAGATAATTCGCTTTTCAGGCGTCCTTTATAAATGTTATATATTTAATAGTTTTTTTTTAAATTCTATGTTCTCAATGGTATTTCAATATGCCCACTAATTGAAACATACGTCATGTTGTGTCCTATGGATATTCTGCTCTTCCTCAGTCCAATTTGTTTTTTTTAATAACGGTTAATTTTCTGATCTGGATAAAAGTATGGTCATCTCTTTATAGAATTTCAGCAAATTTGTTTCTCCTACGAATCCATAGTAATCTATGGAGTCGTAGGAGAAACATTCCAAAACAAATTTTTCTAAAATTCTATAATGAGGTTAATTAAACCTAAAGTTGGAAAACTTTAGGTTTTATTAACCTCATTGTTTGTCCCTTATATTTCAGATATCAAATATTCTGTAATTATTCTCTTCATATCTTTCCACTGAATAATACATTTTATCAACGATTTTCGAAGCGAAACATAAATCTCAGTCGTCCTTTTCACAGAGGGCTTTACCTACTTCTCTACGGTGCGGTGTTAATGGGCTCCGGCACTTTTGTAAGGAAAGAGCTCAGAGTTTTCATAGTTGGAATTTTAATTTTTGCATCAATTAATATTCTACGCCTACATGAATTAAACTTACAACGTCCCTTCTTACATGAAGCCACTTTTCTACTGAAACTTCAAAATGGACTAATTGCATTTTGTGGAAAAAACGTGTATTCAAGAACTGGGTTTGTAGGCTCATCGATTGCCTTTTGCGATTGCTAAGGATTAAGATTACATTTCTGTAACGTTGGAGGAAAATAGTGTTGAAATTAATTGCAGCCATATAACCCCAGAGAAATTCGTTAGGACTGAAGTGGGTTGTGTCAAAGAAACAGGCTTCAGCTAAGCAGGGTTATTACAGCAGCGGCTATATGTAGCCTTTGTGTACCCACGCATACGTACGCGTATACAAAATTACGCAAATGAAGTTCCTAATTCAGAGAACTGGCACAGTAAAAGTAGGAAGCTATATATTGAAAATGTGAACAAACAAATAGAAAGTGCTGTAATAAACAAAAAATATACATTTTCGCTCGTGTAATTTATAAATTATATAAGAAAACTAATCAATGATTGAACAGTCAAATTAGCGTCTACCAGTATATTTGCCTTTATAAAATCTGAGCACGATATTTCTCAGAAAGTGTAGCAGGAGGTTCAACATTAGTTTGACGTTGCTGGAGCCACTCTTTCTGCTTATATATTTGTGTATTAATTTTTTATAAAACCTTTTGGATTAATCTTTCACGTGATTTGTATTTAACTATATCTGACACGTGTTACGAGCTATAAGAGATTGAAAAGGTAGAAGTTATTTACTGCTGTTCTGTACTCCACACGAATAAGCCGGCGGGATATTTGGTCAGGGAAATGGCTCGAAGAAGGTGTATTTTGTGGGTGTATTGTCTAGAGAAATAACAGATTCGACAGTCTCGAACAGCGGTGGTGTTTCTCTGCGAGTGTCTGTAGGGTTGATTTGGAGTGAACCTTGTTATTTAATGCAAACGCAGTAGGAACATTACAACAGCTTACTTGTATCCTAACTGAAGTTTATTTAGGTTGTCCGTTGTTCCGTGTCAGTTATAGACTCTTCAGCTCTCAGTTGTTGTCTTTGTCACGTCACCATTCTAATGAGTTTCGTGTTTTCGCCCAGCGAGAAGAATAAATCAGGTGAATGACGCCACATGTGCGGACGATAGAGTTTGAATAAACGATGTGAAGACGTGATAAGTCGTGACATGCTTCTGTGATTATGACAGAGAATATCTATTAAATTCACCTGCCATACCTAACCGCTTCACATTATAATTGGTTTTATTCTGTGAAAATCTCTTTTATTTGATTATTAAAATAAATAAGGGCCGTCTTATATATTTAAGCCCCAAAAGTCATAAATAAGCAAATTTGCTGAAAGTGATGGTACCTTGATCATGCAATATGGGTATTTTTTAATTTCTTTTCCTTACGTATTAAAGTGCAATGATATAGCAGAGAAGAACACTGTTACGTCATATTTCTGTCACGTGATGCTCAGATACGTTTGGATTGTGATATAATAAGAAATAAATATTTTTCTGAGGAAAAAAGCACTGTAACTGCTGTCGTCCTCATGTTATCCGTGACGCATTCCACTTTTACTTGGGAACATGAGCCATTATCACAAGGTTTTTGGGGGCAATACTAAGTTCAACCACTGAAATCCTTAGCCCTTCCTTGTCTTAGACCGAACAATGACGTATTCACCCTTTGTTAAATAACAGTTTCGTGTATTTATATTTACTGAAATGCTGGTGGATTTTATTCGAGTTAACACTCTTACGTCGCAGCTAGTAGAAACAATTACAATAACCACACGTTACGGTGCTTTTTTAAAGATATTTCTTTATTTTTATAAGTTGAGTGGTTTAATTGCTGATCGCTGACCACAGCTGGAATAATATACAGTAAGCTTCAGGCCAAATTATTGCATGGTTTATACCATAAGATAGCCACATATATTAGCCGAAACATAGTGGAGTAACTTGTGTACTGTATAAACTGTGGATGAAGTTGGAATGTACCTATCTGTTTATTACTCATTGGATGAAAGATGTATAATATTAAGTCTGGAATAAATTTATTACCTTTAGAAGACCAAACTCAGAATTTTATATTCATTCTCGGGAGTTTGAAATCATGTATGTTTACACGGTGGTGACTAAATCTCGAATGCCTATTTCCTTAGGATTGAATAGTGTGGCAAATGTCGAGTCAAGCGTGTATAAACGTCAAATGCCGGACACAAAGTGTCGCTGAAGACCAAATTACAAAGACGTTACTCACGCCAATACGACGCTAAAACACGCGGGTCTTAGTGCTGGTGAGGCACTAGTGTTGAAGAGCTTCTCTGACTCTCTCGTCGCTCTACGACTGGAGAACACCAAATCTGCACGAGGAAGCGGGATGAAACTTCATTTGTTTTGACAAATACTGTGCGACCCAGATTCATCGACGGAATGCCGGCGTGTGCAAAATATCATTATATTACCCGCAAAAATAAAAGTGCTTATCCTTCATCTTGTAGAAGTGACGTAAACCGACGGAAAGCTCGACACCTGCCAAACTTGAGTACCAACTGCGTAATGTTTTGTGGGCGAAATACTTTTTTTTTAAGCTTTACAATTTCGGTTAATGAAGGGAAGTCTGTACAAATGCGAACAATAATGACGTCTTCTTTGTTATTTTAAGTGAACTGGATTCTGCGACAAATTTTGCAGTTCACCTTGTAGCCCAGTAAATCCCTCCGAAAATCGACCGGCGATCTATAGCCTGTTTCAGCACAAAGTTTATTCGAGTTTTTACATAAACTCTTATTATATCTAAAACGACATTTATTTAAAATATATTCCAGTCAAAACACAAGTATATTCTATCACTTATACATGTAGCGACATGTTTCGACTCAAATAGTCATCATCAGGCTAATCATTGAACCATATCTAAGGTACATCAAGCAGCAGTGCACATTTTGGGACCCCAAAAAGTTTACAAAGGTGATCACTAGTAGATCAGTAGTATTACTATAACGGTGCTATATTTGTGTGTCTAACGTGTTCCGACTGACAGTACAATTAAAAAATTCAAATTATAAAATCATATAGACTTTGAAGCCGGATTAATTTGTATGTAATTAACATACATCCCGGATTGTCAACCAGTGAATTTGGGGACTAGTTTTTGAAAATTCGGAGTCAGAAAATGTTCCGCCTTTTATGAAACCTCTAGGTTCATTGCCATTTACACAGCAGCCCAGTATTTGTTTTTATTCCAGCCAAATAAATCAAGTCCACTACATCCCATTTTCTTTCTCTAAGATCCATTTCATAATTATTCTTCCATCTACGCATAGGATTTCTGAGAGGACTCTTACAAATAAACTGCCTGAATGTACGATATCTCCCAAGTTTGTTGCATAGTTCGGGCATTTTTATTTTGTAATTAGATCATTTGAATTGTTTTGGTGAAGAGTGCCATTTATGAAGTTTCTTAATATGTACATTTTTCCACTCCCCCGTTTCTTTCTCCCCGATAGGTAATTTATTCTCCTTTACATCGTCTTCTTGTACTGAGTCTGTATTTTTTCCTTAATATGAGAGACATAGCTTCATACCATGCTTCATCAACACGTAGTATGAATTTGCTCGGATATTCCACGATAACTTTGATAGTATGAAGCTCTACGTCTTGTACGTTAACTACATAACCAAGAGACTGACTGACTAAACTAAAGTGTCTAATTAACTCAACAATATTTGTGGGCATCACATGGAGCAGAGTCCTCCTTGAAAAACGTGCGGCTCATCAACTAATCAGGAAATTCTCTGCATTGTGTGGAACCCAAAATCTCACGGTCGTGTTTGAAATGACCTGATTCTTGTCCGTATCCCAAGCCAGTCGAATCCAGCACAAGACGTATCCTTCGCTCTCTCCAAGACGGTCGGACCATCTTCAAAGAACTTTCTTTCTTCAATTTTCCCACCAATACCGTGTACGCATTTTCTTCCGCTTCATACTTTCCACATGCCCCGCTTGTCTCATCCTCATTTATTTCCTTATCACCCGAACAACTTTCTGTGTGCAGTATAAATCATGAAGCTTTTCATGTTGCAGTTTCCTCCAGTCTCCTGTTACTTTCTCCCCTTAGACACAAATATCTTCTCCATCACCATGTTCTCCAACAACTAGAGTCCATCTTCCTTGCTTAATGTGACAGACGAAGTTTTATACCACACAGAACAACAGACAAAATTATAGTTGTAGCTATTTTATAGTCTACTACAAGTTATTTAACTACATTATTAACTGGATGTTGGGGACATTGAGGTTGATGAACTAACTGTGAGTGGTGAAGGTTTTGAGGTTTATTTGTTGTGACACGTTTAGGATTACGCTGTAATTATGTTGAAAGTTTCGGCAGGTGGCTCCACTTGCGATTGTCGCGTGGGTATTATACTGTAATGTATAGTGCTGCTAGTTTTGCAGGCTCCTACATTAATCCATACTGCACCAGCGCCGTCGCAAAGCTTGTGCTTGCCTGCCAATACTTGATACTGTGTTAACTTTCACGCGATAAACCGGAATGTCTTTCTTCTGAACGAGCTAATATCCACACTACAACTGAAACGGTAGTAAAATATTTAATCTTTCTGTTTAGGCATTTAAGACACGTGATCGTATGCGGCACGAACTTTCCTCAGAAGAAGGGAATGTCTGCAGACTATACTCAGTTCTGCCGTAGTCTATGGCATAACAACCATTATATTTTCTACTTGACATTGTAAATTATACATTGCCATGACACTAAATAATCAGAATTGCATGACCGAAGAAATTAATGGTTAGATAAACTCAGGAAATGTCTGCTGACCTTTAGTGGACAATCTTGTGTTTTCGCATTTGCTGTATCAAAATAGAAATTAGAATATATTCATAAGAAATATAATTTTTCGTGTTGAGTTGTGCGTGCGTACATTGCTTACTTCGTGTGATGTTAATGTTACCTGGTGACAGAAACAGAACTGGACTTTTGAACGTCATATATATTAGCCATACTTAAGACAACTGATCATGTCCAAGTAATATTGATATAGCTTATGAATCAACTACTGTCACATTTTTTCCATGACTCGACAACTCTGCGTGGGCCTAGGTCTTCTTATAGTTGAGGTTTCGAGATTAACATTTAGACATGCCACAGTCGGTAGAACTCCTCTGGACGAGTGATCGACCCGTCGTAGGGACCTCTACCTGAAAACATACAACACTTGCAAGAGACAGACATCCATGTCTCTGGCGGGATTCGAACCCGCAATCCCAGCTAGCATTCAGCCGCAGGCCCATGTCTTAACCAGTGTCACATACCTTCAGAAAATGAATATTAGATTGGGTAAATAACTTATGTATGTGCATGGGTCAAAAGAGTTTGAAGTTCTAGTTGTGTGACACCTAAAACGAAGTCAACACGTATGAAATATCCTTTGTGTCTAATTCCCACACTGAAGAAGAAAAAAACATGAAGGTACATCTAAAGCCCCAAGAATCCTTAAGTTCGGTATTAGGTAGAGAAACCTGGTTAACTTCACGCTACGTTTACTTTATTCCTAAGGAAAGGGATTATCGTTCTTCCAGATCTGCTTGTAAGAAAACAGGTGATGTGTGATATGACGTGTATTGTTTTTGTAAGACGAATGTAACTTGTTTTGCACACTTTACGTTCTGTAACTAGCACCATCCAACGTAAATTTTAAACCAGTAGTATTAACCTTGTAAGAACAATGGTAAAATTGTGCATTGAGATGAAGATGTTATATAATTTAAAGGGCTTTTGTACGTACGGGTTTCAAGTGTGAACTAAATAATGGTATTTAAACATAGCATTGCATGTTAATGTAAAAATAGGAGCCTTTCAAAACAGAATTAACAGATTCATATGATCTGCTGTTATATGGGTAGAATTTCTATTAATAAGTCAGCAGGGGAAAATCATATCTCTACTACTACTACTACTACTACAACTAATAATAATAATAATAATATTGCTACTTGGTCTTAGATTTTGCAGAATATGTTGTCCGATACAATACAGAATTAAGGTTTTAAATGACTTCATTTTAGACCCTTGATACGACTGGATGTATGGATCGGTGATTTGGTACTGTGAAAGAGTATTCAAGAATCAAACCGTTTCTGCAGTTTTTGTTGTGTGTGTTAGTGTGGGAGGTGTTTCTTTGTTTCGAATAAAAAGGAATTATATGGTAGGAACTGCACAGATATATAAAAGATGTTTAAAATTCCATGTGAAAGGAATAAAAGTAGATAAGGAAGAGCAATTCATAGGCCAGAAAATATCATGATAAACACGTGGCTGAATGCTGGCATTGCAGTCTAATTTATAAACCTTATTATTTCGTTTTCATATATTACGCAAATAGCGTTACCAAAGTATATACACTTTTCAGAGCTTTACTTTGCAATTTAATTTTTATAAATCTGTTTTTCAGTTATGCGTTATCAGCGTATGTGTAATGAATGCATTAATAATCCCAGTAGTGTGGAAAATATTCGTTATGGCACACGGGTTTTCAGCTGTACGTGTCTGTATGATGTATTTAAGTTGTAAACAGAGACCCGAGCGGAGTCCAGCGAAGCATATGAAATTATTTCTGATATGAAATTAACCTACCTTTCTATGTCGCCTTATACAGCGTTAATAAAAACAGCATTATTCCTAGGGTCCTCTAACCGTGATTTTTATTTTGAAACTATTAATCAGTAGAAGCTAAAGAGGAAGTAACTTATTAAGCCGTGTTCATATTTATTCACAAGTATGCAAGCGAAAATCACAATGTAGATAGCTAAAGAAACTTTCGAAAGCGTGGCGAGTTTAAAATATTTGTGACGGACAGTTAGGAATTAAAATTCACTGCACACATAATTAAGAGGAAATAAGTTAAGGGAAATATTTATCATCAGTCCTTGTTTTTCCTGCCTGCTGTCTCATAGGGTAAAACAAAATTTAGCTCTTTGTTATGGGCAATGTTAAATAGAACCATTGTCGGGGACATATTAGGTTGCGGGTGGAGAATAAGACCCCCAGATACGGAGAGCAGCTGCGAGTATACTGAGAGTAGCCACAGCCAACCGGTAGCTGGTGGTCCACCAGGTTGTGATGACTAAAGGCTGACTTATCGTAAGGAAAACCCAGCATGATGCGAAAAGTTTTGCGGGTCCACGAAGTTTATTGCTCCTTGTGGGCAGGCAAACTGTCGGTTTCCATCTTGTTGACCTGAGGGACTTTTCGGTTGTCGAAACGGGTTGTGTCCCGCGGGGTTGTTAGTGGGTTAGTTGGTTAGTTTTGTATGTTCCTACCGCTTGGTTTCCTGTTCTAAGGGAAGAACAAAGCTTGCCTGCCTTTAAGAAGAATGTTTGAAGAAAATAGGTGGATGTACGAGACATGATGTAGTGGAAAGGGCAGAATATTGCAAAATGCGTGTCTAAAAATGTGTAATTTTAATTTTCACGAAACGTTGTTAGGGAACTGGTCTGTATAGTCTCCAGTCTGCTAGTCTGTATAGTGACTTGGCTGTGGGATTGATGGTCCAGGTTTCGATTCGCGGCCGGTTCAGAACTTCCATCACATTCTGACCAGCTCTGGGGTCTTGCCAGTAAAATGATGCCGGTGTTGCTTTCCCCGGGGTTAAAGAGGTGTTATCTGATCATCACCTCCATCTAGGTACCTTAATGTCGTGTGTTTGGACAAATTTACCGTTACTTTAACAAATATTATTGAGTTTATCAGACAAATTTGGGTGAGATAGGCTGGTACACTAGCATATATTTAGAGAGACTGAATAGACCGCTTAAGACAGTTAAGTAAAAGTGTGACATGATTATTAGTCGTACAGAAATTGATTTGAAAATATGGCTTGGTTTTTTGCTATTCGGAATGGGGGCTAATGTCAGTAGACTACCATTATGATCCTTAGTTATGAGAAATTTCTTGGCCAATCGAGTGCCTATTAGCACGTGAAGAGGCATTCTGATGCATGGGTAGTATTTGCGTCCGTAATGTATATGCAGCAACAGCATCACAGTGTCGGTAGTAGAACAAGAATTAATGCAGCAGACATGCCTTTTAACATGTAATGCATGTAAAACACTTCCCCTGTAAACCCGCGGGGCCCCTTTTCGCCATAACACACCATTCTTATGGAACGAATGCGAATTATATGCTTACAGAACTGTCGCTCTGTGCAGATGATGATGATGATAATAATAATAATAATAATAACAATACTAACACGAATATTAATTGTTGTTAATTTACGTCGTGACTCAACAGCCTAGTGATTAATCACACAGACAGTAAAAATAAAAAGAAACTGAAAAAAAAAAAAGAAAAAGAAAATTCAAAGACAAGGAAAAAAGCTAACAAAATTAAGCATTAAGTTACATAAAAGTCAAATTCATTTTAAAAAAGGAAAGTATATTACAAGTAACTTTAACGGGTACTTCGTAACAAACAATAAGGACATTTGACAGGCATTGTAGTACAACACAGTACAACACAAATTGTAGTACAACACAGTAGCAACACAAATTGTAGTACAACACAGTAGCAACACAAATTGTAGTACAACACAGTAGCAACACAAATTGTAGTACAACACAGTAGCAACACAAATT